>Ga0310786_10011316_pt1 | contig 11137 bp, 7 predicted proteins | sample AusTroGonzalo_MG_FD_203881 | JGI IMG/M metagenome (GOLD analysis project Ga0310786, IMG submission 203881) | Bovine rumen microbial communities from tropical cattle in Woodstock, Queensland, Australia - Gonzalo_03 (v2) (version 2) | ecosystem: Host-associated > Mammals > Digestive system >...
AACAATATCACAACTAACGGTATCACGACTTTTTCAAATCTACTCAGCACTCTGTCGAACTTTTCACATCCTGCTTTACTTGTCTCTAACCGTTTTTTTGCTATAACATCTTTCTTTAGCAGAATCACTTGCTTATAGATCTGTTCCTTCACACCCTGCGGCATGTCCTTACCGCACGATTTACATTTTGTGTACCGAAGTGGTGTAGAAGTGTCGCATTCACACCTCCACGTCATATGAATTCTCACTCTATTCATCCTGTTTCCTCACGCAGTTTCCGCCTTTCAATCTTCTGTCAGGCTTCCTCCGTCTCCATTTCCGGCATCAATTCTCCTTCATCCGATGCAGTTTCCATTTCCTTTTCATCTTCAAATACTGCATTCTCATTTTCTAATGAAATGTCATCCTGTTCCGCATCAAAACGGAAGTTCTCTGTTTTTTCACTCAAATACCGGAAACATGAATCCTCTCTTATGATCACATTATCAAACTCAATCCGGTGCTTTTTCAAATACGCGGCATCCGTTTTAGCGATCGAAAGCGGCGTTACCACACGCATTCCGTAATTGCCTTTTTTTACCGATTGTGCATTGACATTGCTAATGGATTTATTCCCCTGCATCACGATCATCGGATATATCATACCTTCAAACTTCACCAAGTATGCCCATCTGTAATAGATCTGCGTAGTATGGAGCGATACGATTCCCGTAATGGTATCCCCTTCATTCAGAATATCCATATGCTTGTATTCCAGCAACCGGTTGTTGATCTCTTCCTTCAATTCTTCATCGAAACTGACGGATTCTCTCGGTACCACCCCATCTGCTTTTTCTTCCAATACAGACTTCAGATACCTGATATTGTTCTCCTCCAAAAAACCCGGGATCACTGTGCCTGTTGCAGCTTCAATCTGCATTCTTCTCGGTGTATCATACATGATGTGACTCACAGAATTTCCATTTTCATTCTCTGAAAGTGTTTTCCGTCCCATCTCTGTAATTTCGCCCGTTCGCTCATCAATATGATGATAAACAAGCATTTCGTTGTTGAGTGCTCTCTCTATAATTGCTTCCTGCATTCCCGACAATGATGCCATGTCCTTCACAGTATGAAAACCGGCATCATAAAGGCGAAGCACCAGCAATTCCAAAGCATCAAAATCTTCCACGATATGCTCCTTTACCATTGCTTCCGCCATGGCAACAGGGCACAAAAAAGTATGAAAGTATAATAGTTCAAGCGGAGCCACGCCGTCGAATTTCTCCAAAAACAGTGCCTTGGCTTCCTCACGAATCTCTTTCGATGTTTTCATTTACGCATTCCTCTTTAGGTAGATCTCTGATTCAATATTGTCACCGGCTCCCTGCGCAACATGCTGCATTAACAATCTCATAAAGCGTGCGAACTTTCTTTCACATACAGCAGGACATTCCGCACACTGTTCAATGCACTGCGCATCGATTGCAGCCGGTTCCTGCGCATTTTCACAGGGCCACTTCGTGCCCTCATCCTCCAGTGCTTCCATGTTCATGCATTCTGACAAATAACCGATATCACCAACAATCACAAGTTGCTTTTGGCATCTTGTAAAAGCAACATTCAGGCGCCTTAATTCTTTCATGAAACCAATTCTTCCTGCCTGTGGTTTTTTGTAATCCGTACTTCTTGTCAGGCTGTAAAAGATAAGCGGTCTCTCCTGTCCCTGAAAGCTGTCCAGGGATGCAACCATGCTTCTGATCTGGTTATCGTGAATCCCGATATTCAGCATTTTTAAATGTTCCCTGATAAGCCGCACCTGGGCACCATACGCCGAGATGATCCCTATATGATCTTCAATCTGATCAATAAATGCATTTCTCTTATCTGCCGGCTGCCTGTCGATCACATCTTTCACCATTGCCGCGATCAGGCCTGCCTCATAAACATTTTGGTAACCCATCTTACTGGAAGGCTGACTCTCATATCGATCCGAATAATGACTTGTCGATATCACAACAAGCGGTTTATCCGTTCCCGGGATCATTGCCTCAAAATTCGCCATATTATAACTCGAATAATAATTCCCTTCATAAAACCATTCCGAGATAATATCCGAAATATTGCCGGGCATACGGAACTGGCTGTTTAAATTGACCAGCTTCTTCTGATCCCGGATCACAGTATCTATCATGTTTTGGATCGTCTGCACATCATATTGTTTAAACGGCTCCGGCTTATAATCCGGAAGAAGCGGTTTTAAGATCACGCTCTTATCAAATCCCTGCTTTTCCAGTGCTGCAATCTCTTTTTTCCGCATGGTCTCAAACAGATACTCGAAAAAGCTCATATTCAGCAATTCCGTATCAATCTCATCCGCCTTACATGCAGCGACAACTTCCTCGTTCGCACATGGCGGAATCTGTTTATAGTCACCCAGCAAAAGATTCTTTCTTGCCCTGCTCATCGGAATCAATGCATTATGGATCTGGATCTGTCCTGATTCATCCACGATCGCCACATCAAATTTCACATTGGCAAAGTCTCTGTTGGAATTGATACCGATACAGGTTGCTCCGACAATCTGGCATGTTTCCAAAAGCGCATTCTGCATAATATCATTACGATCGTTATTTACAATAGTATTCCATTCAGAAAGCGCCCGCTGCGTTTTTTGGATCACTTCGGTAAGCTTCTCTATCTCCGCAAATTCCTGCATAAGGATCCGTTTGTTGTGTTCGTGATCCTTTTGGAATCCAAAATGCGTATAAAGCGATTTGATCTCACTCTCAAAATGCGGAGCAAACTCATCCGCTATAGCCAACTCCGTATATGTCTCCAACTCATTTGCCGCATTTTCATAATTTTGCAGCGTGTCCTTCTTTCGAAGTTCAAATATATAATTACCGATTTCTTTCACGGAAGCGTTATATGCATCCGTTTTTTCCTTATACATGGAGCGCAGTTTCTCCATGTCCAACACGGACATTTCAATTTCTTTTCTGACATTTTTGGCAATTCTTCTCTTTAACAGCTTTTCGAAAAAGCCTTTCGTTTCATAGGTTTGCATAAATATCTTATCCGCAACCTGCGCATCACGTAATTCATCGATATCTTCTTCCAGCTCAAGAATCTCCTGATGTTGCTTCGACAACAGCAGCAACGGATTCTTTACCTGTTCAATATATTCATATAATTGTTTCTTTTTTTCATAATAGGAATCATAAAGATTCTGATATTGGCTGAGCCTTGCATGATACTTTTCCAACTCGGCACGATCATGCTCGAGCGCAGCTTTTACACGATCATTGTTCTTGTTAAAATGCTCCTGCATGGTAGCGATTTTGTTCTGTGGAAGATACTCCTTGCAATTATCCTGAACTTTGTTCTCATTGCCAAGCCGGACAGTTTCGGCCATTTTGCCAAATCTCGCCAGGACATTATCAACCGCTGCATTATTCTGTGACGAGATAAGGACTCTCTGTCCTTTTCTGATAAAATACTCCACCCAAAAGCTGATCACCGTTGTCTTTCCTGTACCGGGCGGTCCTAAAACAAGCAAAATATCCTCTGTCAGGATTCCTTTTATGATTGCTTCCAGCTGCATCTGATTGGGCGGATACTTGCTCGCCATCTTTTCCGCAAGATAATCCTTTAAATCATCCGGAATCTCCTCATAGCCCTGCGACGAGAAATCATCGAAAGTCTGATACATATACTTCGATTCAAGCTTTCCCCGTTCCATACTTCTGATCACGCGGCTACGTACCTTCGTCTGTGTATCATTGATCGCTGTTACAAGCTTCCCTCTGTCAGGAATCTGACTATCATCACCCTGGTGATAAAAACCGATTGAGAAGATCACCGAATCTTCCGATTCGCTGTCTATATCCTCCAAAACTCCTGTAACAGCACTTCCACCGGTCCCATCACCGATAATTGTGATTCGATCACCCAAAGCAAAAAAACCGATTTCAGGATCCGCATTTTCATCATTCGAAAAAAAACGATACGTCGAACCCTTGTCGTTTTTCTTAACATATTCCCGCTTAAAAAACTGAATACCTTCACCCTGAGATTGCTTATACTGTTCTACCCAGCTTTCCTTATCCGTATAATCCCGGAAAGGACGAATGATATTTCTCCTGAATCTTTCGGATATTTTAATGCGATCCTCCTGCTCTTCCTCAGGGATATCATCCGTGTCATCGGAATCGAAATATTCTTCCATACAGTCAAGAATTTCATTGAACGCATCCGGATCCATATCCCATGCAGTTCTTTCCGTCTTCGGATGGATTTCTTTATCATATACGGCATAAACATTTCCTGCAGGAATAATGGTAAACAGCTTTGTTTTATACAGTTTATCCTTCTTCTCCTTTGCCGCTCTTCCAAACCAAATACTCGTACATTGGAAATTACAACGATCACTGCCCATAAAATTCAGCACATATTTGCCGACATACAAAGAATACCATCTGTCAGCTGCATCGTTCTTTTTGACAGACGTCACCACCAGTGTTTTTGCGCTTATCAATTCCTGCAAAATGGACGCAAATTCCTCCTCGTCCAATCGCTGTTTTGTTCTGTTGATAAATATCTGATCAGCAAAATAAAAGACGATTCCTTCCGAAACTTCTTTATAGTTTTTTGGATGTAATCTCAATTCAGAATTATTCATGATCATCTTCCATTCTCTCTGCAGCAACTTCCATATTTACGGGAAGATCTTTAACCTCATTGCACAATTGCGGTTCATACTCCTCCAGAACCTCCCACTCTCTTTCGGCAAAAAGAACTTTTATACTCTCTCCCATATCATCCAATCCTCAACGTTTTCAGATTTCTGATGATCTCACCATACGCCGGCCTGTCCTCCGGCGAAAGGCTTGTCATCCTCTTCAGGATCTGTTCCAGCTTCTCAACTCCGTTTATCTCAAGCAAATAATCGTCCAGCTTTGGAGCTTCCACCCATTCATTTTCTCTTGCTTTATAAACATAATCTTCATTTATGACAGGGCTTCTTCCGATCAGAAACTCATAGGCCATCTGACCGATTGAAAAAATATCAGTTTTGCTCGATATCAAAGTCCTTGTATTCCTAAGTCCTATCTGTTCCGGAGCCTGATAAGCGGTTGTTCCGACATGTCTTACATGATTTAAGTTTGCACAGCCGAAGTCAATAATAGTAAGCTTCCATCTCTTTGTCTTCTGATCAAAATCGATATAAATATTCTCCGGCTTTAGATCACGATGCACGATCGCCGGATACTTGCTACTGATGTCACGCATGCATTCACACATCTGAACGATCAGACAATTTCGAAGAAAGATATCCTTCGCCTGCAGTTTTTCCTTCCGATGCTGCTCCATCCATTGACGCAAAGAAATCCCGGGAGCAAGGCTCATTATCATCACATATCGTCTGTTGTTTCTGTCATCCCATGAATCATATAGCTTGGGAACATTTCTTGTACATCCGCCAACCTTTTTTAATGTATTCGCCTCTTCTTTGAAAATCTCTATCATCTCTTTTTTAATCATTTCATCGAGAGATCCATAATTGAGAATCTTTGTGAACAAATTGTTATGCTCCTGCGTCCTTGCCTTTCCACACACGATCCCGGTAATGCTATTTTCATAGACCATTTCAAACACATCATAGGTTTTGTCCGTATTACAACTCTTCAATTGCATCTTCCAACTTCTCCATAAACTCAGGCGCATCGTCGATTGCCTTCAAGGAACTGCCTAACACATCCGCCAACAGATCCGCTATTTCTTCCGGGAACAGATCATAGAGTACCTTCTCATCTATCTGCGCTTTCACAGCATCATGATCCTTGCAATATACCATTACTTTCGCAACGGAATAGACATCTGCTTTATTCCACAGAGCATCCGCGACACCATCTCCTATGATCACCTCTAAAGGTAAATACGGATTCTCTTCATAAACCGTCTTCTGAAGACTTCCATAAATCGTTATCGTCGTATCATTCCCTTCAATCTTAGCTGTCTCCATATTGACAAGTCCTGCCATATAATCACCATCCATCGGTGTGATGATAATATTACCCGGTTGAATGTTCCGATGTGAAATCCCATTTCCGATCTTTCGAAGTTCCATCAGGGAATTTAGCAGATCACATGCGATTTGCACGATCTGCCTGTCACTAAACATCCCCGACTTCGTCTCAGACAAAAGCATACTGTCACTGTACACGGAATAGGCCACATATTCTCTGTCTGAATCTGAAAGAAGCTCACTGTTCGGATAATACATATCGAGCAGATAACTCTTACGCCTCTTACTTCCCTTGATCGTATTGCCGGCGAGTATGCCTCTGTGTCCAAGCTGATTTTCACTCTCCACATTGCTATTTTTGTGATAGATCTGAAAATAGTAATAATTTTCATGAGGATCCTTCACAAAATAATTGTAATCACCTACAATAATTTCATTTTTCGACTTTTTTACCGGTCGTACGATTTCATAATTCCCAAAGGGAATCTTTAACTCGTCAAATTCATCCGCTCTTACATTCTTAAATGCCTCACTGAAAATCAGATATAAATCCCTCACACTTCCCATCGCAGTGTTAACATTCTTCTCATTTACAACGTGAAGCTTCTGAGAAGTTTTATTGGGATGTAATATATCATTCCCATTTTTTCTGATATTCGCTGCTGCCTCTTCCTGTGTAAACAATCCATCTCTTAAGCAGGTATCGATCATTGTCGCCAGATTCGGTTGTCCGTTTGCAGGTCTGATCTGATCACTGTTATTTGCCTTGATCAATGACTTGCATAGACGTTCCAACGCAGCTCTTGCATTTGTGATTGCACTGTATGGAGAGATCCTGATATTCATCTCGGCCTCCTTCGCATTGCTCAGAAGCATATCCTTGTCAGTGATCTCTATCTCATTGAAATTATCAAAATTCATTATCGCGTTTCTCCAATTATCTTCCTTTGTATCCCATCGTCAGCTGTACATATAAGTAAAGGTCAGCGCTTCTACAATCGTCTGCCGGTTTCTCGATGCCTCACAGATGCGAAGATTCTCATTTGCGATCTCCCTGATCGTACCCCCGCTGCTTTCTGAGATCACTTTTATCTTTTCGACATATCTGTCTCCGTTCTCCTGATCCTGATTCTCATACATGATAAGTGCCAGATATTTATAGATAATTTCCCATGGGTGTCCATTCATCAATTTAGCAGTATTCTCATTTAACTCCTGCAGCGTGCTTTCGATCTTCTTAAATCTGTTTAAGAGCTTATTGGAGAGAGAATCCGAATAGAATTCATACACTGCCTTGATAAATACATAAAAGGCAAATTTAAATGAAAACCGTGCATGCTCACATGCTCCCTCTCGAGCCAGATATTCAAACTGATCAGCCAGTCCGCCTCTTCCGTCAAAGTACTCTCTTGCATATTCTTCATACTTTTTCCGGTTACCCACACTGATATAGTAATGCAGCAGATAAGAAAGCGTAATCAGTCTGTCCGGAGTTTCAGCCTCCATCTTCGAAAGCGCACTGAGGAAATCCGCCTCAGCTCTATCATCCTTCATAAAGGCATAGATCTGAGCCCTCTGACTAAGTGCTATTGCATGATTGAGTGATTCGTGTTCTTCATCCTTAAATATCTGCCTCTTCATGTTCAAAAGCAATTCATGATAATTCACATTCTCATCAGCGATCTCCAATGCTTTCTTAAATTCGAGTCTGTCACACAGATAAACAGCCATCCGGTTCCTGGTTTGAAGGAATACCTCCGTTGCCACAAATTCCGCATATTGCTGCGTTTTTTCAAAGCATCTCTGCGCGTTTTCAGAATCTCCGACGTGAGTATAAGCCGAAACACCTGCATCATAGAGATCGTAAAGCATTGCTTCATCGTATCTATTGGAAAATTTCACGCTCTCTCCAATTTTTTCCAATGCCTCATAAATATGAACCAGCTTGTCCTGAATGATATTGTTTCCCATAACCGCATCTTTGTATTTCCTGATCGCAGTTGAAAAATCAGATACATTCACAGTCTTTATGATCTTTTCGATGAGCAAAGGATACCATTGCGTGCAATAAAAATCCTTCATGCGGCTTGCGCATTTTTCACCACCATATTCCTGACTGAGCGCTTCAAAATAATCTCCTCTTTCGATGGCTTTCCAGCTTTTTTCAAAATATTCATCTGCGTCGTCATATCCCCAGATCAAGTTCCGGGTGTTCCCATTGATTTCCTTTGCGATCTCAGAAAAAGACTCAATCCATTCAGAAGGTTTGCTCCCACTTCTGTGAAAAGATAAATGGGCACATATTGCATCAGCAAGATACAAAAAATCCATACCCTCCGTTGCATGTTTATAAAAAATACTCTTAACAGCGATTCGATCGATCATCAAAGAATTCTTTCCGCTGTTTATCATTGCCCTTTCTACAGCCGTTCTGTAATTGGCCGGGTTCGTAAGAATATACTCCGTAACGCCGGGTCTTGTTTGCTCGGGGGGTCTTTTTTCAGGTGAAAATCCGAGTTTTGAATACTCCTTCATTCTCGCGGCTCTGGCATCTCCTTCCAGGATCACTCTTCTTGTAGCCAGTTCCAATCTCGCATGATCCACTTCTTCAATCACCGGATTATAAAACAAAAGTCTCTCCACCACATCTTCTGCCATATGAACATAAAGGTTACTCGCAAAATCCTCGCGAACCGCCTCGGATACATTTTCTGCCAAATAATCTGTCTTTCCATTCTCTCCTCGTAGCGATGCGAAAATACGATAAGAACCTTTTCGCAAATTTAAGCCATGATCAGACCCTTTCCACGTCCCGTTTTCCAAAAACTTCTTAAGCGTTTTCCCGATCAGAGTCTTCACCTGCTTTACGCGGTATCCGTTATTTGAACCACCCTCGGAGCAATAGTGTAGATCCTTAGGGTATGTGCCGCCTGCGTCCTCACAGATTGCTTTTAAATATCTCTGAAGGCGTACCTTCTCTGTCTGATAATCATCCGGATCTCCACCATCATCATATATTATTCCACCTATAAATACAGGTTCTGTGCAAAGCTTATTTTCCAGATTTTCAAAATCACCCTGCTCATCAAGTGCTATTGTAATCATAAAATCTCCCCGGTATATTCCTCTGATTTAACTAAATGATGTTGGGCATTTATGCTTTTTCCCAACCGATCTCTGTTTCCGATAAGCTATTTTACATCCTTATTTCTTGTCTTGTCAAACAACACATCATCCAAAAAAAGAGGGCTAAACACGCATATTTTGCACATTCAGCCCTCTGTCATACCATTCATTCTAGTCCGCCGGATCCTGCCCGCATTTCGTGACATTTTTGTTTCATCCGGTAACAGGAGGGGCTACATTATCTGAAATATGCAACTACTCTCTTTAATTCAGATGACAAATTATTCATGACATGGGCATTGTTAGATACCTGATTCACGTTTTCCGCAACTGTAGCAATCTCTGAAGATACTTCCTCATTTGTAGCTGATGTCTCCTCCGAAATAGCTGAAAGATCCGTCACCGCATTCATGATCGTATCTTTGATCTTCTCCAGTTGTGTGGTAATTGCAGATACCGATTGTATTTCTTCTACAGATCCTTTGATATTATTGTCAAGATTCATGAACTTCTCCTGTGTCACACCAAGCAGTTCCTTTTCTGTCGTGATAAGCTCCCGAACCTTCTGAGCCTGATCTACACATTCGGTTGAAGATCTGCCGATCTCAGCCACAATGCTGTTGATCTGGTTCGCAGAAACATCCGACTGCTCCGCCAAAGCTTTTATCTCGCCTGCAACGACCGCAAATCCTTTTCCTGCTTCACCTGCTCTCGCTGCTTCAATGCTTGCATTCAGGGAAAGCAAATTCGTCTGTGACGCGATACTTGTGATGAGCGCCACCATCTCATTGATCTTGATGATTGAATCATTTGTTGCGTTTATACGCCTTACAATATCCTCGACAGCCTCAAACGAGCGCTCAGAAGAAGTAATTACCTGCTGAATACAATTCGCCGCTTCTTTATTCGCTCCCGACATTGCATCGGAATTATGGCTTAAATGATCCACATTTTCAACCGCCTGATGGATCACCTCACCCATTTGCAACATGTTATCATTGATATCCTGTACATTCTCCGCAATCGTCAGCGTTGTCTGCGTCATGGACTGCATAGAATCTGCAATCTGTCCGACAGAATTGGATGAATCAGAAGCCATATTCGCCGTGTTCGTGACCGCATTACTTAAAGAATCCGACGATTTTCGAATCTTACCGATTGAGTCTTTCAAAACCGAGCACAACATCTTGGAAGAGGTCAGTAAATTCTCTAATTCACTGATTCCGGACTCCGTATTGATATGGACACTTATGTCTCCTTTGGAAAGCTGCTCCATACCCTTTGTTACATCCTTTAAAGGATCCGTGATCTTACTCGAACCAAACCATGCAATAACGGCAAATACGAGGATGCTACCGATTCCCATACCGGAAAGAGCCACTGTGAGAATAGTTTCCGTATGGTTAATCTCAGCAGTCGGTTTGGCCGCAGATACCATACCGACTATCTTGGATCCGTTTCTAAGTGGCATATAATATACAAAGTAATCCGTACCTCCTATCGTGAGCGAACGATTCGTATAGTCCTCTCCCCCGGAAACTTTGACCCATACCTCGTCTTCGGCGAGCTCTCCTTCAATGCGATTTCCTTGCTCACTTTGGATTGTTGACATAAAGCGTTCATTGTTTCGAAAAACGGAGCATTCTACGTCGGATCCCTGCATGGAATCTATATAATGTGTATCATATTCCGGAAAACCATCAACTAGGTCATTCTGATTGATCAGATCATATTCATAGTACTCCTGCAGTCCCTTAGCCGCGACACGCAGCTGTGACCTTATATTATCTTCCAAATCGTAAAACATAATCCATGATGTAACAATAAAAAAGATAACCACTACAATGGTCAATGGTATTAAAGCATACATCAGAAGCATTCCACGCATGGATCTTTTCTTCATAGGCTTCTTCCTTCCTTCCCATCGGAGCTATATGTACCTAATTGATTATATCATACTTTTCGTAATAAGAATAGCTAATTGTATACTTTTGCATGTTT
>Ga0310786_10011317_pt1 | contig 11136 bp, 6 predicted proteins | sample AusTroGonzalo_MG_FD_203881 | JGI IMG/M metagenome (GOLD analysis project Ga0310786, IMG submission 203881) | Bovine rumen microbial communities from tropical cattle in Woodstock, Queensland, Australia - Gonzalo_03 (v2) (version 2) | ecosystem: Host-associated > Mammals > Digestive system >...
ACCTTCAGATAGCTCGGGTCGGTATAGCCGCATTCCTCCGAGATGGTCTTTATCGGACGGTTCGTCGTGGCAAGAAACTTTTTCACGGCATCCAGCCTGTGGCGGGTGATTGTCTCGTTTATCGTCTCGCCGCTGAACTGCTGGAACCTTAGGTCGGCGAGCCGCCGCGACACGCCGAGAAACGCGGCGACGTCATTGACCTTTATTCCCTTCGCGGCGTTCTTGCGTATGAACGCCGTTGCGCGCGAGAGAAGATGCGCGGCGGGTGCGGAGGCGACGGCAGACTCTCGCTCTACGACCTTTACCGGCTTGACGAGGAATGGGGCTGACGACTTGGCCTGACGCCCCGACATAAGGGTGTTCAGCACGCGAGCTGCCGCGTAGCCAAGCTGCTCGTGGTTTGGCAGTATGCTCGAAAGCGGAGGGTCACTCGATTCGTCGAGCAGTTCGTCGTTGTCAACCCCGAGCACCGCGACTTGGCTCGGTATCTTGATCTGTGCGTCCTTGCACATTGCAAGAACCTGTGTCGCACGCGTGTCCCACGACGCCATCACGGCGGCGGGCTTAGGGAGCGCGGTGAGCCAGTCCCTGAGCGCGGAGAGGTCTTCGCGCGAGCCGACTTGCCCCGGGGAGCGGAAGACCTCCACGTCCGTCTTTTTTGCGGCAAGTGCCGCCTTGAAGCCCTTTAGCCGCGACATGCTCCAGTATTGGTCCGAGACTGTGGGGACGAAGCCATACGAGCGGCGCTGTCCGAGAGATGCGAGATAGTGCGCCCCCATGCGGCCCACCATCTCGTCGTCATTGCGGGTGAAGGCGATGCGAGACTTGCACCCAGAGAGAATCGGCCCCGCGTCGCCAATGAACGATACGGGAACACACGACTCGCGGACAAGCCGCGCCGTCTCGTCTGGGCCTGGTTCGCTTGCTATTATGCCGTCGAGGCCGACGGCCAATTCGGTGCGGAACGCCTCCGGCGTGAATTCGTCTGGCATCTGGAAGATTCGCGTTCGCCAGTTCGCGTTTGCGCGAGTGAAGTGGAAGATGCCGGTAAGGATGTCGCGCCCGGCCGTGCCAGACATTCTGAGCACCACCGCGACTCGCCTTATGCGCCTGGAATGCTGCTTTGTTCCCATTACTATTCTCTTTATCGTGCATTATATCAAAAACAGCGTTTGGCGCGCAAATATATGTTGCTCAATAAACAACATAATACTTGCTTGATAAACTGTGCTTTTCCATTGACCGCCAAAGGCGTCTTGTGATAAAATTTGCGGCGTGATGAGGAAAATAGGCTTAAAGTCGGCCATTTTTGCGGCAGCGACGATGCTGGCGGCGATTTCGTCGCGGGCGGTCACGTTCTATTCCGAGGGCGCGGTTCTCAGCCTCGCCGAGCACAATGGCGCGGTCGAGTACATGCGTGGTGCTGACGGTGTTGCGCGCGCCGTCGCGGCGACAGAGGCGTTTACGCTCCAGATGCTCGACAGCAATGGCGAACCGACGCGCCTCAAGTCAAGCGACTTTGCGTTTGAGGGATATAACCATGTAGAGCATGCAGAACATGTAGAGAACTCCCTACATGATCTACCTGTCCTACATGGTTCAACAATCACATGGAAACATCAAAATGGTCTTGTCGTTCGCATGGAGATTACCGCCGCCGACGGCGAGTTTCGCTTCAAGCCTTCGGTCGAGGGCATTCCCGCCGGAATGCTTCTCGAATGGTTCGACGGCCCGCAGATTCAGGTCGCCGCCGACAGTACGCTCTTTTGGCCGTATATTGACGGCATAGAGGTGACAGACGTCTCTCGTCGCGGCAGCTCTTACCGCCCGATTACTTTCCGCGACCGCAACTGGCGCGGCATTTACTCGCTCTATCCAAGCTACTGCCAGATGCAGTTCCTCGCCGCATACAAGAATGGCAGGGGCGTCTATTTCTCGGCGGTTGACGACCGGCATGCCCTGAAGCAAGTAGATTGGGAGCGCATCGGCGAAGACACGGTGCGTCTTTCCTTGCTGACGTTCTGCGGCGACCTTGACAAGGACGGCGCGTGGCGGCCAAAGTTCCACTACGTGCTCCGCGCTTTCGACGGCGACTGGATGGACGCCTGCGAAATCTACCGCGACTGGGTTCGCACACTGCCGGGTTTTCAATCCCAGCCTGCGCGCCCGAAGTGGATGTACGATTCCCCCGTTAACCTTATCTACCCCGTGCGTGGCGAAGGCAAGGACAACTTGCCGCGCAACATGGAACCCAACTGCTACTACCCATACGTCAACGCGATGTCTGCGGTCGAGAAATACGGCAAGCTTCTCGATTCGCGCATTATGGCGCTACTTATGCATTGGGAAGGTACGGCACCTTGGGCGCCGCCCTATGTCTGGCCGCCCTACGGCGGCGAAAAAGCACTTGCTGAATTCCGTGACGCGCTCCACGCCCGCGGCGACTTGCTTGGCGTCTATTGTTCCGGCACGGCCTGGACGCAAGTCAGCTGCATCGTGCCTTCATATTCGCTTGAGCAGAGATTCGAGCAAGAGCAGCTTGGCCGCCACATGGTGCGCGGACCAAAGGGCGAGATCACGGCGGGTTGCTGCAACGGACCCGATGCGCAGCGCTTTGGCTACGAGATGTGTCTTGCCGACGAGTGGTCGGTGCGCACGGTCGCCGACGAAATCGCCAAGATGTCGCGGTTCGGAATCGACTACTGCCAGTTCTTCGACCAGAACAACGGTGGCGGATGGCATCTCTGCTACGCGAAGAACCACGGGCATCCGCCTATTCCTGGCGCATGGGAGGTTGATACGATGGTTTCGCTTCAGAAAAAGGTCGCCGCATCCGCCGCACGCGACGGTATGCTGCTTGGCTGCGAGGCTTCCGCTGCCACGCCCTACGTGCCGCAGTTTTTCTACAACGACGCCCGGTTCACGTGGGCGTTCTGGAGAAGCGGCATCGGCGGTGCGCGGCCTGTCCACGGCTCGGCGTTCGTCTTCCACGAATGGGCGTGCAACTTCTCCGGTAACATGTGCTCCAGTCACGACATCGATCCGTTCTACCGCTGGTCGTATGCCTTCCACAACGGCGACATGTTCTCGCTTATTCTTGGGCGGGACAACGGGCTTGTCGTTGGTTGGAGCCGTTCATGGAATGAGAAGTTTCCCGAACAGGACGAGCTCGTTTCGCTTGTAAGGCGCTGCAACGACCTCCGCAAGAAGCATCCATCGTTCCTCCTCGAAGGGAAGATGGTCAAGCCACCCATCAAGTGCGCGTCGCGTCCCGTCAAGATGGTGTACACCTGCTGGGACGAGACAGGCGAGGCTGAGCTTCCCAGCGTATTCACCTCGTTCTGGGAGAATGCGAAGGGCGAGCGTATCGGCTTCGCCACCAACTGGCGGCGCGAACCCTCCGACCTCAAGATCATCCATGCCGATGGCCGGACGGAAATCCGCCGCCTCGCCCCGCTTGAAACGATTGAACTTCACTAAAAGCAAAAGGAGAAGCACATGAACAGAAAACTCATATTGTCGGCAGGCTGCATAGCCATGTTCGCAATGTCGGCGATTGCTGGGGATGGGGTCTGCAAGATCGGCGACACGGAGTATGAGTCGCTCCAGGCGGCGTTCGATAGCAAGAAGAGTGCCAAGGATAATTTCACTATAACACTCCTAAAGGACATTGATGTCACGAGCGAGATAACCATTCCGCGTTTCAGCCAGAAGGTCTGCACGGTTGATGGAGATGGTCATTTCATTCGACAAGCATACGCCGGAAGGATGTTCAGCGCGACAGCTAGCATTGTCTATGTTGTGTTTCGGAATGTGACAATACTTGGCGGAGGCGAAACTTATCGCACTGATGCAGATGCCAGCAATCCCGGTGTAGCATTCTATCTTCAGGGCGCTGTCTCGAGCCTTACGTTCGACTTTGGATGTGTCATCTCGAATTTTGTGTACCACAGCATCTTGATTGGCGCCGATAATGAATCCGCAAAATGGAACATCTACATGAAGCCCGGAAGTGTGATTGCTAACAACAGAGCATCGGCATCTCCTGGCCTTTTCCGGATGAGAAGGTATGATAATGGCTACGCACTCCACATAAGCGGAGGCGAAATATACGGTAACAGCGCCAGTTCTCAGACAATTGCGTTCCTGGATGCCCAGGGCAAATCCCGCGTTGATCCGATATTTGTCATGAGCGGAGGATACATCCATGACAACAAGGCAACGGATGACGGTTCTTGTCTCTTTTATTGCGATTATGGTCCTATCGATGTTTCAATGAGCGGCGGCGAAATATTCGGCAATGTTGGAACAGTGTTTCATATCGCGAGGGGTGGCGGTTCTCTTTCCCGGATCCACGTGTCAGGGGGTAAAATTTTCGCTAATACTGGGTATGCGGTCTACAGCTATCAGCGGGATTCCACATGCTGTATGTTTCTGAGTGGAAATGCAATTGTAGCAGGAAACGGTCTTGCCGGCTGGCATGGGTTGTTTGAACGGGCGGAATACTCTGCAACGGCAAGAACGGCTCTTGAAGGGAACTTCACCGGATATGCGTATTTGTCCGGAGAAGGGAATGGTTCGACACATGAGGTGGGCTATGCCTATGGTACGAATCTTGCGTCGCATGTAGGTGCGGAAAACATCCGTCTTTCCGAGCATGATCCGAAGCTCAGAGTGCTTGTGACGAATCCAGAGACTGGGAATCTCGTTTGGGCGGAGCCGAACTCTGCGAAAATCGGTACGACGGAATACGCCACGTTCGAGTCTGCACTTTCCGACGCGGCAGATGGCACGACGATTGAGCTGTTGCGTGACTACGTGGCTACCGAGCCCATTGTGCCGCCTTCGAGTAAGTCCATCACTGTGGATGGCGCGGGACATCGCATTTTCCGTTGCGGCAACATTCATCTTGTCGATGCGACGGCCAGCGGCGGGAACATGACGTTTACGAATGTTGAGTTGAACGAGGGCTATTTCACATGCCGCGATTCTTACACCAACCATGTGGACGGCGTGTTGGTCAAAACGCACGACGGCGTGGCGGCGACGGTCAAGCTCGGGCCTGGCACGATCCTCTCCGGCGGACGCGGCACGAACGCGCTCGTGCGCGTTGCGAACGGTGCGACGGTGAATCTCGATGGCTGCGTCATCACTGGCGCAGTCAACCGCGCAGTCGCAGCCTCGGCGGGCGGTACGCTCGGCGTGAAGGGCGCGACTATCGTCAAGAACAACGCGGGCGGTGACATCGACGTCGCGAACGGCAACACCCTCTCGCTGAACGGCGACCTCACGGGCAGTGTCCATGTCACGGTCGCAGGGGAGGAAGCCCGCGAAGGGCAGAGATTCGGCGCGAGAACAGGAGCATGGTTGGGGGTTGAGAATTTCATCAATGGTGGCGACGATCCAAAACTTTTCGTGACGAAGTGTGGTGCGCTTGTCTGGTGCCGCCGTGGTTTCGTGATATCGTATAGGTAATGCCTGTGAAAAACGCGATTGTAGTTGTTTTGTGTTGCACTATAGCGGCATATGGAGGAAATTCTCCGTCTGGTTGTGCCATCCCCGGCATGGAGGCGCGGCGTGAGTTCCGCGCGGCAATCGCAGCCGGCGGCGAGCGGGCGAAGAAGGCGATATCGGAAGGGCTGACCAACGAAGATCCGTTCATTCGCCGCGGTGCCGTGTGGGAATGGTATGTGCGCGAGGGGGCGAAGAATCAGGCGAAGTTGCTGGCGTTTCTCGAAAGGTTGTCGTCTGATTCATCTGATGAAGTTGTGTCAGTTGTCGTGGATCTTTCAAAAGCCGTTTCTGATGTGTCGGCGCGCAACCGTTTGCTCGGCCGGATGCTTGAGCATGGCAGCGGCGAATTCCAGAAAAAGTGCATCGCCTCCGCGTTTCAGTTCCCGTTCCAGCGGGAAAACGTCGCCCTTTCCGCAGATCCGGGAAATGACCATCTGATGGTGAAGGCGTGGGGACTTGAGCTGCCGAAGAGAGGCTGGAAGTTCCGTCTTGATCCAACAATGATCGGACACCTTGCGCCGCAGCGGTGGTTCAGTGCGGAATACGTGCCGGACGGCAAGTGGCTTGACGTGAGCGTGCCGGCATGGTTCGAGAGCTACGCGGGAGTGAGCAAGGACTACAACGGAGTGGTCTGGTACATCCTTGACTTCGATCTGCCAAAAAAGCCTGACGTGGGCAAGGTGGACGACGTGATTTCGGAAGAGCTCTCGTTCGAGGGAGTTGATGAGGAGGCATGGGTCTGGTTGAACGGCCAGTACATAGGTCAGCACTGCGAGGGGCTGAACGGTTGGAATCGCCCGTTCCGGTTCGATATCAAACGCGAAGTGCGTTGGGGAACAAAAAACCGCCTTGTGGTTAGAGTAAGTGATACGACCCTTGGCGGCGGCATCCATAAACAAGTATTGGTCGAGGTGATGAAATGATAGCGTCACTCTTCCTTTTTGCTGCGTTTGTCCCGATGAGCGAGTTTGGCCCACTGGACAACAAGGAGGATCTTTTCAGGGAGATATCCGGCTTTGATTTTTCCATCGCGAGGCAGGCTCTTGATGGTGGCTGCAACATGATCATGGGACATCGGGGTGACTACAGCGCCGCTATAGACCGGGCGACCGATGAATCGTTTGCAAATCGTTATAACCACGTGCTAGATGTCTGTGAGGAATACGGTGCTGGGCTGATCTTCAGAATGTGCTTCGGGCAGTACATTCCTCGCGTGAAAGCATATCCGCTCTTGACAGCGCATGGGAGGAGTGCGTATGGCGCGAGCGATCCTTCTCTTCCAGGATTCAAGGAGAAGGTGGGGATTGGTGCCCGAAGGCAGTTTGAACGCATCCCAGATTCTCCGGCTTTCTACGGAATTAGGCCCGCGAGCGAGGTTCGAGACCGCATGGAACCAGCTGACACCGAGGTGATGCGAGAACGATATCGAGCATACTCTGGCAGGGAGATTCCGCCGGGGTGCACGGAACGGATGCCGCAGAACCATTCGCGAATCAGTGATTTCCCGATTGGACGCGTCATACCGCACGACTATCCGATCTACGATTTCTACCGTTGGTGGTGGAAGCGCGGCGATGGCTGGAACGAATACAATGAACAGGTTGCCAGAATAGCCGAGGAGCGATATGGGAGAACGATGCTCACGGAATACGATCCTTCGACTAGGGTGCCCCCGTTCAGGGGTGCGGGCGGTGGGGCAGTGACAATGCTTGGGCAGTGGACGTACCCTGCACGCCCGCAGCCGTTCAATGTGGCGTTCGCCACGGCGGAGCAACAGGCCATGGCGCGCAGCTATCCGGGGCAGGGCGTGTTCGTCTCGATCCAATGCATAAGCTATCGCACAGAAATCGCACCGGCCGGAAAGACACCGGCGAATCCACCGAAGTGGTATGCTGAATTTCCGAATACGAAATATCCAACTACCCCGTCCGCGCTCTTGCGCGAGGCATATTGGTTTGCCGTGATGCGTAAGATGGATGCCATAGGAGCGTTTTCCGGGCACAGTCTTTTTACGATCAGGGGCAAGGATGAGCCGTGGGAGAAATACCGTCTCAGCAGCTATACCCGACACACAGACCCAACGGCTTGGCCTGTTGTCTCGAATTTTTATTGTAACGTTGCGACGCCTCTTGGCCCGCTTTTGCGGGCGGCGGAAGAGCGCCCGATGGAGGTGGCGGTTCTAGAAAGCGCGGCCTCCACGCTTTTTGCGAGCCGTGGCACATGGGGTTGGATGGGTTCGCTGTTCAACATCGGCACCGCTCTTGTGGGGGCGGGGCTTTCTCCGCATGTGCTGTACGAGGAGGATTTGCTCGAGAAGGGGGTGCCGAAGTCGGTGAAGGTGCTTGTGCTTTCTGAATGCGATGTTCTTGAAGAAGGGACTGTCAAGGCGATACGCGAGTGGCAGACTTCGGTTCCAGACGCAATTACCTTTGCAGATCGATATCTGGTTCCTGCTATTGTGCCGGACGCATATCTGCCGAAACTTGAACTCACAAAAGACGGCGAGGCAGACATTGCGGCGTTTCGCCGGTTCGGCAACGAGTTGAAGGCGATGCTCGCGCCCATGTACCGTCCGTATGTAGAAGGCCCGGCTAAGACCGTCACGCACGCCCGTGAGTGGGGCAATTCTGACTTCGTGTTCGTTGTGAATGACAATCGCGGCTATGGCGACTATGTAGGACCTTGGAAAACCGTCCTCGATAAGGGGCTCCCGAATAAGGGTGCGGTGCGGGTACGCCGCAAGGCGGGCGCGGTATATGACGTGCTTGCGCACAAACTCGTAAAGAGCTGGACGAAGAAGGAGGATGGCGCGGTGTGGACGCATTTCAACGTTTCGTTCGAGACGAACGATGGCCGGCTTTTCATGTTGGTTGCGGAGCCGCTTAAGCCCCTTAAGGTTGATGTGCACAGAACGTGTTGCGAGGTGGAGGTTCGCGTCTCTAGCGACAATCCAGACGCACTTATTCCTATAAAGGTTGACGTTCCTAGCAGGCAGAGGCCGTTTTATTCTGTGATAAAAGGTGGCCGTTGGCGCCGCACATTCAAGGCGGGCAATGGAAAGGTCATCGTCACGAATCTATCCGACGGGTCGATTCTTCAATGTGATCCATGAATCAAGGAGCACACATGCTTATGCGTTTTATGGCAGCTGCGGTGGCATGTTGCGCGGCTTTGTCACAGGGTGCGATCGTGGAAGTGGCGCCCGTTGAAAGTAATGCGACGCCAGTGGTATGTGCGGCGGCGGCGCGGCTTAAGGACGGCGACACGCTCCGCTTCGCCAAGGGCGAGTACCACTTCTACGAGGAAGGGGCGAAGGAACATTTTCTTGCCTCCGTTGGCAGCTCCACGGGCATGAAGAAGGTTGTCGTGCATCTTAAGGGGCTCAAGGACGTGACAATAGACGGTGGAGGAGCGAGCTTCGTGTTCCATGGGGATTCGTTCCCGTTCGTGGTGGAGCGGTGCGACGGCGTTAAGATCTGCAACTTCACTGCGCGCGTATTCCGGCTGCCGCTTGTGGAGTTCACGATCACGGAGAAGAACGACGATGGATTTCTCTGCAAGTTTGCCAAAGGAAGCGCCGCCTATGAAACGAAGGATGGCGAGATATTCTTCGACCTTGACGAGGGCCGCACGGACTCGCGCGAACGCGAGATCTCGGTTCACGCGCTTCGCTACTGCCAGATCCAGTACATAACCACACCAAACTGTAGGTGCAACAAGGATACGCTCGCCGCGAAGTTCTATCCTGTGTCGGCGGAGGACAGGGGCGGCGGGGAGGTGTTCTTCCGTTACTTCGTCGATCCTCATCCGAAGAACGCCGGCAAATGCTCGTTTCCGTTGAACGAGCCGTTGTGCCTGCTGCTCGGATGCGGACGCACCCGGTCGGTCATGGCCTTTGCAGACTGCCGAGACGTGGAAGTCGCAGATGTCACCGTCCGCAGTGGCGTTGCCATGGGCATTGTGGCGGAGATGTGCGAGAATGTAAGGATACTGCGCTACGTCGTGCGCCCGGACGAAGGTCGGTATGTGTCGCTCACGGCGGACGCCATTTTCCTTGTCGACACGAAAGGGCGCATTGAGATCTCGGATTCCGAAATCAGCTGGGGGCTTGATGACGTGATGAACATCCACGGCAACTACACGCGCCTCGACGGTGTTGACGGTTGTCGTGCCACGCTGGCTATACAGCACCATTTCTACGCGGGATATTTCCCGTACCGCGCTGGCGAGAAGGTGGCGTTCTCACGTGGCAAGGGTCCCGACAAGGAGATCCTCGGTCATGCCGTGGTCGCGGAAGTTCCGAAACATGCGCGCGATGCAACGAACGCTGCAATGGTATTCGACCGCGAGATTCCCAGCGAGTGGGTAGGGTGCGATGTGGCGAACATCTCTCACGCCCCTACCGTATGGATACACGGCAACTACTTCCACGACTTCCTGAACATCCGGCTTTCGGCGTTTGCGGACATCTTGTTTGAGCGCAACCGCCTTTGCAACGGCAACGGCCTGTTGCATGCCGACCTCACCGGCTATTGGGGAGAGTGCGGCCCTGCGCACACGCTTATAGTGCGCGACAACGACTGCGAGGACATGCGCAGGGAATGTTTTAGGTTAGATGCACCATTCACAGGTCGGGCGCTCATTGAGGACAACCGGTACAAGGGACGCAATGCCGACAATCCCTTCCGATTCGGCCCAGGAGTGGCCGAGAGCGTGGAAATCCGAAAGCCATGAAAGAAATCCGGGCTGTCCCCGGCTGAGGGCGGGGCGGGCTGCCGGAGCCGGGCCGGATGACGGGCGGTGTATTACCGAGGATGGGGCAAGGTCAGACCTTAGTGTATATTAGTGTATAGGATCGAGTGTATAGGATGTTGCCGTTAAGAGAAGGGAGTTGCTATGGCTACGACAAAGCGGGCGAAGGTGGATATTGAGTTTCTGCTTGTGAAAGCGGAGCTGAACGGCATTCCTGAAAAGGCTCTTATGAAAAGCCGCAACATCGGGCAGGTGGATTTGATCTGGCCGCGCACCGGTGTTGCGAAGAAGTCGGGCGCGAGGGAGATGGTGTTCAAGAAGGGCGTGTGCGACTTCACCGCCGAGCCGTGGACGAAGCGCATCGTGTTCCGCGAAGAGATTGAGGATCATTGCGGGCTTGCCGTTTCGATTACCGAGCCTGTGAGCGTACAGAAGGTGCGGCGGTTTTTGCGCCTGACGGCGAAGTATGCCTTGAAGATGGGCGCGGACTTCATGGAGAAGGCGATGGTGGGATATGCGGACATCGCCTCGTCGCCTATCGACGCTCTTGCCGCGATGATCGGCGAGAAGGACGTCCCGAAGGTGATTGCGCAAGGCGTCCTCGACGTTACCGACCTTCCTGCCGAGGGCGAAGAACGCGAAATAACCATCCCGCTCATCCGCCCGCTCACCGGCAGAGCCACCGGCTCCCTCACAATCCTCCTCTGCTCCTAACTTTATTCCAAACATCGGAAAACAGGTCAAGACCTGTTTTCCGATGTTTGGAAATGCTTCCAATGTGAATCTTTGTCTGTTCTTTGAGGGTACGGGACAGGGCGTCGCGGGGAGAATTACCAACGTCACACGGCTGCGCGACCTTTGCGTCAACAC
>Ga0310786_10011318_pt1 | contig 11136 bp, 6 predicted proteins | sample AusTroGonzalo_MG_FD_203881 | JGI IMG/M metagenome (GOLD analysis project Ga0310786, IMG submission 203881) | Bovine rumen microbial communities from tropical cattle in Woodstock, Queensland, Australia - Gonzalo_03 (v2) (version 2) | ecosystem: Host-associated > Mammals > Digestive system >...
CGACTTCTTCTTTCGTCAGCATTTCCTTGACGATAGGGCTGGTGATGACGGGACAGAGGGTAAGGTGTTCGAAGGTGTAGTAAGGACCAAACGTGATGCCTTGACCTTCGGAATCTCCCTCGAAGGAAGCATTGACGACCAGCATGGTATTCTCGTGGCGTACACCGTGACTGCCTTCGATATAGATTCCTGGTTCGTCGGTAATGACCATTCCTGGCAGGAGCGGTGTGGGTCGCCACTGCATACGGAACTGATGGAGGTCGATGTTTTCATGAACAGAACCAAACTGCCCTACACCATGCCCTGTGCCGTGCAGGTAGTTGATACCATAGCGCCACATGGCTACTCGGGCGAGGGTGTCGAGTTGGGTGCCGCAGGTGCCTTTGGGGAATACAGCACTGCCAAGACCAATCCATCCTTTGAGCACCAAAGTGTAATCGCGGCGCATCTCCTCGGTGAGCGGTCCTAATGGTAGGGTGCGAGTGATGTCGGTGGTGCCATCGAGGTATTGCCCGCCTGAGTCGATGAGCAATAATCCTTCTGGTTTGACAGGGATATCGGTTTCAGGTGTTGGGTCGTAATGTACGATGGCTCCATGATGGGCATAACCCATGATGCTTTCGAAACTGATGCCCATACAGAGTGGCTGTTCGCGGCGGAATGCTTCCAATTTGGCAGCCAACGATAACTCGGTCTGCCCCCCCTTAGGTACGTTCTCTAATGTCCATTTCATCCACTTCACCATTGCCACACCGTCTTTCTCCATCGCATTGCGGTAACCCTTGATTTCCGTTGGGTTCTTGAACATCAGCATATATGGGATGGGTGATGCTTTTGCAATAGGTTGGCGGATTGCTTTGTAAGTGGCATAGTTGGTCTTGTCGAGTTGAACTTCGACTGGCAACTCACATGCTTGCAGGTCATCGGTGATGGCTTCGTAAGGACGAATGCCAACTCCCTCACTCTTGAGATATGCCTCCACTTCTGAGGGCACTTTCTCCTTATTTATATATAAGGTGGCGGTCGTTGGGGTGATGATGAGGTAGCTCACGAAGAAGGGTGTGTAGAGAATGTCGTCGGCACGGAGATTGAGTGTCCAAGCAATGTCTTCGAGGAAGGTGGTGAGCAGGGCGTGGTTGCCTATCTTCTCACGAATACGTTGCAGTTTGTGAGCAGCAGTCTCACCCGCATATTCCACCCCATGGATGAATACCTTGCTGTCAGGAATCCCTGGACGATCGGCCCAGATGGAGTCGTAGGGGTCAAGGTCGGTTGTCAGTTGTAGGCCGTAAGGTTCGAGGTCGGCCTTCAGGGTATTGACCTCTGCTACGGTATTCACCCATCCATCGACAGCTACGGTATCGCCCTTATGCAGTACGCTACCCAACCATTCAGCCACAGTAGGGGTACCTTCAATCTTTTCTTTCATCAGTTGATAGCTCGTTCCTTCCAGTTGCTCGGTAGCCTGAATGAAATAGCGGGAATCGGTCCAAAGGGCTGCCTTGTCGGTCGTTACTACAGCGATGCCGGCACTACCTGTGAAACCGGAAATCCAACGACGAGATTTCCAACGTTCAGGGACATATTCACCGCAATGCGGATCGGTACTTGGAGTGATAAATGCGCTGATGCCTTGATTGGACATTAAACGGCGTAAATCGTAAAGTCTACTTTCTATTTTGTTCATAATTGTAAGGATTGTTTAGTAATAATGGGTGTAAAGATACAAAATAATTCATAATTCATAATTCATAATTCATAAAAATGTTGTATATTTGCCGAAAATTAATGCAAATCGTTGCATTTGGACAAGAAAAAACATAAATTATCATTACATAAAACAAGTAATTATGGGATTTTTAACGAACGACAAATTAGTGATTGTCGGAGCCGGTGGTGCAATCGGCTCAACAATGGTTCAGCTTGCACTGACCATGAAGTTGACACCAAACGTATGTCTTTATGACGTGTATGCTCCAGGTATGGAGGGAGTGATGGAAGAGATGTTCCACTGTGGTTATGACGGCGTGAACCTTACAGCTACTACTGATGTGGCAGAAGCATTCAAAGATGCCAAGTATATCATTTCATCAGGTGGTGCACCACGTAAGGCAGGTATGACCCGTGAAGACCTCCTTGCAGGTAACTGTAAGATTGCTGAAGAACTCGGTAAGAACATCAAGACTTATTGTCCTGATGTAAAGCATGTGACTGTCATCTTCAACCCTGCTGATTTGACAGGTCTGGTAACATTACTGTATTCTGGTTTGAAACCAAGTCAAGTGACAACTCTTGCAGCCCTCGACTCAACTCGTCTGCAATCAGCTTTGGCAAAGAAGTTCGGTTGCAAGCAGTACGAAGTTACAGGTTGTGCAACTTATGGTGGTCACGGTGAGCAGATGGCTGTATTTGGTAGTGCTGTGAAAGTAAACGGCAAACCATTGAATGACCTTATCGGTACTCCTGCATGCACAGCAGAAGAATGGGAGCAACTGAAGGTTGACGTAACCAAGGGTGGTGCTAAGATTATCGAACTCCGCGGACGTAGTTCATGGCAGAGTCCTGCTTACTGCTCAGTAGAGATGATTCGCTCAGTGATGGGTGGTGAGAAATTCCGCTGGCCAGCAGGTACTTATGTATGCAACGAGAAGTACAACCACATCATGATGGCGATGGATACAACGCTCGACACCAATGGCTGTACCTACAAGATGCCTACAGGAAATGCAGAAGAGTTGGCTAAACTCGATGCTTCTTACGAGCATCTCTGCAAGATGCGTGATGAACTCGTAACACTAAATATTGTTCCACCTATCTCTGAATGGAATAAGATTAATCCAAACCTATAAATTAAAAATACTAAGATCTAGTATATTTTTATTTTATTATTTTGAACTTAGTATTCATTATGATAAATCCTAAGCCTTCTACTCATGAGAGTAGGAGGTTTTTGTTTATGAATCAAAGGGTTCAACAGAGTAAGAGCAAGTTCATAAAATACGATGTATAAAAAGCAAAAAAGCGTCGAATCTGCTATAATAAGACGAAAATAGAAAAAAATATGGCCAAAAGTTTGGTCAATAACAAAAGAACGCTTACCTTTGCATTTTAAAGAAATTAAATAATAATTTATATCATTATATTTATTGCTCATGAATGCAAATATTAATCCAAATATTGATGTTGACAAATTGAAGGTATTAATCGTAGACGATGTTCCACTTAACATTCTTCTTGTCCGCAAAATGTTAGCACAGTACACATTCAAAGTTGAAACAGCCGCAAACGGTCAACAAGCATTAGACATGATTAGTCAAGATGCACCCGATCTTTTATTACTCGACTTAATGATGCCAGGCATTGACGGTTTCGAAGTAATTAGAAGAGTTCGCGCATTTGAAAAGACCAAGAATCTTCCAATTATCATCCTTTCTGCCTTGAACTCAGAAGCCGACATCGTAAAAGGAATGGAACTTGGCGCAAACGACTTTGTTAATAAGCCAATCATTATGGAACGGCTTATTACAAGTGTGGCAAAGCAGATAAACAAACTTGGAGAAAATTAACAACACTATTATAAGAAAAACACTCTCGCACACAAACGAGAGTGTTTTTTATTTTGTATTTTTTTAGGAGTTTACTCCTATATATTTCACAAATTTCAGCAGAATCGTCTATTTTTTTGACAATATTTTTTGTCAATTGAGGAAAATTGTGTAATTTTGCAGTTGAATTGTATATTTTATATAGCAAACTAATTAAGTTAAAGATTATATTTAATGTTTTGTAGTACATTTCCACAAGTACAAGGGCCAGTTGCCGAATTCCATGGCTGGGAAGTCTTGGTCTATTATTTCAATAATATTGAAAATTATTTTGCTGACTATCTTTGGCAAGTAAGAACAGCCTATGGTTTGATTATTGGATGTATTTTGGTAATGATGGTGCTTTATGTTTTGTTTTTTCTGTTGATTAGGAAAACAACAAAATATAAAAAAGAATACAAAAAATTGGAAGAGAAATTCCGACAGCCTTTATACAGTCTCATGATCCTTCCAGACCCTCCATCTGCATTAGAACTGGAAGAAACTCTAGGCTGTAAAATCGAAGAATTGAAACAGTACGATCCCAAGATGTTTACTCAAATGATTTCCTCTCTTCGAATGGAACTTTGTGAGATTCTATATTTGCCAAACATTCAGTTTATCTGCGAAATCACAGGTGTTATTGACTATATTGAGAGATGTTTAGTCGGGAGAAAGAGGGTTTTTGAGATTTTGCAAATGGTTGTGAACTTAAATATTCGTATTAGCGAAGGTGAGCTAGCTATCTATTTGAACCACCACAACTCAAATATTCGTTTGATGGCACGTTTGGCATATACGATATGTACAGAAAACGAACCGTATCAGTATCTTGAAGAAGACTTAAACCAAAAGATGCCGCCTTGGCGTCCAATGTTGACCCACCGTTTGTTTGGTTGGTTACAAGAATGTGGACGTCCTATGCCTTCTTTTTTGACAATCGCTGAAGCGTTAAAGAATGATCAGGCAGCAGCATTTCTCATCGAAGAGGTAGCTTATTGGGGAAATGAAACAGAAAAAAACGAATTATCAAAATTCTTCCTTTCTCCTCGTCTCAATCGTCGTCTTGCTGCCATGCGCGCTACTGCACAATTAGCAAGAGCTGAGAACGAGCAGGCTTTGATTGAGTCTTACGATCGTCAACCAGAATCCATCAAACGAGAACTACTCAGGACAGTACTCGCTATCAATTCGGGTAAACAAGTTGACTTTTTTGAACATGTTTACAATACCGCATCATCTAAGGAGACTCAGGAACAGGCAATGACTTGTATGTATCTATATGGTTCCGAAGGCCGTCGAAGATTTGAAATTATCAGATCGCAAACGCAAATAGGTGATGAACATAGAATATTGCTTGACCAGATTGACGCTACGAATTTGTTGAAGCAATTACAACAATTCTCGTAAATAAGAGATTCATTAACCCAAATAACATTAATAAGAAACAAAAATCCTAACAACATATGCTAAATATCCTCCTCTTATTCTACGGCTACATCATTTTCTTTTATTCGTTGGCACTAATTACATCATATGTTGCCCTACTTATTATGGCATACATTTATAGTTCCAACTACAAGCAGTGGTCTGATGATTATATCAAGCACATGGTTGATAGTACTCCTTATGTGCCAGGTGTATCAATCGTGGCACCTGCATACAATGAAGAGGTAACAGTAGTAGATAATGTACGTTCATTGTTACGCCAAGATTATCCAAATTTCGAGATTGTTATCGTAAACGACGGAAGTAAAGATAGGACATTGGAAAAACTGATAGAAAACTTTGACATGGTAGAAGTGCCATATGACTATATTGAGCACATCCATTGCAAACCTTTCAAACGACTATTCCGTTCTAGTTCTATCAAATACTCCAAATTGGTCGTGGTAGACAAAATGAATGGAGGCACAAAAGCAGATGCTGTCAACGGAGGATTGAATGTAGTTTCCAATCCATACTTCATTAACACTGACGTGGACTGTATTCTATCAAATGATGCTATTTACCATTGTATCTTTCCTGTTCTACTTGATGACTCCGTAATTGCAGTCAGCGGTACCATGAGTATGAGTAATGGCGCTACCATTGAAAATGGCGAAATAATAGAATTGAGCACATCAACTAAACCAATACCACTTTTTCAAGACCTTGAGTATAAACGAAGCTTCTTGATTGGTAAGATGGGATGGTCGTGTATTAATGCCATGAATAACGTATCTGGAGGTTATGGTTTGTTCAATCTACAAGTAGTCATCGCTGCAGGAGGTTATGGTTCAGAGTCATTTGCAGAAGATATGGATATGTTGTTCCGTATGATTGGTTATTGCTGTGACTTTAAACGGCCATACCGAGTTGTACAAATCCCTCATAACTGCTGTTGGACAGAAGGCCCTTCCAATATTAAAACGTTGATCCGTCAGCGTACACGTTGGGGACGTGGATTGATTCAGCTTGTGTTTGAGCATTCACGCATGCTGCTTAATCCCAAATACAAAACCTTAGGTATGTTAACTTTCCCATACACTTTCACATTCGAGTTTCTCGCACCTCTTATCGAGATTATCGGTATCTGCTTGATTATTTACCTCGCCCTCACTGGAGGTGTAAACTGGGATACGTTCTTTGTTATGTTCGGTGCTATTTTCCTATTCAGTGTGATGCTCAGTTCGTTTGTGGTTTTCTACGACTACTTACTCGGCAGCTCATACCACAAATCCAATAGTTATGCATTGTTGTTACTTGCAGGTCTTCTAGAACCAATTCTCTACCACCCTATTATAGTGTACTCTACCATTAGGGGCTATTACAATTATTTGACACGCAAGAAAGCTGTCTGGGGAGATATGAACCGTCAAGGTGCTAAAAAGAAAAAGAAATAATAATCATATCGATAATATATTGAAACGAGTGATATCATCATGAAAAGGATCGTGTTAAAAAGCATTCTCATCTTAACTGTATGTACAGGAGTTTGTATCTGTACATCAATACCGTCAATGGCGCAGATCAAAAGGAATAGCATCACAGCGCTCATTGATAAAAGCCCAGGTTATTACGATGAAGTAGTGCGTAGCCACTTCAAACGCGGAGAATGGACGGCCGGAAAGAAATTGTTGGATGAAGGAATCAATGAATACCCCTATGTCTCAGGACTGAACGAGTTAATGGGGCATTACTATTACCAATTCCAACAGTACGATAAGGCTAGATACTATCTTATCAACTCATTGAAAGATGATAACTCGAACCATCAGGCACGAGAACTTCTAGTAAAAGTAGAAGAAGAGACAAAAAACTACTCGTCAGCTATTGTTTATGTAAATGAATTGTTGGAAGTCAGTCCTTATAACGAACGTTTGTGGCGAAAAAAGATTGCGTTGTATCGTTATCTAGGAAACGACCATGAAGCAGACTTGTTACTCGATAGACTTCGTAGCATTTACCCAGACAATGAACGTATTAAGAAAGATTGGAATTATCGAGTAGAGATGAAATATCTTCAGCAGCATGAGGAGGGAGATTTGCAATCTCAGTTCGAGACACTTCGCCAACTGATTCAGATGAGTCCTAAGAACCCAGAATACTATCTTGCCCTTTCTAACTTGCTCTTGCAATACGGACACGACGCAGAAGCCGCAGAAATTGCTGGGGAAGGTTCTGTAACAACGAACTCACCTGCTTTGGTTGAGAAAAAAGTAGGCATTCTAGCAGGAATGAATCGTTATAACGAAGCACGGGCATACCTGGCCTCCCTTAAAGGTACACATTATTCTGCTCTTGCAGCCAGTTTGGAGAAGCAAATGATGTTGGATGCTGCTCGAGCATCACAGATGTACGATCCATACATTCAATATGCCAAAGAATATGACATGAACCACTCGTCTGAGGCTCTCACATTCTTGCTCAACACGTCTATATCGAGAGGCTATTATGACGATGCATTAGTGTACATAGAAGAAGCTAAAAAGTCAAGTGGCAGAAAAGATAGTCCAGAACTCCTCTACAAAGAATATTTAGTAAACCGCCGTCTTGGTAATGTTACAAAGGCAAATAGCCTACTCAATAAGTTATATAGCTCAAACCCCAATAATGAGGAAGTTGCAACAGAGTTAGCACGTATCAATACCGATAAAGCTGATGAGTTCATGAAATTTGAGCAATATGACGAAGCCATACCACTATTGCAGATGGCATCACAGGATCAAGTCGAGTCAGATCTAAGGAAAGCTGCTATGCTCAAATTATTCAATTGCTACCTCTTATCAAAGAAATATTCAGAAGCTGATCAGACACTTGATGAATATAACAGTATTTTTGGCAGTAATGCATACCGTCAGCTCAAAGCGAAAGTTTACAACGAACAAGGACAAACGGCAAAAGCATTAGACATATTACGTGAAGGATATATGTATGGGAATGATTCGCTGAAAGCTGCTTATGCAACTGCCTATGAGGAAATTGCAACCCCATACATTAAATCACTCATTGAGCAAGGAATGCTTTATGTCGCTGATAGTCAAATTAAGGACGCTATTGAAATCTGTCCCAACAGTAACAGCATCCTAAGAATGGGTATTACAACTTCACAATTATTACATAACGAAGAACAGACAAGCAAATATGTGATGATAGGTAGAGAGCAATTTCCTGAAGATCCATTCTTTATTGTCAAAGAAGCTCAAATCTACCAAGCTGCTGGAGACGATAGGACCGCCATAGACATTACCTATCCATTGCTAGAAACATATGTAGGAGACTCTACTGTTATAGGAACTTATGTTACAAGCTGTCAAACACTTGCCTTAAAGTACGCGAAACAAAGACAATACGACAAGGCAATGGAACTCGTTGACTCAGCTTTAACTATTTGGCCTACTCACAACGAATTGTTGTACACAAAAGGACTCATTTATAAGGATATGCGAGAGTATGACAAAGCATATGAATACCTAAAAATGTACAAACCATCATTAGCAGAATTACCGGAGCATACAAGATTGCTTAACAACATGCTCAGCAAGAATTATCCTAACGTCATTGACATTGACTACCAACAGGCCAGACTTGGTAGTGCTGACAAAATCTCAGCAAACGCGACATTCGCTTATCTTCGAAGGACAAAAAAGAACGAATATACCTTTGAATTGGATTATCTGGGTCGAGATGGTACTGCTGCAGACGACGTAAGTGAAATGGAAGAAGGTGGTACTGGTGTGATGATTGGTGGACAATTGAAACACAAGTTCAGTAAAAAACTGGAAGCTTATGGTAAAGTTGGATGGGCAAATAAATACTTTCCAGAATGGACAATCAAAGCCGGCATTGCATATGAACTCCCTCGAGATTGGACTATTAATATAGATGGTAGTTTCCGAAGAATTCAAACTTATGAAGGTGTGTTTGAATTGCTGAGAGAAGGAACAACTCATAAATACAAAATACTCGGATGGTTGCGTAAGTTCAAACGGCTCTATTCCGCATCTCTTGGAGTAACTAAAACATATGAACAATTTATTTTGTCTGGCGGTCTTAACGGATATCTGCTAACTAACAAATTCTTCTTTAGCGGACAGGCAAAATTCCAGTACTTCCCCGTTGAGGGAAATCATAGTTATGTCTTTGGAACTGCAGGTTTAGGAACCGCACCAGAGAACTCGATTATCGATAGATCACTGCCATCCACCTTTGATCACTTAAATACTTTCGTTGGTATGGGTGGTTACTATGCCTACAATCAACATTTAGGCCTCATGCTCTCAGGAACCTGGTATACATTATACACTCAGAATGAGAGTATTGTAAGTGGAGCTCTAGAAACCAACCCAGAATTTGGCATCACTTATATGAATATATTTTATATTAACGCCTCTGTTATCATCAACTTCTAAAGCGCGAGAGAATGAAACATATTAAAGCTCTTAATATATTTCTATATATATGTGCAATAGGACTAATGTCGTGTCATGCACAAGACAATTCGAAAGGGCCTAAATCACCTTTTGAGTTTAGAGGTATTTATAGTCCTACAAATGCTCTTGAGAGCATTCGTGATTTCTATGGGACCCATCATGTAGATTATGATTGGGGGTTATGGGGACATAATCTTCATAAGGTCTTAGGAGATAATCCTGATAATAAGGTACTGGCAACTATTGATGGAAAGAAAGACAAAGATCAATACTGTTTCAGTAGTGACTTGATGTACGACAAACTCGTAGAATACATCATTGACAATTTTGGCGATGGAGAAATGCCCGGATCATCAACCCGTATTAGCATTATGCCACGTGACAATAAGAAATCGTGCACATGTAAGAAGTGCGAAGCTGCTGGTAATACCAAAACAAATGCAACTCCTGCTGTCACAAATATGATGTGTAAGTTGGCTGAGAGATTTCCAAAACATCAGTTTTTCACCTCTGCCTACCACTCAACACGCTCCGCACCAAAAGACAAACTTCCATCTAATGTGGGGGTTATTATCAGCGCTATCGACTTGCCAATGAGAGTTTCATTTAGCGAAAACCAAGGTTACAGAACTTTTGTAAATATGGTAAAGGAATGGAAAGAAAAAACAGACCTCATCTATATTTGGGACTATTCTCGTAATTATAGCGATTATTTATCTCCCTTCCCTTTTCTCAAAGTAATGCAACGACGTTTCCAACTCTACGATCGATTAGGAGTCAAAGGCATCTTTTTAAATGGGAGTGGTGATGATTACTCTGCCTTTGATGACATGCAGACATGTATTCTCTGCAAGATGATGTATGATTTAGCTCTTAATGTAGATGCAGAAGTACAGAAGTTCTATAATGAGAATTATCCTGAGACTGGAAAACTGATAGCCGACTACTATTTAAAACTGGAAAGGAAAGTGGATGAATCAAACCACATCATTCCATTATATGGTTCGATGGAAGAGGAGGTTGAGTCTTATTTGAATGTCAAGAACTTTGAAGAGTTTCGCAACCGACTCGAGAATGCCGCTAAGAATGTCTCAGGTGAAGAAAAAGAAAAACTCGATTATTTGCTTACTGCATTTAGTTTCACTCAGTTGCAAATTATGGCAATGAAAAAAGAAAACAATCCACAACTCAAAGCAGAATTAATAGAGCGGTTAAAGGGTCATAAAGATTTGAAAGGCATGATGAATTACGGTGAGACAGACGCTGATATTGATTCATACATAAAGAAAACGGAGAATAATTAAAAAAAGAATTATATGAGGGTTAAAAGAGCTATAATATTTTTGTCATTCTTTATTTTTGCGTTGTCTACATTTTATCTGACATCATGTACAAAAATACTTGGTCCGACTAGGGTAGTAATTGAAGATTCTGTTCGTCATTACTTACCAGTTGTACTTGGAGATGACGTTTACATGGTTTGGAACATCAAAAACGTAGGTAACGAGAATTTAGTTATTAAAGACATCCAACCATCCAATGGTTCTATTGAATTGACGTCAATGGGGTCTGGACTGATTCCACCCGGAGGAGAAGAACGTTTTTTCATCGTATTCCATTCGTCCAAGAATGTAGGG
>Ga0310786_10011319_pt1 | contig 11135 bp, 7 predicted proteins | sample AusTroGonzalo_MG_FD_203881 | JGI IMG/M metagenome (GOLD analysis project Ga0310786, IMG submission 203881) | Bovine rumen microbial communities from tropical cattle in Woodstock, Queensland, Australia - Gonzalo_03 (v2) (version 2) | ecosystem: Host-associated > Mammals > Digestive system >...
CTTCGGGAACTGCTCGCATCTGCGGTAATTCCAATAAATTTGCCGGCGTAGTCAGAGCAACGGTACCGGATGGTGGATCAGGGAAAATTACCATAGAATCAGAACAGCCGATTGCCGTATACAAAAAATCTGACACAGATGTATGGGTAAACCAAATTATTCCTAATTATTCCTATAAAATAACTACGGACCGTAAACTAAAATCGATTAATATATCGAGTTTCATAGCGCCAAAAGTATCGTTCAGCGGAGGAGTGCCAGATAAATCCTATACATTCTGTTCAAAAGAAGTCGAAAATACCCCGGATCAAAAGTTATTCGATTGGGCATCATCTTCTATGTCTCATGTTTCATCATCGAATACTGCTTCTTTTAAAGAAACAACCTTTAAAGGAGGAGAGAAAAATCTAAATTTCAACCTTACAGCATGTAAGTTAATATCAGCTCAGGCGGAAAATTTAAATATGCTGTTTAGTCCTCAAGTGAATGATTTCTCGCAAATAAGAGTTAAAAATAAATTTGGAGATTATATATATGTAAGCACCACCGATGGTTTCTATGTTAAAAGAGGTGGTAATGAGGGCTGGGAAACCGAAATACAACTCGATATAACTAACGATTACAATATCTATGGCGAAGGAACTATCGGAATGTCAGCCTACAGATCAAATAATCCTACGACATTAACTCTATTCACGGGAAATTCAAATTCTTATTGGGGTACGGGAAATGCGAGAGAAACGGTATCAACAACAGGGTTATCTAATTCTCAAAATACTTTGGGAAGAATGTATGAACGTGTAGAAAGTAAATCTTACAAGGGTATTAATTATTTAAGTTCTTTCTATTATCAAGTACAGTCATATGATTTGATGAAGCGTGTAAATTATACTACAAACAACACCTCTAACCACAACTACGTGGGAAAAATGCCGTTCAACGGAGTAGGAAATATAAGAGTCTATGTCCAGCCACAGAAGGTAAAAACTTCGAATTATTCCAGAAACATGTCGGATTCCGAGATAACATCGAATGTTTTTGGAAATTATGTGTATACTTTCTCTGAAAACAACCGATTGTTGAATTTAAACAACGAAAACTTAACTAAAGCAAACAATTCTTTTGTTCTTCTTTATTCTACCGGATCAATCGGAGGAACATCGATTTCAGCAGGTGGTTATAAAGATCACAGTGTGACTCCGACAAGTACATCGAATGGTTACTACTACACAGATATAAACGTAAATAATGTAATGTTAACGCTTCCGTCATCCAAAATTTCTTATGTTGGGAGTACTACTTTAATTAGCCGAGAAGGAACTCTCTCCGAAGAACAAATAACAATTTCTCCGGATGATTATTCTTTTGAATCCAAAAGTGACGGATATTATTACGTGAAAGTGCCGTGTCGAAATGTTTATATTTCAAAACCAAAATTAACAGACATTGATATCTTATATTATGCTCATCCAAATATAATTAAGGAAGATTTGAAAAACACCCGAATCATTGATGGTTACGACCAAGCTACTAACAAAAATATGAAAAAATATGGAAATATAAATTACGATAACGCATCGTTGCCGTCAGTATCAGCGGTTCAGCAACTATTTTACTACAGCAAACCAAACAGCAATGAGGTTTATATATACCCTAAAGCAAGCGGAACAGGACCTGCGTCAGCCGGAGAAGAAGGTGATTTCTTTATTCAACTATGGGATCATAATAACGAAGCTCCGGCGGTAAGATGGAAAATCGGATCTTCAATTCAATCGTCCACATCAGATATCAACATGATAGGTTCAGGATTCGGACCATTTAAATCAAACTATGCTTTCAACGGATTGCACAGAATGTTCTTTCCATATGATATCTATAACAAGAATTACGGAGGATATAGTTACGCACTTAACAGCGCTCTTGTGTTTACAGGATATACTTTACCTATCAATTTGATTTTAGCCAGCAACGGATATCAGCAGACTTATCCTTTAAGTTCCGGAAATGTTTCTAACTACACCAAACCAAATGATGCTTTGAGTAATCTTGCTAAAGATGCTTGCTCGAAGTTAAAAACTAGCCTGAATACAGTAATATTTTTGATAAAATACCGAACCAATTCGACATTGTCTTTGGAAAGCTGCGTTGACGGAAATCAGAAATATACGGTAAATAATGAAGAGGATTTAATTAACACTATGAAAACGATTGCTTCAATTATAAAAGAAGGCAGCGAAATCCAAGAACTGACTATAGACGTAAAAAATATTAAATAACCGCAAACCGATCTGAAAAACCTGTGTTCAATCAGCACAGGCTGAACGAAAAGATACGAAATATTAATATTTTTAAGATAGGATGTCTTTCGAGTTGTTTGAATTGGAGAAACAAGTAATGGAGATATTCAGCATATTTTTATCGATTTCTTTTCTGATGTTCCTCGCTTATCGAGGATTTTCAGTATTAGTGTTATCCCCGATATTGGCATTGTTCGCTGTTTTTCTCAGCGGAGGAGAGTCGTTGTTAGCTCATTACACGCAAATATTTATGGTGAAATTGGGAGATTTCGCAACGATTTATTTCCCTCTTTTTCTGCTTAGCGCTGTCTTCGGAAAAATTATGGAAAGCTCTGGTTGCGCGCAATCCATTGCTGACTATATTTCTGAGAAAATAGGTTCTGAACATGCGATGTTAGCTGTTGTCCTATCATGCGCAGTTCTGACATACGGAGGAGTTTCATTATTCGTTGTTGTTTTTGCTGTATATCCCATCGCTGTGGAATTATTCAGAAAATCTAATACTCCAAAAAGACTTATTCCCGGAGCGATTGCTTTAGGGGCATTCACCTTTACAATGTCTGCTGTTCCCGGAACTCCCGCAATTCAAAATATTATTCCATGCCAATACTTCGGAACAAACGCATTCGCGGCTCCTGTAATAAGTATCATAGCAACATTAATCATGATTGGATTCGGTATGGCATGGTTGAATAAACAAGCGAAAGCGGCTCGTCTTGCCGGAGAAACTTACGGAGATCATGTTGAAAAAATCCTAACGAATAAAAAAGGAACAAAAGTTCCGAAATTTTGGATATCATTCATTCCCGTGGTAATGGTGATTTTAACCAACTACGTATGTGTAAAGTATTTATTTCCGAATATGGATACTTCTTACTTGAAACAAGAAAAATACGGAGCAATTGATATAAAAACGGTTGCCAGCAACTGGGCAATCATTGTTTCTCTTTTCTTCGCAATAGTTTTCGTTGTCGCAACAAACTATAAGAAAATAGATATAACAAAATGCTTGAATAACGGAGCACAAGAGTCGCTTAGTCCTATATTCAACACAGCTTCTGTTGTCGGATATGGTGCGGTGATCAGTAGTCTTCCGGGATTCGCGATGATTCGTGATTGGATGTTGTCATTTTCCGGAGGAAATCCGATTATATCGAGTTCCTTTGTTACCAGCGTTCTTGCCGGAATAACAGGATCTGCTTCCGGCGGTATGAGCATCGCCCTTGAAATGCTTGGAGCAAAATATCTCGAAATGGCGAATTCTCTCGGTATTAGTCCTGAAATAATTCACCGTGTAGTCTCTATATCTTCAGGAAGCTTGGATACTTTACCTCACAACGGAGCAGTTATAACCTTGCTCGCGATATGCGGTCTTACTCACAAAGACTCTTATAAAGATATATTTATAGTCTCTTTGTTAGGTCCGATTTTTGCAGTAATTATTACAATAATATTGAGTAGCGTATTCGGATTACACTAAAAGTCCTTCAAAATAATAACCTGGCGAAGCTTTCATGTTTCGCCTATTTTTATTATGAATGTTTTATCCAATTGATGTTATATGATTTGATTTACGGTTCTTTATTTACGGTTACTTCACGTAAGTAAAACTTACGATTTTCACTTCAGCCTTATTTCGATCAAAAACTGTTTTAAAATGCTTGCTTGAAGAAATTAAACTAAACTTCTTGCGTGTTCCATACCGATACGGCTTCTACTGAATGTTTTTTTGAAATTCAGTAATTCGCTTTTACAGTGCTTTAGTTTGTTAACTTCACGCAAATCATCTTTATCTTGAACGAGTATTGCGCTAAGCTTTATCTCTACGAGATCGATTAAAATATCTATGGACTGCTTCGATAACATTTTTTTCTCCATCATCTATAAAACTATGGGAATTTTATGTAACTTCTCTTTAAAAAAGGGTTAAGATTTGAAAGATTTTATTTGTAAATTAAAAAATATTGATCTCAAGAAGTTGTTAGCTGATAATTCAGTAATCATCGGACTTGATATCGGAGATAAAACTGTTGGAATTGCCGTTTCAGATCGAAGAATAAAAATCGCCAGTGGAATTACGACGATACTCAGGAATGGAACTCAACAGGATTTTTTGAAATTAAAAAATGCCGTAGATAAATATAAAGTAGGATGCATTATCTTCGGATGGCCCGTCCAAATGAACGGTCAACCTGGTTCACAGTGTGAAAAAATCTTAAAATTCGTGGAAGAACTGAAAGATTTCTTTCCGAAAATTCCTTTTTCATACTGGGATGAAAGATTATCTACCTGCGCAGTAACTAATATATTACTGAAAGCTGATGTCTCAAGAAAAAAGCGAAAAAAAGTCGTAGATAAAAGCGCCTCAATTTATATTCTTCAGGGAGCTATAGATTTTCTGAACAGATCAACAGTTTGAAAGCATTTTCGTTAAAATTTGATCGAAGAAGTTCCAGAACTTATATTTCTTCTTTTTATTCAATTTTTATATATTTTTAAAACATTTTATTGTATTTTTATCTCGAACGATAAGAGGAATATCTATGGAACATTTTATACCTAATGATGAATCATCCTTTAATAATTTTGATTTATTCCAATTTGCTGTGTTGAATCCTCAGATTGCAATGCTCGCTTTTTTAAAAGTCGCAGAACAAATGGCAGGTCAACCTAAAAAAATAGAAGATTCTCAGCAGGACTTGTTAAACAGACTGGTTGATTTGCAGAAATCCTTTGTAAAAGAGATATGTTCCAAAGATAAAGATTGTATCGAGTTAAAATATAACTCTAAAGATAAAAAATTCGAGGAAGATGCCTTTGAAAACAATCCAATGATGCTTTTTGCCCGCAAGTTTTATGATACCACTTCTTCATGGATGATGGATACTCTGAACAGCTTTGAAAATATCGAACCTCAGCTTATGAACAATGCTCGATTTTTTCTGAAACAATATATAGATATGATGTCTCCGGACAATTTTCCGTTTTTGAATCCGAAAGTCCTTAAAGAAACCTTCAATTCTCAAGGAGAGAATTTCAAAAAAGGTATAGAAATGTTCCTAAAGGATTTGCAAAACGGATCCATTACCACAAACGATAAAGAAGAATTTAATATTGGAGAAAATGTCGCATCTACTCCCGGAAAAGTTATTTTTCAGAACGATATTATCGAATTGATTCAATATTCTCCGACAACAGATAAAGTTTTTTCGATTCCTGTGTTATTTGTTCCGCCATGGATTAACAAGTTCTATATTTTGGATCTGACGGATAAATTTTCGTTCGTGAAATGGTTGTTGGATAAGGGAGTTACCGTATTTATGATATCTTGGGTAAATCCTGATAAAAGATACAAAGACGTTACCTTTGCAGACTACGCGTTCAGTGGAATCATGGATTCCCTTGATAAAATTTACGAAGTTACGAAATCGAAATCTGTTCACACAATTGGATATTGCGTTGGCGGAACTTTAATTTCAAGTCTGCTGGCTTACTTGGCTCATCCTCTCTGCAAAAGAAAGCCGAAATCCAATATCATGACGGCAACTTTAATGACTACTTTGTTGGATTTTAAAAACGCAGGAGATATGTCTGTTTTTATGAGCGGGAATTATCTGGAAGCCATTACTGCTCAGATGAAAGAAAAAGGTGTTTTGGACGGTAGCGTTATGTATAACACTTTCAGCGCTTTAAAAGCTAAAGACATGATTTGGCGCTATTTCATAAACAGTTATATGTTGGGAGAAAAACCGAAAGCTCATGAGATCTTATTCTGGAATTCGGATTCCACAAATTTAACAAAAGCGATGCAGACTTTTCTATCTCATGATTTGTACAGAGATAATCTTTTAAAAACAGGAACTGTAAAAATGTTTGGAGTTCCTATCGATTTGAGTTTGATTAAAACTCCTATTTACATGATTTCGATGAAGAAAGATCATCTTGTTCCATGGAAAGCAGCTTTTGACGGAATGAAATTATTCAACAGCAATATTCGATTTGTAGTCGGAGGTTCAGGACATGTCGCAGGAGTTGTTAATCCTCCGGCAAGGAATAAGTACTGTTATTGGGTAAATGATAAAGTCGTTGAGACAGCTCAAGAATGGATAGACACAGCTCGAGAAATTCAAGGTTCATGGTGGAATGATTGGTTTGAATGGATTCAGCCAATGCTGGGCGAAATGATTATGCCTCCTGCTATCAAAGAATTTTTAAGAAACGCTCCGGGATTATATGTAAAGAACATGGTTCCGGAAACTTTGAAGCTTTTGAGTGAAAAAGCAAAAAGTTAGCAAGGAACCCTCGAGGAAACAAAATATTCAAACTTTTTGGTCTGCCATACGTGATTAAATTGAGTTAAACCTTGAAACGACGACGTTCGCATTCGTTGATAAAGGCGAAAAAGTCTCAATAATTTCGTAAATAATCTGGAATAATACGAAGACTTTATATCATTTTCCTATTTTTCAGAATTTCCATAGCCTTTTCTAAATCAACTTTAAACACGTCTTCCGTTTTTGGTATAGAGACATACTTCCCTTTGAAAAACACATAGGGTCCGTAACGCCCGATGCCAACTTTTACCTCTTCCTTTCCGATCACCCCAATTGACTTCGGCAAACTCAATAAAAACAGAGCCATATCTAAATCAACTTTATCCGCTTCCACATTTTTAGGAATTGGAGCCCTCAAAGGCTTTTCTTTTTGCTTTTTTCCCTTTTCTTCTGTTTTATTCTGACTTTTCTTTTCAAGATAAAGACCATACGGTCCTTTCTTTAACAAGATTTCAGAATTATCGACAGGATCATTTCCCAGAAATTTCGGAAATTCACTGGCAGCAACCATCGCATTATCATCCTGAGTCATCGGAGAAGAATCCAACTTTCTCACATAATTGCATTCCGGATACCTCGAACAACCAATGAAAGAACCGAACCTCCCTATTTTCAGACTGAGTTCACCTTCCTTACATTCAGGGCATTTTCTCGAAACCTTTCCGTCGACCATGAAAAGAAACTTTTCCATAGAATCATTCAGCTTATCAATGACATCTGAAATTTTTATATTCTTCATTCCTGCAATCGCCGCCGAAAAATCTTTCCAAAAACCGTTTAAAACATCCAACTTCGAACGACTATTGTTTGAAACATCATCCAAATACTGTTCCAAATCCGCAGTAAATCCATATTCCAAATAATGACTGAAAAAATTCATCAAAAAAGATGTAACCAAACGGCCGCGAATCTCAGGAACAAAGTATTTTTTCACTAATTTTACGTAACCCCTGTCCTGCAAAACCTGTATAATCGTAGCATAGGTTGAAGGACGACCTATCCCCAACTCTTCCAACTTTTTCACAAGACTTGCTTCAGAAAATCTCGGAGGCGGAGTCGTAAAATGCTGTAAAGCATCTATTTTCTTTGTCGGAGTATTGTCTCCTTCCTTCAATAGAGGAAGTAATCCTTCTTCATTTTCATCCGGATCATCTTGTCCCTCAACATAAACTTTCAAAAATCCTTCAAAAACAATCGTATTTCCGTTTGCCCTGAAAATATTTTCATTTACATCCCTAAGATCAACCTGAACTTTATTAAATTCCGCCGAAGACATCTGACAGGCAACTGCTCTCTTCCAAATTAAAGTATATAATTTCAGTTGATCACCGGTGATCTTTCCTTCAAGAGTGTCAGGAATAATACTCGCATCAACAGGACGAATTGCTTCATGAGCCTCCTGCGCATTTTTTACTTTCGTGTTGTAAATTCTAGGTTTCGAAGGAACAAAATCTTTACCGTACTTCTCTTCTATAACGCTACGAATTTTCTTAACAGCATCAGTCGACAAATTTATACTGTCAGTTCTCATGTAGGTTATCAGAGCTTTTGTTTCTCCGCCAATATCCACGCCTTCATATAAATTTTGCGCTAACTGCATGGTTTTTTTAGCACTGAAACCCAATTTCCGCGATGCTTCTTGTTGTAATGTTGACGTTATGAAAGCCGGAGCAGGATTTCGCTTCACGATTTTTGATTCAACTTTGCTTACCACAAAATCATTGATCAATTCATCTCTAATCGCCAGGGCTTCTTGCTCATTTTTAATGGAAAATTTATCCAGCTTCTCGCCTTTATGATGGGTTAAATGAGCCGAAAAAATCTTTTTATCGGGAGCGGCAAATTTACCTTCTATTGTCCAATATTCTTTCTTTTCAAAAGATTCTATCTCAATCTCACGATCAACAATAATACGCAAAGCAACTGACTGAACCCTACCGGCAGACTTGCTACCCGGCAACTTGCGCCACAAAATCGGAGAAAGATTAAAACCGACAAGATAATCCAAAGCTCGGCGTGCGAGATAAGCATCAACCAAGGAATCATCTATGTCCCGAGGATTTTCTATTGCCGACTTAATTGCTCCTTTTGTGATCTCGTGAAAAGCTATTCTCTTAAACGGAACTTTTAACTTCTTTGCTTCCTGCAACACCTCTTTTATATGCCAAGAAATAGCTTCCCCTTCTCTATCAGGGTCAGTCGCAAGCAATAATTCATCGCAATTTTTCAACTGCTTAACAATATCCTGAACACATTTCTTTCCGCGAGCACTCATCTCCCAAATCATTGAGAAATTATTTTCAGGTTGAACACTACCGTCTTTTGCTAACAAATCCCGAATATGACCGTAGCTTGCCATAACCTTAAAATCTGACCCTAAATATTTGTTGATAGTTTTGGCCTTTGCCGGAGACTCTACTATTACAAGACGCATTTCTCGCTAATTCCTTATTAAACTAACCTTCTGTCCGCTAAGCCTAGTGACTCTATTTTCTATTTCCAACTCCATCAAAACCGGCAATACCTCTTGAGGACACACCCCAAGAACGGAAACCAATTCGTCAATAGTTATAGGAGTAAAACTCAATAAATTCAATATCTTTTCACGAATTTCTTCACCTCGAACTTCAAATTCAACTTTTGAATTATCAAAAATCAATTCTTCCTGAACCTCTTTTCTCGGAAAGATATGATTCAAAATATCCTGAGCAGATAAAGTTAAAATCGCACCTTGTTTCAGCAGATTATTTCCGCCCTCACTTTTTATATCAGACGGGAATCCCGGCACGACAAACACATCTCTATTATAATCGAGAGCATATTTTGCCGTAATCAAAGAACCCGATTGCTTTGCTGCCTCTATTATCATAGTTCCGGAAGATAAACCCGCGATTATCCTATTTCTTTTCGGAAACAAATGTGCTTGAGGAGCAACCCCTAACGGAGATTCTGAAAAAACTATTCCATATTCTTTCACATTTTCGTACAATTTTTTGTTTTCAGGAGGATAAACGATATCTATTCCGGAAGCCAAAACTGCTATAGTTCCCGTAGAAATGCTTGCTTTATGAGCCTCCGAATCTATACCTCGCGCCATTCCCGAAACAATGACGATGTTGCTATGACCTAAATCGGAAGCAACCTGCCGACAAAATTTATTTGCAACTATCGAAGAATTTCTCGCGCCAACAATCGAAATCAAATTCTTTTTGTTGAACTCTTTTAATTTTTCTTTGCTTCCCAAAAAAGTCAGAATGGGCGGAGCATCAACTATTTCCCGCAACAATGGAGGATATAGTTCATCTTCGAAAAAAAGAAACTCTGCCCCTAATTTTTTTGTATTTTCTATTTCTTTTTCAATAACCGAATCTTTGCAAATTTTATATTTTGATGAATGACTTTCTATTGCTTTCAAAGCTTTAACAGCGCTCGAATACTCTCTGATCAATCGCCAAAACAGACGAACACCTATCGATTCACTCCGAATTAGTTTTAAACGAGCAAATTTTTCTTTATCCGAAAGTAATTCCAAACAATACCTCTATATTTGCTTCTCCTGATTATTATGCAACCTAATCAAATTATCTTTATGTCTTATAAAAATCAGAATAACCAAAAAAATTAACGCCCCCATTATAAACACATCATTCTGGACATATCTGTACAAAAACAAACTGCTTGACACAGCAATTAAGCAGGAAACGGAAGAAATTCTGCAAACTATAAAGACGGCCCCCCAAATTAACCCTGTTCCCAAAAGTACCGCCCAACTAATAGCTCCAATCGTTCCCAGAAAAGTCGCTACTCCTTTTCCTCCGTTAAATTTCAACCATATCGGAAACATGTGACCTATCGTCGGAGCAACTAAAATCAACAAATTACTTATCGGATTATTTGCATCAAAAAAATAACAGGGAATAAATGCCTTGGAAAAATCGCAAACCAAAGTTAACGCTCCCAACAATTTCCCCTGTGTTCTGAGAACATTTGTACTTCCAATATTTCCCGAGCCCTTTTCGCGAAGACCTCCCGAACCGAACAACTCAGAAAAAATCAGCCCAAACGGAATAGATCCCAGCAAATAAGCTAATAACGGATATAAATACTGTTGCATAGACATTAACTCTTACTCCCCTTTTGTCTCAAAATTTCATATAGCGAAACAGTCGCTGCCTGAGCCGCATTTAAAGTTGAAAAACTACCTACACTCGGCAACTGAACAAGAAAATCACAATTTTCTCTGGTTAAGCGACGCATCCCCTGCCCTTCACTTCCTATTACCAGTAAAAATTTACCTGATAAATCCATTTCTCCGATTTTTTTATCGCCTCGCTCATCCAATCCAAGACACCAATATCCTGAATTTTTCAACATTTTAATTGATTGAACAAGATTTTTCACTTTTATCAGCGGAACAGTTTCAAGAGCCCCGGATGCAACCTTTGCGATCACCGCCGTCACCTCCGGCGCGTTCACTTCAGGAAGAACTACGGCTTTTGCTCCA
>Ga0310786_10011321_pt1 | contig 11135 bp, 7 predicted proteins | sample AusTroGonzalo_MG_FD_203881 | JGI IMG/M metagenome (GOLD analysis project Ga0310786, IMG submission 203881) | Bovine rumen microbial communities from tropical cattle in Woodstock, Queensland, Australia - Gonzalo_03 (v2) (version 2) | ecosystem: Host-associated > Mammals > Digestive system >...
GACCATATCAGCTTTGCAACGCCAAAGAGCGGTACAAACCTGTTTTTCGACTCGCTTTGCATACCGAAGTGCGCGCAGAATAAAGAGGCGGCGGAGCTTTATATCAACTTTATGTGCGAGCCCGATATAGCATATGCCACAACCTCGTATATCGGCTATTCGACGCCAAATCAGGCGGCGTTTGAAATGCTTGATGATGAGGTAAAAGAGGACGGAATTTCATACCTTGACGACGAATATCTTGAAAATCATACAACGGTTTTCGTGAATATGTCGGACGAGGCAAACCGCCTTATGCAGGATTTGTGGACTGAAATGAAATCGACAGAGGACAGTACAAAAAATAAATGGGTTGTCCCGATATTTATGCTCGCTTGCATATGCCTGTCAATATTCATTTTGGTAAGACGTGCGGTAAAAAAGAGAAAAGATGTATTTTAAATAATTAAAAAGCCTTCCAAAAGGAAGGCTTTTTAATTTTCGCTCACATAAACTGTAGTCTTAAGCGGGACATATGATATGAGCCAAGAAAGCTCTGCGGGACGCACGCGCACGCACCCGTGCGAATTTTTAACGCCGACGGCGTTATTATAATCACTTCCGTCGAATTTTAAAAGCGTCGAATGTATGGCATAACTTCCGTAAAAACGCATAACAGGTCCTACATAAAATTTATCATACGTCCACCTGCTTTCGCGCGATATGTACTTAAAAACACCCGTTACAGTGGGAGAGTCGGGCGCGCCTATCGCACATTTGCAGGAATACACCTCGCGCCAGTTTTTATCCTTGCCTAAAAAGACATACACGGTGTATTTTGATTTATTTACCCATATAAGATAGGGTGTTTCAGACGGCAAATCCTTTGAATTTACGTGTTTTTCCGAGGCAAGCTCATTTTCGGGCAAATCTGCATATACCGACATAGCCGAGCCGTCAATGTCCGATTTAAAGGTAAATCCGAGGGCTTTGCAAACTGCCTCAGCAGGAGCGTAAACAACATCGCCTATTAAAAACGGAGAGGCTGAAAGCTCGGTATCCTCGTGATTAAAATTAGCTTTTGTGCTGTCCAAATGCATAGCCACAATATTTTTACCGTAGGTGATTGTAACTTGATTTTCTGCGTCAACAGAAAAATCATTTGCGCCCAAATATGACAGAAATTCTCTTATCGGGAGCATAAGGGTCCCGTTTTCAAAGACGGGGAATGAAGAAAGGACAATCCCTTTTGAAAACACATACAGATTTACAAGATTTATACTGTTTTTTTCCTCATATTCAGGTGTTTTTTCATCTGTTTCTTCCGCAGTTTCTGTAATTTCGGTATCATTTTCGATAATTTCTGAAATTTCCTCTCCCTCCGTAAAAGCAAGAGGCTGTATCATAAGTGAAAAAATCAAAGCAAAAAGTATTTTTTTCATATAACCCTCCAATAAACAGGAAAATTATACCATTATTAAGACTGACAATCAAGCAAAAAATAAAAAAAGTGTGCGACGTTATTCGCACAAAACAATCGCACTCTCCAATATTTCGGTAATTTCCGCAAGGCTTGCCGCCGAAAAAACACGGTTTTTTAAATTATTTGCGTTTTTAAGTCCCTTTACATACCAGGCGATATGCTTTCTTGCCTCTAATACGCCTATATGTTCGCCCTTGTCACTGCAGAGCATATTTGCGTGCAGAAGAGCCGTTTTAAGCCTTTCCGCATCAGTTGGGCGTCGGCTTACAACGCCGTTTTTAAAAAGCTCTTTGATTTCCCTGAAAATGAACGGATTTCCTAAAGCGCCTCTTCCTATCATAACCCCGTCACAGCCTGTTACATCAAGCATATTTTTTGCGTCCTCTGCCGTGAAAATATCGCCGTTTCCGATAACAGGAATTTTAACCGCGTCTTTTACCTCTTTTATCGCATTAAGGTCGGCTTTTCCTGAATAAAGCTGCTGCCTTGTCCTTGTGTGCAGTGTTAAGCCGTCCGCACCGTTTGCCTCCAAAACCTTTGCAAATTCCGCGCAGGTATTGCTTTCCCAGCCTTTGCGGAATTTTACAGTCACGGGAATATTTACGGCATCTTTTACCGCCCGTACGATTTTTCCCGCCAAGTGCGGATTTTGCATAAGTGCACAGCCGTCGCCGTTTCCTGCGATTTTTGGCATAGGACAGCCCATATTTATATCTATCGCATATGCGCCTGCTTTTTCAAGCTGGGGCGCAACCTCTGCCATAATTTCAGAGTCAGAGCCGAAAAACTGTATAGCACAAGGCTTTTCCTCTTCGGAAAGTGTCATAAGCGAGGCGGTTTTTTTGCTCTTGTAGTAAAGACCTTTTGCGCTTACCATTTCTGTTGTCACAAAATCTGCGCCGAAACCCTTGCAGATTTTACGGAATGTACTGTCGGTAACGCCTGCCATAGGCGCAAGATGAACTGCCGTCATAATATCAAGCTCCCAACCTGATAAAAGGCTGTGGAAACTATCCACGCAATTCCAAGCTGCATACCTATTGCCAAAAAGGTGTGCGAGCGCGAATTTGTTTCGCGCCGTATCGTCGCAATCGTTGCGATACAAGGCACATATAAAAGGCAGAACAGCATCATAGAATATGCGTTTAATGCCGTAAATCCGCTGTTTGTAAGCAGTTCTCCAAGCGATAACATACCGTATGGCGAGGAAATGTTTGAAATTCCGTACAATACCGCCATACTTGATACTACGACCTCTTTTGCGGCAATTCCCGATATAAGCGCCACTACAATCTGCCAATATCCAAGTCCTGCAGGAGCCATTATCGGGACAAGCCATTTTCCGATTTGAGCGGCATAGCTCTGCGACATATCGCCGGTTTTTCCGCCAAATCCGAAATTCAATATAAACCATAGAACGATTGAGGCGAGGAATATGGTTGTTCCCGCTTTTGTCAGATAATCGCGCACCTTTTCCCATACATATATTATAATTGTCCGCGCATTCGGTGTTTTATATTCGGGAAGCTCTATCAAAAGGTCGGCGGTGTTATTCTTTTTGTCCAGCTTTGATATCAAAAATGCAATCAAAAGCGCTGTTAAAAAGCCGATTAAGTACATAGAATATGCGTAAAGTACCGCATATTTTCCGAAGAATATTTTTGAAAACATCACATAAATAGGGAGTCTTGCACTGCAGGACATAAACGGGGTAATCAAAATTGTACGCAGTTTGTCGTGTCGGTTTTCCAAAGAACGCGACGCCATAATGGCAGGTACGGTACAGCCAAAACCTAAAAGCATAGGTATGAACGCACGTCCCGAAAGTCCGAGTTTTCCCATAATTCCGTCCATAACGTATGCCACGCGCGACATATATCCGCTGTCCTCCAAAAAGGCAAGGGCAAGAAAAAGTATAAAGATGTTAGGAAGAAAGGTTAAAACGCTACCGACGCCTGCAATAATTCCGTCAACTATCAGCGAAATAAGCATTTCGCTTGTATTTATTGAGGAAAGGGCAACTCTTGCGCCGGACGAAAAACTTTCGAGCCAGTTTTCAAAAAAACCTTTTAAGAGGTCGCCTATAGTAAAGGTAAGGAAAAATACGCACGCCATAACGGCAAGAAAAATCGGCACTCCCCAAAAACGGTGGGTTAAAACGCTGTCAATTTTGTCGGTAAAGGCGCTTTTTTCCTCCTTGTTTACAAGAGTTTCGTCAATTACCTCCTGTATAAAATCGTATTTTTCGTTAATTATCTGAGTTTCATAACTTCCCTCTAAAATTCCCGAAAGGTCAACAGGATACTGTTTCATTACGGTTTCGTCCTGCTCGAGTATTTTTATGGCACACCAGCGGAGGTTCTTGATTTTAGGATATTTTCTTTTCAGAATTGCTGAAATTAAGTCTATTTTTTCCTCTAATGCGTCGGAATAAACCATTACGTATTTATGATGCTTTGACGTCAAGCGGACATTTATGTCATTTTCGCCGTCGGTAAACTCAAGGCGGGGCATTTCGTGATGGTGATGCTCGGTCAAATCGTGCGGTCTGCCCGCGTGATGTTCAGCCGCGTGCATTAAAATATCAAGTCCCGTGCGTTTTCTTGCGCTCACGGGGATTACGGGAATACCGAGCATTTCGGGAAGACGGTGCATATCAATTTCCATACCGCGCTCCTCTACAATATCCATCATATTAAGGGCGAGAACAACGGGCTTTCCAAGCTCTATAAGCTGCAGAGTCAGGTATAAATTCCGTTCTAAGCTCGAGGCGTCCGCAACGTCAATTATGACATCGACATTTTCGCCTAATATGTATTCTCTTGCAAGAGTTTCCTCCATAGTATACGAGGTAAGCGAATAAAGCCCCGGAAGGTCGACAAGATTAAAGGTATGGCCGTGATAATTCATTTTTCCTTCAATCTTTTCAACTGTTACCCCGGGCCAGTTTGCAACCTTTAAGTTTGCGCCCGTATATGCATTAAAAAGCGTTGTTTTTCCGCAATTCGGATTGCCTATAAACGCAATATTCAACTCTGTCATTCTAATCCTCCAAAAAAATTCCGTCACAAAATCTCTTGCCGACAGCAAAACGTGTTCCGCGTACCTTTATAATCATAGGCCCCGACGGTTTTTTATTTAAAACGGCTATTTTTGTACCGTGCGTCATACCGAGCATCTGGAGCCGTCTTTTAACCTTGAGGTCAAGCTCGATTTTTTCAACTGTATGAAAAGAATTTTTTTTCGCCTCTGATAATTTCAAAGTAACATTCCCCTTTTGCAAAAATTATGCCTTAACAGTATATACTTTAGCATTTTTTGCTTATTTTGTCAATTACAGTCAAGATTATTTTATGCAAAATGTGTAATCATAAGTATAGGGGTTTTAATTGACAAAAAGGTAAAAATATTGTATTATATAGTACTGTGAGGTGATTATATGAAGATTTTATATGCTGCGTCTGAAGCGGCGCCTTTCGTAAAGACGGGAGGACTTGGCGATGTTGCAGGTTCTCTGCCCATAACATTGAAGCAAAAGGGCGAAGATGTTCGGGTAATATTGCCTCTTTATCGGTGCATTGATTCAAAATACCGACAAATGATGAGTTATATAACCAATATTTATATAGATATTGGCTGGAGAAGGCAGTATTGCGGTGTGTTCTCTATGGAGTATAAGGGAACTACCTACTATTTTGTTGATAATGAATACTATTTCGGCGGTGATAAGCCGTATGATTTTATACATCTGGATTGCGAGAAATTCATTTTCTTCTCAAAAGCGGTGCTCTCCCTTTTGCCGACGCTTGATTTCCGTCCCGATGTCATAAACTGCAACGATTGGCAGACTGCGCCTATCCCCGTATTTTTGGATACATTCTATGATAATCCGTTTTACCGCGGGATAAAGACGGTTATGACAATCCATAACCTGAAATTCCAGGGACGCTGGGATTTGGAGAAAATCAAGGACGCTATGGCTGTCGGCGATTACTATTTCACGAGCGATAAACTTGAATACTATAAGGACGCAAATCTGTTAAAGGGCGGACTTGTTTATGCAAATAAAATCACAACCGTCTCCGAAACCTATGCAAAGGAGATAATGTCACCCGAATACGGCGAAGGTCTTGACGGACTCCTGCGCGCAAGAGAAGGCGACACTATCGGCATAGTAAACGGTATTTCGGACGATTGGAATCCCGAAACCGACGATTTGATTTTTAAAAAGTATTCTCTTAAAACGGCTGAGGATAAAAAGGCTAATAAGATTGCGCTTCAAAAGGAATTGAATTTAGAGGTAAACCCTGATAAATTTATGGTGGGAATGGTGTCAAGGCTTACGGATCAAAAGGGATTTGACCTTATTTCCTGCGTTATGGAGCGTCTTTTGGAGGGCGGTTATCAGATAGTAGTGCTTGGCACAGGCGACGAAAACTATGAAAATATGTTCCGCTATTTTGCAGGGAAATTCCCTGACAGAATGTCGGCAAATATTTATTTTTCAAATGAGCTTTCGCACAAAATTTACGCCGCCTGCGATGCGTTTTTGATGCCGTCAAGGTTTGAGCCTTGCGGACTTTCGCAGATTATCGCTATGCGGTACGGGACACTTCCCATTGTACGCGAAACAGGCGGACTGAAGGATACTGTAAAGGCTTATAACGAATTCACGGGCGAGGGAACAGGCTTTTCCTTTAGCGATTATAACGCTGAGGATATGTATCACGTGATAAATTATGCTATGCGCACCTATTACGACAATCCAAAGGCGTGGGAAAAACTTATCGGAAATGCGATGAAACAGGATTTTTCCTGGTCGGTTTCTGCAGAAAAGTACCTCGATTTGTATAGAAGTATAACCGGCATTAAGAAAGAGCCTGAAAAAACGGAAAAACTAAAAAATGCGCCCAAAAAAGCAACTAAAAAAGCGCCGAAAAAAAGAACTTCAACCTTTGAAAAGACGATAACGGCAGATGTGGAAGCCTCTGAAAATGTATGGGCAAAGGAAACATCTTCAAAAGATAAAGAAATTATAAAAAATCTTACCGATAAGGAAAAAGCGGAGCGGCTCAGTGAGTTAAAAAAAGAAATAGAAAAAAACGCGCCGAAAGCGCCCGCAGGTAAGAAAAAAGCTGATAAAAAGGCAGGAAAGGAACAACGCAGTAATGGAAAAAAATAAATTAACGGCAAGGGAAACAGCACTTAAAAAGGAAATTGTGGGAAAGGTTGAGCGTCATTTCGGAAAATCTATTGAAGACGCAACACCGAAAATGATTTATACAGCCTGTGCATTGACGGCAAGAGATGAGATAATGGCACGCTGGGCGGTTTCACATAAGGAAGTAAAAAAGGAAGGCTCGAAAAAACTTTATTATCTGTCCTTTGAATTTTTGATGGGACGTCTTTTTGCAAGCAATGTATTAAATCTTTTAGAAACCAAGGAATACACAAATGCGGTAGCATCGCTCGGATATAATATATCAGAAATTGCAGAGCTTGAAAATGACGCGGGACTCGGAAACGGCGGGCTCGGAAGACTTGCCGCCTGCTTTATGGACTCATTAACAACAATGGATTTGCCCGCATACGGCTGCACAATAAGATACGAATACGGCCTTTTCAGACAGAAAATAGTAGACGGTTTCCAGACAGAGCTTCCCGATACCTGGCTTGAAAACGGAAATGCCTGGGAAATTGCAAGACCTGAAGAAGCTGTGTCGGTAAAATTCGGAGGAAGAGTGCATACCGATTGGAATGACGGACATTTTTCCTTCCGCTATGAAAATGCTCATACCATAACGGCGGTTCCTTATGACGTACCGCTTGTAGGATATGACTCAAAAATCGTCAATAAACTGCGTCTTTGGTCGGCAAAAGCACCTGATGTTATGGATATGCAGGCATTTAACAGCGGTGATTATATACGTTCGACTGAGGAACGTCAGCTTGCTGAGCTTATTTCAAAGGTTTTGTATCCTGAGGATAATCATACCGAGGGTAAGGAACTGCGCTTAAAACAGCAGTATTTCTTAGTTTCCGCGACTCTTCAGTGGATACTCCGCGAATATGAGGACAGATACGGCTATGACTGGAAAAATCTCCCCGATAAAGCGGTAATCCACATCAATGATACGCACCCGACTCTTGCGATACCTGAGCTTATGAGGCTTTTGGTCGATGAAAAGGGACTCGGCTGGGACGAGGCTTGGGATATAACAAGACGCACATTTGCATATACAAATCATACGGTAATGAGCGAGGCACTGGAAAAATGGCCTTTGGATATGTTCGAGCGAATTTTGCCGAGAATATCTATGATTGTGCAGGAAATTAACAGACGTCTTATGGAAAATCTGCAGATGGTTTATCCTAATGACTGGGGCAAGCAGAAGTGGATGGCGATTATTTCGGATAATCAGGTATTTATGGCAAATCTGTGTCTTGCGACCTGTTTTGCCGTAAACGGTGTTTCGGGGCTGCATACGAAAATACTTACAAGCGATATTTTTGCAGACTATTACAGACTTGACACCAAGAGATTTCACGCAATCACAAACGGAATAACCTTCAGGCGCTGGATTGCAAACTGCAACCCTGAGCTTACGGCGCTTATTTCGTCCAAAATCGGAAACAGCTGGATTAAGGATTATACAAAACTTGCAGAAATTAAAAAGTATGCCGATGATAAAGAATTCCAGGAAAAATTTGCCCAAATTAAGCACAATAACAAGGTGCGTCTTGCAAAATATATCAAAGAACATAACGGAATTGACGTAAATCCCGACTCGATTTTTGACGTACAGGCAAAGCGTCTGCACGAATATAAGCGTCAGCTTATGAATGTTTTGCATATACTTGCGCAGTATAATATGCTTCTTGAAAATCCCGATAAGCCGTTTACGCCGAAAACGTATATTTTCGGTGCAAAGGCTGCACCGGGCTATAAGCGTGCAAAACTTATCATAAAACTTATCAACTCTGTTGCGGATATGATAAATAATGACGCAAGAATAGGCGGAAAAATCAAGGTTGTATTTATCGAGAATTACGGAGTATCAATAGCAGAGCTTTTAGTAACTGCGGCAGACGTTTCCGAACAGATTTCAACGGCAGGCAAGGAAGCGTCAGGTACGGGAAATATGAAGTTTATGTTAAACGGAGCCGTAACCTGTGGTACTTTGGACGGTGCAAATGTCGAAATGCTCGAACAGGTCGGAGAGGATAATATATATATTTTCGGTCTTAAAGCTGATGAGGTTGCCGCACGCCTGAAATTCAACAATTCTGACGAAGTAAAGACCATTTATTCCACAAATCAGGTGCTTAGAAAGGCGCTGGAACAGCTTATTTCGGGCGAAATAGAGCCTGAAAATACGCAGATTTTCCGTGACCTTTATCAAACCCTGCTGTTCGGAGATTACGGATATCCCGATACCTATATGGTTCTTCGCGATTTTGAGGCGTACTGCAATATTCAGGATAAGATTTCGGAGGATTACAATAATAAATCCAAGTGGTGGCATATGGCGATAATGAATACCGCATCAAGCGGATATTTCTCATCTGACAGGACTATTGCAGAATATAACGATAAAATTTGGTACTTAAAACCGATTAAATAAGGGCGCATTCTTGCGTCCTTCATTTTGGTTAAAGGAGAAAAAATGAGGGCAGAACATAATTCGCAGTCGCAAATATACAGAAATCCGTTTGGGGCACAGCCTGCAGGGAGCAAGGTTGTTTTGCGCCTGTCGCTCACCGATGCGGGTATACCCGAGTATGTCAGACTCTGCACAAATTCGGGCGGTGATACGCAAAGCTATGATATGCATTATGTCTTTGAGGCGGCAGGAGTACATTTTTACGAAGCAGTTTTGGACCTTCCGAAAAAACCGTGCCTTTTGCGGTATTGGTTTTGTGTGCGTACAGGCGGAGAGACGGTATTTTACGGGAACAATGAAGAAAATCTCGGCGGTATCGGCAGAACATATGATGAAATCCCCTATAATAAGTTCCAGATAACCGTATATGACGGTGCATATAAGACGCCGAAATGGTGGAGGGAAAGCGTTTGTTACCAAATTTTCCCCGACAGATTTTTAAACGGAGCAAAAGACGGTGAATTTTTAGGTAACAGGAATGACATTATTAAAAGAAAGTGGGGAGAAGTGCCCTACTATAAGGCTGAACAGTTTGGAGGAAGATATCTTGCCAATGATTTTTTCGGCGGTAACCTTTTGGGGATTGAAAAAAAGCTCCCGTACCTTAAAAATCTCGGCATAAGCAGTATATACTTAAATCCAATATTCAAGGCGTTTTCAAATCACCGCTACGACACGGCGGATTATAAAAAGATTGACGAGATGCTTGGCTCGGAAGATGATTTTACAAGACTGTGCAAAAAAGCGGAGGATATGGGAATACGCATTATTTTAGACGGCGTCTTTAACCATACGGGAAGTGACAGTATTTACTTTAACAAAAACGGAAACTACAGCGTACTCGGCGCATATCAATCAAAAAAATCGCCTTATTATAACTGGTTCAATTTTATAGATTATCCCGAAAAATATGAAAGCTGGTGGGGGATAGATACACTTCCGCAGGTAAATGAGGGTTCTTCCGAATATCAGGATTATATGATAAATGACAAGGACTCGGTTGTTAAAAGATGGCTTAAAAAAGGCGCTTTTGGCTGGAGAATAGACGTGGTTGACGAGCTTCCCGACTTTTTTGTAAAGCTATTGAAAAAGGCGGTAAAGGAGCAAAATCCCGACGCGGTGATAATAGGCGAAGTCTGGGAGGACGCGTCAAACAAAGTTGCATATGATGAGCTCAGAGAATACTTTTACGGTGATGAGCTTGACTCGGTTATGAACTATCCTTTAAAAAATGCAATGGTTGATTTTGCACTTTCAAGAATAGACGCCTGCGGATTTGACAGGCGGATAATGAGTCTTAAGGAAAACTATCCGCGTCCTGCCCTTTATGCCTCGCTGAATTTTCTTTCGACTCACGATACAGCAAGAATTCTGACCGTTATGGGCGGAAAGGATTATGAAACAAAAGATGAACAGGCTATAGCAAAACTTTGCGGGGAGGATTATAAAAACGCGGAGGAAAGGCTTAAATGCCTTGTGACAATGCAGTTTACTCTTCCGGGAGTGCCTACCGTGTTTTACGGAGATGAGGCGGGAGCCGAGGGCTTTGCCGACCCGTTCTGCAGGAGCTGTTATCCTTGGGGTAATGAAAATCACAGTATTTTAGAACATTTCAGATACGCAATCGCTTTGAGAAATCAAAATGATGTCTTAAAAAACGGCGAATTTGAAACTGTATATAGATATGAGCAGTGTTACGGATTTATAAGATTTGATAAAAGAAATAAAATTATAGTGCTTGTAAACTTCGGTGAGAATACCGAAATACGTCTTGACGCGGCAAGGTACGGCGTATTTTTCCTGAAACAGGCGGACGGAGAGGAATACTATTCGAAGGACGGAATTTTCTGTATAAAGATGCCGAAAAACTGTGCAAAAGTATTATTTTCATAATTAAAAATAACGCATTTGGTGATACATTTTACCAAATGCGTATTTTTTTGCCGTAAATGTCTTGACAGAATGAAAAATATACGGTATAATCTAAAACATACTAAGCATATAGGTAT
>Ga0310786_10011322_pt1 | contig 11134 bp, 10 predicted proteins | sample AusTroGonzalo_MG_FD_203881 | JGI IMG/M metagenome (GOLD analysis project Ga0310786, IMG submission 203881) | Bovine rumen microbial communities from tropical cattle in Woodstock, Queensland, Australia - Gonzalo_03 (v2) (version 2) | ecosystem: Host-associated > Mammals > Digestive system >...
TTCACCTCACGGAAGAAACGCTGGAACTCGGGCGTGTTCTTCTCCTGCTTGCGGCACCAGCCGATGTAGAAGTGATGGAACACGTACTCCCAGAAGTGCCCCTTGTCGCCGATGGTGAAAGGCCCCCACTTGCGTTTGGGAATGGCGTCGATGATGCGCTGCTCGCCCTCGGTGCTGTTCAGCTCGCTGCCATCCTCGCCCTTGATGAAGTAGAGGTGGATCTGGCGGTAGTAGTCGGCCAGCTGGCACTGGCGGGCGTGCCAGTAGAAACCGGCATACGAGCAGAGCGCGAAGCCCCAGAACGTCCAGTTGACGCTGCCGCCCGTGAAGGGGATGGGCTGATACCACAGCCGCAGGGCGATGCCAAGATAGCAGCAGAAGAACCACACGTCGCTGGCAAAGCCGTCGAGCATGCGGCCTATCATGGTCTTGTGGTTGGTCAGGCGCGCCATCTGTCCGTCGGTGGAGTCGCAGAAGTTGGCCAGCATCAGCAGCACGACGCCGCACACGTTCCACCACAGCTCGGTGTGGTAGAAGCAGAAGCCGGCACCGGCGCCGAGGAACATCGACAGGATGGTGACGAAGTTGGGCGTGACGCCTATCTTGATCCACATCAGCGCAAACGCGAGGCCGATGGGGCGGGTGAAGTAGACGTCGAGCGTCTCTTCGGTGTCGTTCGACTTGAACGACTCTTGGAGCAGTTGCTTGAATGTTTTTTCCATAATAATCTTATATCAGGCTGGCAATGGCTCCGGCGGCCTCCTCGCGGCAGCGGGAGAAGCTGGGCCAGTCGTTGAAGTCGATGATGAAGAATGTGCCGTCGTTGCTGACGATGGCGTCGCCGCCATAGACATCGATGCCGACGATGGCGGCTAAGCGCTCCACTTCGGCGTGCATCTCCGGCGCGTCGAAGGCATAGTGCCGGGCGGTGCCGTTGTGCTGCTCGTCGTTGAACTTGGTCTCGTGGTCGTCGGTGGGGTAGAAGTGGCGGAAGAAGCCTGTCCCGCGAACACCGTAGAACTTCACGAGGTCGCCCTCCACGTGCCCGCTCACCACCCAGTCGGTGATGCCGCGATCGGCGAAGCGTCTCATGGCGGCCTCTAATTCCTGTCCGTCGCGGCAGAACACCACGTCGCCTTTCGACTGTGCGCAGGCGTCGCCGCGCTTCAGCCAGACGGGGAAGGTGGATGTTTGATGGCTGATGTCTGATGTTTGATGTTTGATGTTTGATGTTGGATGTTTGAAGTTTGTTTGTGGCATGGGTACGTTGTGCTCTTGCATCAGGCGGGAGAGCGAGCTGCGCGAGCTGCAAAGCGCCACGGCTTCGGGCCGGTTGATGACGCGGATGCCCCGCGCCTCTTGCTCCTTCAGCCACTCCAGTGTCTCCGGCAGGCGTCCCATCGAGAGAATGGCGTCTCGGGATGCCTCATGCGCATCGTCACCCTCACTCTGCACCTCCACGTCTGCTCCCCGCAGGCGCAACCGCTCTGCCACGGCCATCAGGATGGCGTGGTCTTTCTCTACCGAGTTGGGTGAGAACTGTGGGGCCCGTGTCAGTGCAAGTACTCTCATGTGCTGAGCAGGAATTGTTCTGCCTTCCCGATGTCGCTGGCATGGTCGATGTCGAGCACCTTCGAGAAGGGCCAGGCTTTCAGCCGCAGCCCGTCGGTGATGAGGGCACGCTGGAAGTTGCGCATACGGCTCTCGCCCCGGTCGATGCACGCCCGCAGCGTGTCGAGTGAGCGGGCTGTAAGGCCGTAGATGCCACCGCTGATATACAGGGGCGAGTCATCGCGGTCGAGGAAGGCGGTGATGTCATGATTGCCGGAGGTCTTCACATACAGCGGCTTCTCATCGTCAATATAGTCGGTCACGCCCATCAGGCCGTCGGCCTCACCCGAGGCAACGAGTCGCTCAAAGGCGTCCACGAAGCCACGGAACTCATCCTCGCGGAAGATGGTGTCGACGGTAGTGAGTACGAATGGCTCGTCTCCAATCAGTGGCGACAGCTCGAACAGCGAGTGCATGGAGCTGGGTGTGGTCTTCACCACGTGGCGGAGCGGCACTTGTCCTTGCTGCCCGACGGCTTCCAGATGGCGGGCCACCTCCGGACGGAGGCTGTTGCAGATGACGTCGATCTCCGTGGCTCCGCACGCCGTGAAGATGCGCAGAAGCCGGTCGATGAGCTTCTCGCCATTGACCTCTACCAGAGGCTTGGGCTGTGCGATGCCCTCCTGGGCCAGTCGCGAACCCTCACCAGCGGCAATGATGGCATATTTCATAACGTTTCTTTCTTTGTATCGGCTGCAAAGGTAAGTAAAAGAAACGACATAGAGAAAACTTCCGTCGTCTTTTTGGTTTTATTGGCTATTTCTGAAGACTAATCAATCAGAAAGAACCGGCGGCACCGCCCGTGTGGGGGATGCCGCCGTGAATTGTTATGCACTTGAAAATCGTTTTTCGTTGTTACCTACGAGACCTTGTGTTCTTCAGCAAGTTTCTTCAGCCGCTTTATTTCTCTGTCGCTTATGGTACTTTGCTCTGACTTGTCGTATATGGAAAGGAGAAGAAGTTCCCCCTCGCAACTATGGATAATAACATTGGCAGTGTAAGTTATCACCCTTGCCCCACCACTTTTGCCCCTTCCTTTCGAAGCTATGGTCATTCTCACCTTTCGGATGCCACCGCCTAGGTCAGTACCTGCCATTGGCTTCTTTTGGAGTTCTTCAAGCAGCATTTTATAATCATTACGAAATGATGGATAGTGCTTGGCAAGACGTTTGGCTTGACGGTCGAAATTCTCGACGGTTCTGATTTCAAAGCTCATACAGCAACTCCTCAGCGTTTCGTGTCTTGCGCTTTCCTGCCTTCACCTCCTCAAGCTGGTGAAAGGCCTCCGTCAATCCCTGACGTATTTCTTCGTCATTCATGACCACGTTTTCCTTTGGTTCGACAAGCTTTTCGGCCAACCACTTACGATTACTTGCCGTTAGTGAAAGGCCCTGCAAATAAGTCCAAAGGTTGTTCATCGAAATTGCATTCATACTAATAATATTTGCGTTTAGTGGTTGCAAAGGTAGTGCTTTTCCCCGATACCGCCAAATGTTTACAGGACTTTTTGAAGCAGAAGAGCCGTTTGTGACGAAAACAGAAAACCGGCGGCACCGCCCGTGTGGGGGATGCCGCCGTGAATAGGAGTGAGTGACTTTGGGGATTACTCAGTGAAGCCGCTGTACTTGACGCCCTCCACGCGGTAGTGGTCGAAACCATACTTGGCGGGATAGCTGTCGTTGTTGAAGCCAATCTCAAACACGATGCTGTCCGTAGGCATACCGTGCAGGTTCTTGGCGGCTCCGAGCATGATCTTACCGTTCTTCACGGCAGCCTTGCCAGAACCGGCTGCGTCGTAGTCGACGGAGTCAGTGCTGAAGGTCATGGCGTTGTAGTCGATGTTCACCAAGAAGCGGAATTTCTTGTAGGTATTCTGGTCGTCAATCCACATCTGTTTCGTGCTGTTGTCGGCTTTGTTGAAGGTGAAGATCGTACCGTCAGTCCATGCGTCGAGCACCTCGCCATTAGCGTCCACAGCGTACCATATTACCTCCCAGTTGCCGCACATGTTCTGAATGTTGGTGCCGCCGGGTTCTTCGTCGGTCTCAACATCACAGGCAGTAAAGCCGAAAGAAAGGCCCAGTGCCACTGCCATCATTGAAATGTATTTCTTCATAATCGTTTGCTGTTAATCTTTGTTCAATACTATGTCCATGAAAATCTGTCCAGCGTATGAGAGGCTGTAGCTGATTTTTCCTGTTGCGGGGTCGTAGACGCCATTCTCAATGTAGTCGAGCCCGTCGCCCCAGCCTTTGATGTAGGAGGACAACAGCGTGATGGTGTTGTCGGGATTCAGGCTGACGTAGCCAGTCATGGCGTAGCTGCTGCCGTAGGCACGGATCTGCTCATACCAACCGCCAAGAAGCTCGTTGCAGTAGAAGATACCGGGCACGTACTCGGTGAACTTGATGCCTACGCACTCGCTGGTGTTGCCGTAGTAGGCGGCGCGGTCGGCAAAGGTCTTTTTGGCTGTGCCATACAAGGAGGCGCCCATGTCGGTGGAGTAGGTGCCGGCAATTGAAGCGGTCACAGAGGGGTCGTAGACCACAACCGTGCGGCTGACGCTGGCAGAGAAGCCGTCTTTGTTGACACCAGAATAGGTGATGTCGTAGAAGCCGACAGAGTTCACGTCGACCTTGTCGGCACCCTCAATTTGAATGTTTGAGGTATAGTCCTCGCCGGCCAGGGTAGCCTTGCAGCCAGGGTCTTTAAAGGTGGTGCCGATGGGCACAAGCATCATCTCGTCGCCCTGCAGTTCCAGATTCACGTAGTAAGTGAGGCGCGAGTCGGTCAACTGGTCATTGTCGTCATTACACGAGGTAAGGCCCAAGACCGTCATGCCGAGCATGAAGCTAAAAAATATCTTTTTCATAATCTTACTCTTCAATGTTCTATGTTGTATGTTCAATTACTTAACGTCCCAGAATACACGGTCGCTGATGGAAGCCACAGCAGGCGTGTTCTTGTTGTACCGACGGGCATTGCTGGGATAAGGCATGCGCTTGCAGAGACCGCCTCCAACGATGGCGTTCACGCCAGGATTGATGAAGTTGCCGGCAGTGTAGACAGTTGCATCGTTGAAAATCTGCTCAGCAGAAGCCTGTGAAAGGACAGGCACATCCGTGCGGCGGGCCTCAGACCATGCCTCCATGTGGTTGCGGTAGAAGAAGGCCACCCACTTCTGCATGTAGAGCAGGTTCAGCTTGTTGGTGCTGTTGCTCCAGCTGGTCTTCGGGGCAGCAAGGAATTCGGCGGCGCCTGCAATGCCACGTGACTCGAAGTCAGCCGTGACAGCAGCCTCGTATGCAGCCTTGGCGGCAGCGTCGTTGTTGTTGAAGCGCAGCTGAACCTCGGCAATGAGGAACTGCAGCTCACTCTGTGTGAACAGGTAGACGGGCATTGCCTTGGCGGGAGCACGGTTGATGTTGCTCACGTAGTCGTCGTTATAGGCAGAGCCAATGCCAAGCCAACCACCCATCTTGGTCTTGCAGCCGGGCAGCTGACCCACATAGTCGTTCTCCTTGGCAGCAACCTCCAGGCCATAGGCGGCACGGGGGTCGTTGGTGGCCAGGTAGTAGCTCACCAGAGGATAAGCGGCGCAGAGGTTCTTTGTGCCGGCAAGTGTGCCCTCATAGAAGATGGCACCCCAGGGATTACGCTGGCCCTGTGCATCGGTATAGACATCCCATGCGATGTTGCCGTTGAAGAAGTTGTTGGCATTGACCAGAGCCTGAGCCTTGGAGGTGTAGTCGGAAGAGCCACCGTCGATGAGACGCATGTACATGCGCAGACGAAGTGCGTTGGCATAGCCCTTCCACTGGCTCATGTTCTTGTTCAGCATGGGGTCGGTGACGGTCATCGGCTCACCAGTCAGTGCGGCCTCAGCCTCGTCAAGCTCCTTCAGCACACCCTCGTAGACATCCTTACCGTCGTCCCACTTAGGCATGGCGTTAGCGCTGCCCTGCAGGGCCTCGGTATAAGGGCATTTGTCGAGGTTGTCGACTAACAGCTGGAAAGCCTGTGCGCGCAGCACCTTGGCTGCGAAGATGTCGGCAGTGCTGTTGGTCTTGGAAATCACATCCTCCACGTCCTCCAGCGCACCGGCATAGAGCACGTTGTAGCAGCGGTTGAAGAGGTCAGTAGCCTCGTCAATCTCCAGTTCGGCCAGTTTGTTGTACTGGTTGGCGGTAGGCATCTGATCCCAGTACTGGGCGAAGAAGCCTGCATAGTTGAACATCTGGTCGCCCACGGCGTCGGCAATGGCGTTCTCAATAGCAGGGAAAACCAGGTCGGCCGAGACGTCGCTGTTCGAGGGGTAGTTGGGGTTCTCGTTGATGTCCAGGTCACAGCTGGAAAGCATCATCATACCCGCAGCGGCAAATAAATATATCTTTTTCATAAATGTCGTTTCCTTTCTGTTGTTTAGAATTTAACATTGACGTTGAAACCGAACTTGCGCGAGCTGGGGTTGGCCGAGTACTCACCGAAGTTACCACTCAGGTCGTTACCGAACGATGTGAGTTCAGGATCGACGAACGTATTGCTGGACGGTGTCCAGAGGAAGAGGTTGTTGCCGAAGGCCGAGAGCTTTACGCCAGTGAGGAATGTACCGGCAAGCCACTTGGTGGGAATATCCCACGAGAGGACTACCGAGCGCAGTTTCACGTAAGACTTGTCAATCAGGAAGTCTGCATCGCGGTCCCAGCCGCCGTTGTTCCAGAAGTTGTAGATCTGTGTTGCGTCGAGGGGGATGTTGTTCTCGCCATAGACAGGCTCCATGATGGGTGTCTTACCATCTGCCTCGACGCCAATCTGACGCTCGTCAATCTGCATGACTGAGTTGGGCACGACGAACGGGTTACGGTCGTTGTAGGCCGTCTGGATGGCGTTACCGGTGAAGTAGCTGATGTCAGCAGTACGTGAGAACATCAGGCCGCCCTTGCGGATATCGAAGTCGACACCGAGGCTGACACCCTTGTACTTCAGCGTGGTGCCGAGACCCATCTGGTAGTCGTAGTTCATGGTACCGATCTTCTCCAGCTCGTCGCTCACCACGGGAATACCGTTGGCGTTGACAATGATGTGACCCTCTTCGTCGCGCTTTGCGCGGTATGCCTTGAAGACACCCATCTCCTCGCCCTCGATGGCGTAGAGACCTGTGCCGCCGCTGAAGCCGTAGATGTTCACCTCGCCGCCCAGTTCCTCAGGCAGGCTCTCCACCTTGTTCTTGTTCTTGGTGAAGTTCCATGTCAGGCTCCACTCGAAGTCCTTCGTGCGGACGGGAACAACGGTGACCAGTGCTTCGATACCCTTGTTGCTCACCTTACCCAGGTTGGTGTTCATGGCGGTGTAGCCGCTGGCTGCATCCATGGCGAGCGAGAATATCTGCTTGTCGGAGTTACGGTTGTAGTAGCTCACGTCGAACGAGACGCGGTTCTGCAGGAAGGCCATGTTCAGACCGACCTCAGCCTCAGTGGTCATCTCAGGGCTCAGGTCAATACTGCCGAGCGTGTTACCTGCAGAGTAGGCGTTGGTACCCGTCTTGGTGAAGGGGAATGAGCTGCTTGCCCAGCCGCTGGTGTTGGCTGCTGCCTGTGCATAGACGGAGTTGGTCATATAGACGCTTGCGTCGTTACCGGTCTTACCCCAGGCGGCGCGCAGCTTACCGTAGTTGATGATCTTCTTCAGGTCGTCATTGAAGAGCTCGCTGAAGATCCAGCTGGCGGTGACACCGGGATAGAAGAACGAACGGTTCTCCTTAGGCAGGGTTGACGACCAGTCGTTACGTCCGGTCACAGTCAGGTAGAACATGTTCTTCCAAGAGGCTTCAACCTGTCCGTAGATGCCATAGAGGCGACGCTTCCACTGGTACTGCTCCACGGTGGGAATCTCGCTGGAGTTGGTGATGTCGAAGAAGGTCGGGATGGTCAGGTTCTCAACCGAGGCATACAGATAGCTGTAACGACGCTCGTTGCCGTTGAAACCGGCGATGGCGCTGAAGTTGAAGTCGTCGTAAGGCATGTTGAACGTCACGAAGAAGTCCTGGTTGATCTCGCGCTGGCGGCGGGTCTGCTGCGTGGCGCTGCCCGTTGCACCGGCGATGGTCGAGGCGTCCTCGTTGTAAGTGCCCTTGAAGAGGCTCTCCAGGTTAGGCTCGCCGAAGTTGCGATGACCCGTCTGGGTGTCAAGACCGAAGCGGTAGGTAGCCTTGAAGTACTTCAGGAAGTCATAGTCCAACTGCAGTTTGCCGTAGAAGCGCTCGCTCTCGTACTTGCTCTCATAGTTCTCCAGCACCCAGTAGGGGTTGGTGATGCCGTAAGGCGTGTAGTAGTAACCCGGAGTGTTGAAGGGATTCGAGAGGTCCTTCAGCTCGGCGATGGAGATGTCGCGCGGTGTCTGCATGATGGCGTTGTACATGGAGCCGCCACCCTGACCGGTGGTCACGAACGAGTTCTTCTGGTAGGCATAGTTCAGGGCTGTGCTGATGGTCAGGTCCTTCACCTTGTGGCTGCCGTTGGCCGAGAAGGTGTACTTCGTGTAGCTGTCAGCGTTGGTGGGGATGATACCGTCGTCGTGAATCTGCGACAGGCTGACGTAGTAGTTGTCATCGGCAGTGGCGTTGCTGAACGACACGCTGTTGTTGTAGCGGAAGCCGGTGTCGAAGAAGTCCTTCATGTTGTCCTTGATGGCCACATACGACTTCATGTTCTGCGAGTGGTCGTAGACACCACCGTAACGCAGCATGGAGCCGTCGAACTTCGGGCCCCAGGAGCCGTTCTCGTCGTAGGTCTTATCGCCATACCAGCCCATACCGAAGTCGTTCTGGCTCTGCGGCAGACGCAGGACGCTCTCCCACTGCAGACCGCCGTTGTACTCCACGCCTACACCTTTCTGTGCGCGTCCGGTCTTGGTGGTGATGAGAATCACACCGTTGGCAGCACGGCTGCCGTAGAGGGCCGTAGCAGCGGCACCCTTCAGGATGGTCATGTTCTCCACGTCGTCGGGGTTCACAGCGTTGGCGCCGTTACCGAAGTCGTACTGACTGTTCAGGTGGTCACCGCTGATGACAGCCGTATTGGTCATAGGTACACCGTCTATGACATATAGCGGCTGGTTTGAGCCGTTCAGTGAGCTGATACCACGGATGATGACCGAGTTTGACGAACCCGGGTCGGTAGACGTGGTGCTGATCTGCACACCGGCCACCTTACCGGCCAGGCTCGACATGATGTCGTTGGCACGTGTCTCGGCAATTTCGTCGCCGTTGAGTGAGGTGGCGGAATAGCCCAGGGCCTTGGCTGAGCGCTTGATGCCCATGGCCGTTACCACAATCTCGTCAATAGTAGTGTCGCCCGAGCGAAGCACGATGCGCATGTTCGGACGTGCACTGACTTCCAGAGTCTCCATGCCCACATACGAGATGCGGAGCATGCTCTTGCCTGCCGGCACGGTCAGCGAGAACCGTCCGTCAGCGCCTGTTACGGTGCCTACGCTGGTACCCACAACGAGGACGGACACGCCCACTACGGGCTGCCCGTCGTCCTGTGAGACTACGACACCATTGACTTTAGTCTGCGAGAATACTCCTCCCACTACGAGGAAGAGCATCGCGAGCAATGTCATGATTCTTTTTTCCATAAATCTCTCTCGTTTTTTTGTTAGTTTTATAAATTTGGTGTAGCTTTTGTCTGCTTATATATAATTATGGTACGCACGCGCGAGACTGATTGCCCGCCTCCCCGAGGGAGTGTTGTATTAGTGCCAGAACAGAACAAGTCCTGTTTTGGGGCGCAAAATTAATGAATTGTTTTTAAAAAAGAGAAGGAAATGATAAAAAAGTGTTATTTTAAATGTAATTTCTTAATGAATGTCAGTTTCCTGTATACTGTCGCGCCATTTTGAACATCATAATGGGGGCACAAAAAAAGCACCCTCTATTCACATAGAGGGTGCTCTGTTCAATCTCAGTCAAGAATCTTCGAAAAGGTTTTAATCTCTGAAACCTGATTGAGACTCTTGGGCGAGGGGCACGCTTGCCCCTCTTTTCTAAAACACTATGTTAACCTAAATCACTATGAAAAAATCTCGTGTTTCAAAATTATTTATTCTTGTAGTCTCTGTGTTGGTCTTTGGGGGCGTTGCATGCGCTGGCGTGGGCCTTGCTGCATTCGTTTCTCCTCATCGGCTTTCCACTTGGCGAACTGTTCTTCGGTCATGATTTCTTTCAGCTCTGCCTCGTAAGCCTCCATGTTCTTTTTCATCTCTTCCGGATTTGGCATCATCCCCCGCTGGGGTGCCTCATCACGGCGTGGAGCTTGTTGTAGTGTGTCTAGTTTTTGAGCCTGCTGCCACGTATCGGGTCTTGGGCCTCTGCGTTGCCTTCCGTCTCTCATCTGGGGGCCTCCTCTGCGTCCTTGCCACAGCTTGTCGGCGTATCGGGTATTCAGGTCCAACAGTTTCGCTGTCTGTTCCTCGTCAAGCCCGTATTCCTTGGCCACCCTTTCGGTACGGTTTTTTAGCATTTCTGTTCTGTCCATCTGGCGGCGTTGCTGAGGCCGCTGTTCTGGGTTCTCGTCTTGGGCGCAAATGGTTGCTGAGCCCATTGTCATCATGGCGATGATTGCCAGTGTGATCTTGTTCATGTCAGTTACTTTTTGTGGGTTAAACTTCTTTTGTTTTTGTTTGTTTTTCCGTTGCAACTAACAATTACGACGCAAAGGTAAGCAAAAAGTTTAATACTGCAAGGAAAAAAAGTGTTATTTTTCGTAAAACTGCTCTATAACATACGTTTTTTAGCTTTTATTGACTATTTTAGGCCTCAAAACGACCCGATTTCGCAAAATTTGGAACAAAATGTTGTGTTCACCATACAAAAAACCGTACACTCTGTTTTCGTCGTTTTGGTAACGCGGACGAGGGTCTTGTGCGAGCACCTGACGCAGGGCCTCAAGTTCCTCTGTGGAGAACTCGTTTTCCATTTCCGGGGGGACGACTACCTCTAACGGCTGCCACTCGTGTTCATCCACAAAACCGCAGCGCGCCTCCGGGTGACTGTCGGCGTAGGCCACGTAGGGTTTCACGTCGTAGATGGGTGTGCCGTCCATCAGGTCGGCTCCCAGGACATGGATCACGGGGCCTTCGTCTGTGTCTGTCTCCACGCGGTCCAGTCTGACGCACGACAGCCCCAAGCGGTTGGGCCTGTATGGCGACCGTGAGGCAAACACGCCCACGCGCTCGTTGCCCCCTAAGCGGGGAGGGCGGACGGTGAGGTGGGGTGGAGTGGGGCGGTTGGCAGAAAATTCCCAGATGAGCCACAGGTAGTCGAAGTCCTTGATGCCGCGCAGCGCGTCTGCCTGCCTGTAAGGTGGCTCAAACACGATGCGTCCCGGCAGGCTCTCTGCCAGCCCGCTCTGTCTTGGGATGCCGAACTTCGACTTCATCGGCGAATGGAAGTATGCGATAGGTTCAATTGTCATCGTGTCGTTTGTTCAGGGTTTTCGGTTTGTCCGTGGCGTTCCGTCGC
>Ga0310786_10011324_pt1 | contig 11132 bp, 7 predicted proteins | sample AusTroGonzalo_MG_FD_203881 | JGI IMG/M metagenome (GOLD analysis project Ga0310786, IMG submission 203881) | Bovine rumen microbial communities from tropical cattle in Woodstock, Queensland, Australia - Gonzalo_03 (v2) (version 2) | ecosystem: Host-associated > Mammals > Digestive system >...
ACGCACACGGTGCCTTCCCGGCCGAAGGCCTCCAGGCTTTGTGCACAGCGTTCCAGGTCTTCGGGAACCGCATGCAGGATCTGCTTGCGGATCCGTTCAGCTTCTTCCCGGGTATATCCGGTCATATATCTTCCGTCTGCCAGCGTACCTTTGTCTCTCGGGCTCAGCAGCGGATTCAGTTCATTCAGGGCGGAAATGATGTACCGGTCCAGGTCTTCCCCGTTCCGTACAAACGTCCGGAGGAATTCCGCTGCTCCACGGTCAACATCCGGCGTTTTTCCCGGTGTAGGATCCCGGTAGGAACTGGAATAAATGTTTCCGTTCCGTTCCACCTGTAGTCCGGCTCCATACGCGCCTCCCTGCACCCGCACCCGGTTCCAGTAATAGTCCAGGCTCAGGATGGAGGAGGCCAGCCACAGGATGCCGTCAAACGCGGCACCTGCCCTGCTGAGCCTGTATCCGCGGGCCGCAAAACCGGCCTGTGCCGGCACCCGGAAGCCGACTGCCGCGGGGCAGTCCGCCTTGTATGCCCTTGCCGTGGGAACGGTTGTTCCTTCCGCAAAGCTGCTGATCAGTTTTGCAGGGATCATTTCTTCGGTGGAGGTTACGCTCACGGTCATCCGTTTCCGGCACAGCGTTTCCTTCATCAGGCGTTCCGCCAGTTTCATCAGCCCGGGGAATTCCTTCTCCGGCTTTCTGGCCAGGAGATGAATATAGGCCGCTGCGGCGTCGCCGTCCAGGGCATTCTTCACCGCGTTTTCAGCGCTGTACTGGCTCAGGGCCTTCCTCACCGCAATCTGGTTCCCCGCACTCAGGATTCTCTGCCGGGCGCCGAGCTCGTTCTGACGGAACATCTCCGTCATCTTTTCCCGGTCTTCATACCGGGTGGAAGTCAGGATTTCCGCCAGCAGCTCCGCCGCTTTTTCCGCGTTTTCCTCCAGTGCGCTGGTATAGGCAGTCAGGTACGGTGTGCAGGTTTCATCCTGCCCGCTTTCTGCCCGCGTGATAATGGCAAAGCCCAGGGCGCCTGTCCAGCGCTTGATATCCTGCTGCAGCGTCAGTGCGTCATGATTGGCTGTAGGCAGGCGTCCCAGCAGGCCGGTCAGCTGGGACAGCTTCGTCAGCTCTTCCAGACTGTAGTCAGTCAGGGAAAAATAGAGCCTGATATGCACCACACCGTTGCAGTTCAGCCGGTGTGTCATCACCTTTACACCGTCACAGACCCGGATTCCGGTTTCTGTCCACACCGGCGCCGCGTCCGCGTCTTCTTTGTTCAGCCTTGGCAGCGTCTGCAGCGCTTCAGGGCTGTCGGGAGTGTTCTGCCATGCAGCCAGTTCTTCGATCAGCCGGTCGTTGTCTGCTTTTTCTTCTTCCGTCCACCCGGACACAAGCGTGTCCAGCTGTGCTTTTTCTTTTCTGCGTTTTTCTTCGCCGACTGTTCTGGAAGGTAGCGTATGCAATGTAACCATGTTTTCACGGTTCAGCAGCATATCTGCCGCCAGTTCCTCAAACCGTCCGCTGTCCAGCCAGGTCTTCAGTTCCCTGACCATCCCGGACGTTTCCAGTGCGTCCGTGGGGTTTCCTCCGAATATCCAGTTGCCGACGCAGCGGATGCACCGGCCGATTCCCTGGGGCTCGTCCTCCTCCCGCAGCGCGTAGATCGCACGGTTCAGCGAAGCCTCCACTGCGCTTCGGTCCAGGCCTTCCCGCCGGATCTTCTCACCGGTCTCCTCCAGCAGGTTCAGCAGCTCGTTTTCTTTGCCGTCCGTCACGTTTTCCGCGTGAATGGTCAGCCAGCTCTGCAGCGTCGTGTCATCCACGGAAACAGACAGATCTTCTGCCAGTCCCCGCTCCAGCACCGCCCGTTTCAGCAGGGCCTCATTGCTGCCCGTCAGCACGTCGCATAGGATGCCCCGTGCCATGTTTTCAGTACGGTCTTTCCAGGTTCCCGTAATCCGTCCAAGGGTCAGGTGCCCGCGGTTTTCTGCCTCTTCTTCCTGCCCAAGTTCATACAGGATGGTCTGCTCGGATCCTGCCGGTTCCTGATAGCTGTATTCCGGTATATCCTCCCGGCGGTCAAACCGGTCCAGGTAGGAAGCGATCAGGGGCAGCATCTCCTCCATGGGTGCTGCGCCGTCCAGGTAGATCCGTGCGTTGGAGGGATGGTAATGCCGTCGGTATTGTTCGCAGAAACGTTCATAGGTCAGCGTGGGGATTGCCTCCGGCTCTCCGCCGCTGTTGTAGCCGTAACAGGTGTCAGGAAACAGCTGCCGCATGATCTGCCGGTCAATCAGCGTGTCCGTGTCGCTCATGGCACCTTTCATTTCGTTAAAAACGACGCCGCGGAAAACAGGCTCTCCGGCTTCGTTCCGGTCCACATGCCACCCTTCCTGGCAGAAGCGTTTGGGATCCTTCACCGCAATCGGATCAAAAACCGCGTCCAGGTATACGCCGGTCAGGTTCAGGATGTCCCGGGGATTCCGGCTGGAAACCGGAAACATCGTCATATCGGAAAAAGTCAGCGCGTTCAGGAAGGTGTTCATGCTGCTCTTCAGCAGTTCAAGGAAAGGCTCCCTCACCGGATATTTGCCGCTTCCGGCCAGCACGCAGTGCTCAAGAATATGGAACACGCCGGTATCATCCTCCGGCAGTGTCCGGAAGGTGATGGAAAATACGATGTTTTCGGCTTTGTTGTCCACCCAGAATACCTGCGCACCGGTTTTGTCATGCTCAAGCAGAACCGTTCTGCCGCGCAGCTCTTCACTGTCCCGGATTTCTTTAACGGTAAAGCCGGCAAAAGCCTTGTTCACTTCGAATGTCATGTGTCTGTTTCTCCCTGTTCCCGGGAGTTTTCTCCTTGCCTTAATCAATATTTTAATTGTAGCCCTTTACAATTCCTTGTCAAGATGAGGCAGGAATTCCGGGGTTTACGTGGTATATACATATTGTATTGTAAAGATTGTATTTCAACGGTCGGAAGGAGGAACGCCCCGTGACAATCCGGGAAAGGCAGGAGCAGCAGGAAAAGCTCCTTCTGGCGCCGTGGGCTGCCCGCTCTGCGGAGACCGCTGGCCGTGATATTCCGGTGGAACCCTGTGACCTGCGGACGGAGTATCAGCGTGACCGTGACCGGATCATCCACTGTAAATCCTTCCGCCGTCTCAAATTTAAAACCCAGGTTTTCCTTTCCCCTGAAGGAGACCATTACCGTACCCGCCTGACCCACACCCTTGAGGTGTCCCAGGTGGCCCGTACGCTTGCGCGTTCCCTCCGGCTCAATGAGGATCTGACCGAAGCCATTGCCCTGGGGCATGACCTTGGCCATACCCCCTACGGTCATATCGGGGAGCGCACACTGAACGACCTGCTTCCTGAAGGTTTCCGCCATAATGAGCAGAGCCTCCGCGTGGTCGAGGTGCTTGAAAACGGCGGCGAGGGTCTGAACCTGACCAAAGAAGTCCGCCAGGGCATTCTCTCCCACTCCGGTAAAACAGAGCCTGCTACGGTGGAGGCGGAATGTGTCCGCCGGGCGGACCGGATCGCGTACCTGAATCACGATCTGGACGACGCGCTCCGGGCCGGCATTCTCAGGCCCTTTGAATTGCCTGAAGATTGTCTCAATGTGCTCGGTCACACCCATCGGGAGCGGATCAATACCATGATCAACGATATCGTCACCTGCAGTGAGGATCAGCCCCATCTGTCCATGTCTGCCCCGGTGGAAAGCGCCATGGACGGTCTGCGGGAGTTTATGTTCGACCGGGTTTACCGGGACGGCTGGCGCGATCCGGAGGAAGCCCGCTGTGACTATGTGCTCCGTCATCTGTTTGACTATTACTGCGAGCATCCCGGTGAAATGCCTGAGGAGTTTGTCATGATCGGCTATCGTGACGGTACAGAACGCAGCGTCTGCGATTTCCTTTCCTGCATGACCGACCGCTACGCCACCCGCAAATTCCAGGAGCTCTTCGTACCCTCAGCATTCCCCGCATTTTAGCCATTATCCGCAACCTCAATCATCGCACTGCTCGCTTGGAGCGCGTCGCATTGCTCGTTTCGGTTGACTCGTTCGGCTCGCTTTTGTCTTCGACAAATGCCCCACTGGGGCACCGCTCCCCTCGCTCCCCCTCAGCATTTCCCGCATTTTAGCTCCCTTCCGCAGTTTTTTGCACATAATTATGCATTATGCATTGTGCATTGTGCATTTTTCATTCTTCATTTTTCATTGGAGGAAATCTGACGATATGTCTTCCCGCTATCCTGCTGCCTGGCTTGATGAACTGCGAAGCCGCTCTGACATTGTTCAGATCGTATCAGGCTATGTGGCGCTGAACAAAAAAGGCCGGAAATACTGGGGGCTTTGTCCGTTCCACGGCGAAAAAACCCCTTCTTTTTCCGTGGACGGGGAACATCAGCTTTATTACTGCTTCGGCTGCAAGGCCGGCGGCAATGTGTTCAGTTTCTACATGGAAATGGAACACTGCACCTTCAATGAAGCCGTGGAGCAGCTGGCGGAGCGGGCCCATATGCCCCTTCCGGAAATGGAGAAGGACGTGGATTACGAGCGCCGCCGCACCCAGCGGGAGCGCCTGCTCAATGCCAACCGGGAAGCCGCCCGTTTCTATCACGAAACACTTTTCACGCCCCAGGGTGCCGCGGCCCTCGCCTATCTGCGCAGGCGCGGCCTGAGCGACGGGATCATCCGCAGATTCGGCCTGGGGGCCTCCCCGGATGACTGGAGCGTACTGAGCGACCGTCTTCTCCAGAAAGGCTACACCCTGGATGAACTGGTCCTTGCCGGTCTTACGGTTCGCAAAAAGACGGATAACGGCAAAGACCGCTACTTTGATATGTTCCGCAGCCGCGCCATGTTCCCGATCATTGACGCCCATGGCAACGTCCTTGCCTTTGGCGGCCGTACGCTGGAAAAACGGGAACCCAAATACCTGAACACAGCTGACACGCCGGTTTTCAACAAGCGCAAGGGGGTCTTTGCGGCCAACCTGCTTCGCCAGCAGCGCCATCTGGACCGGGTCATCCTCGTGGAAGGCTACATGGATGTGGTCAGCCTCACCCAGTTTGGCGTGGAAGGGGTCTGTGCCACCCTTGGCACCGCCCTGACCAATGAGCAGGCACGTTTGCTGAAGCGCTATGCCCCTCAGGTATATCTTGGCTACGATGGCGACTCCGCCGGCCAGCATGCCATCCTGCGTGGACTGGATATTCTGGAGCAGGAAAACGTTCCTGCACGGGTACTGGACTTCCCGGATGGTCTCGATCCGGATGAATTCATCCGCCGGGACGGTGCAGAAGGCTTCCGCCTCCTGCCTGCCATTTCCCCTGCCGCCTATCGGCTGCGCCGCCTGAAGGATCAGTTTGATTTGTCTTCCCAGGACAGCCGGCTGGCTTATGCCCGCGGTGCCGCGGAAATCGTCTCTGCCGTGGATCCCCTGGAGAGGGACGTCCTGTTGAGCCAGCTTGCGGTGGAAACCGGTTTTGCCCGCGAGTCCCTGATTGAGCAGATGAACCTGACCGTCAATAAACCGGCGCCCCGTACACAGGACACGCCGGCCCGGATTCGTCCGCCCCGTCCGGACACCTCCGGAGCGCCTCCCTCTGAGGATCTGAAGGCGCAGGAACTGCTGATCAGCCTCTTTGCATCCGGTCAGATTCCGAAAGATATGATTGAAGAAAAGGATTTTGACGATGACGAGTTGAAATCTTTATACAGGGAACTTGCAGCCGGAGCTTCCCCCGCGTCGCTTCCGGATCTCGCCCCGGATGAAGTTTCCCGTTCCCGCTTTGCCAGGCTGCTGTTTTCCCCCACCGCCGGCAGCACAGATGAGATGATCACCATGGCAAACGACTGTCTTACCCGGATCCGCAGGATCCGGCTGGAAAAGCGATATGAAGAGCTGTCACAGGAAATGTCCTCTGCCCCGGGAGACCGGTTGGCCGAGCTCCTGCAGGAAGCGGCGGATATTTCCGATAAGTTGAAAAAGCTGAAGTAAACCACGAATCCCGGAACCCCTGATTCGTTCCGGGAGGGACCGGCATTGTGCCGTAAACAGAAGGAGAGGATTCCATTGTCATTGTCACCCGAAAACAGGCAGAACCGTCTGGATGAGCTTTATGAGTACAGCAAATCCAGGGGAACAATCACCTATAAAGAGATCATGGACCGGCTTTCCGGAATGGATCTGGACGCCGATCAGCTGGATCGCGTGCTGGATACGCTGGAAGCCTATGGCGTATCTGTTGTGAATGATACCGCTGACCGCCAGGTCACCCTGACGGAAGAGCAGGCCGCGGATCAGGCTGCCGAGATTGCCCGTATCGGGGGCGAAGACAACGCCGCCATCGACCTGAGTGTTCCGGAAGGCATCAGCATTGACGACCCGGTCCGCATGTACCTCAAGGAAATCGGCAAGGTTCCCCTTCTTACCGCAGAGGAAGAAATCGAAATTGCCAAACGTCTTGAAGCCGGGGATGAAAGCGCCAAGCAGAAGCTGGCCGAAGCCAATCTCCGTCTGGTCGTTTCCATTGCCAAGCGCTATGTGGGCCGCGGCATGCTCTTCCTCGACCTGATTCAGGAAGGCAATCTCGGTCTCATCAAAGCCGTTGAAAAGTTTGACTACCGCAAGGGCTTTAAATTCTCCACCTATGCTACCTGGTGGATTCGTCAGGCCATCACCCGCGCCATCGCGGACCAGGCCCGCACCATCCGTATCCCTGTCCACATGGTTGAAACCATCAACAAGCTGATCCGGATTTCCCGTCAGCTCCTGCAGGAATACGGCCGTGAGCCCACTCCCGAGGAAATCGCCAAGGAAATGGGCATTTCCGAAGCCAAGGTCCGCGAGATTATCAAGATCGCCCAGGAACCCGTCTCCCTGGAGACGCCCATTGGTGAAGAAGAAGACAGCCACCTGGGAGACTTCATTCCCGACGAGGATGCTCCCGCTCCTGCCGAGGCCGCTTCCTTCGCCCTGATGAAGGAACAGCTCATGGACGTGCTGGACACCCTGACCCCCCGTGAAGAAAAGGTGCTCCGTCTCCGCTTCGGCCTGGATGACGGTCATCAGCGCACCCTGGAGGAAGTCGGCAAGGAATTCAACGTTACCCGTGAGCGTATCCGCCAGATCGAAGCGAAAGCGCTCCGCAAGCTCCGTCATCCTTCCCGCAGCAAAAAGCTGCGCGATTATCTGGACTAAGTCATGTCACATATGATTCAGCTGGATGCCCGCCTTTCACTGGCCTATGATCTTTATGATCCCTGTGACCTGGCGGCTGACATCGGCACAGACCACGCCCATTTACCGGCCGCGCTCCTGCAGCGCGGCCGCTGTCAGCATATGATCCTCACGGATCTGAGTGAAAGTGCGCTGAAGAATGCCCGGGAAACCGTCATCCGCTGCCGCCTTTCCGACCGGACCGATCTCCGCGCCGGCAACGGTCTTCAGCCGCTGGATGAAACCTGCGGCATGATTTCCATTACCGGTATGGGCGGCCGCACCGTCCATGATATCCTGCTGGAAGGGGCGGAGAAGCTGAAGGGAGCGTCCCTGGTGCTTTCAGCGCATACGGATCTTCCCCTCATCCGGGAAGCTGTCTGCCGCATCGGTTACCATCTGGACCGGGAGGAGCCCTGTTTCTGTGCGGGCCGTTACTATCTTGTGATTCGTGCCAGGCCGGGCGCCGGTCCGCTCACCCCGCGTGAGCTCCGGCTGGGCGGCCCCCTGTTTGAGTCCCGGTCGTCTCAGCTCATTCCCTATCTGACCCGGCGCCGGGAAGTCCTTCAGGATAAGCTCTGCGGCCTTGTTTCCGCGGACAAACCGGAGGAAGCTCTCATTACACAGGTCCAGGAAGATATCGCTTTCTATGACGGAATGATTGGGAAAGGAAGAGAATCATGACTGTAAAGGACGTTTATGATCTCGTTGATCGTGTTGCCCCTTTTGAGACACAGATGGAATCTGACAACTCGGGATTCCTCGTTGGCTCCTCATCGCAGACCGTCGATACGATCCTCTTTGCCCTTGACGTCACACCGGCCGTTATTGACGAGGCAGTTTCCCTCAGGGCGCAGCTTATTGTCACCCATCACCCGCTCATGTTCAGTCCTGTCCACTCCCTGACGGATGACACCTATGAAGGCAAGCTGATCCGCCGGCTCGTCCGGGAGGATATCAGCCTGATTTCCGCCCACACGAATCTTGATCAGGCTCCCGGCGGTATCAACGATACCCTGGCCGAACGTTGCGGACTGACAGATATTTCCGGTCAAGGCTATTTCCGTTGCGGCTTCCTGCCGTTTCCCCTGTCTTCCGCGGATTTCGCCGCGGATCTGCGTCAGCGCCTGCAAAGTGAGGTTCGTCTTATGGGGCCTGCGGATGCGGTCATCCGGAAAGTCGGCCTTTGCAGCGGCGGCGGAAGCGATTTCTGGACCCTCGCTGCGGACGCCGGCTGTGATGCCTTTGTCAGCGGCGAAATCCGGCATCATCATGCCCTGGCCATGGCGGGCAGCAGCATTGTCGGATTTGAATGCGGTCATTTTGGCACGGAGGAACCCGGTATCCGCGCCCTTGCGTCGGCTTTACAAAACGCTGTCAATACGATAGAATGTAATGTGCGGATATATGTGTCGGGTGTATCCGCCTATTCCTTTATCCGGCAACCGTGACAGGCGGTGATCCTGTCAGAAGGAGGCTCCTTTATGGAAAAGTATGAAGCACTGTGGGCATACCAGGTGGAAGACATGAAAGCAGACGCCATCGCCCTTGCGATCAAGCGTTCCCCGACCCGGCAGAAGCTGGAGAAGGCCCGTGACTTTATCCTGGATCGCCAGAAGCAGTACAAGCAGATCGAAGAGGATATCGGCGCCATGGTGGACCGTAAGGACATCATTGCCCAGGCCATCGTCCGTTCCAAGGAACAGCTGGACAGCCTGCAGAAGCGCTTTGAAGCCGCTCCGCCCACCACGTCGGACGAAGTCAAATCCCTGCTTGCCGAAGTCAGCCGCTGCCGCGATACGATCCGTCAGTATGAAGTCGAGATCAGCCGTATCGTAAAGGAAACGGATGCCAACGAAAAACTGCAGCGCAGTGTTCGTCTGGATGCCGCCAACGCGAAGAAGTCCTTTGACCAGCTCAAGGCTGATTATGAAGAGGAGTCCAAAAGCAAGAAGGAAGATCTCGAAAACCAGCGGGCGAAAGCCAAGGAGGTCATGGATCAGGTGGATCCTGCTCTGCTGGAAGAATACGAAACCATCAAGAAGCACATTTCACCCCCTGTGGCCCGGCTTGTACATGGTCAGTGTTCCGGCTGCAACACTTCCCTTCCCTCTGCCATCCTTTCAAAGATCAAAGGCGGCACGCTTGTGGAATGCGAAACCTGCGGACGGATGATCATCCCGTAAGCATTCGGATATCAAAAAGCCCGGACATCATGTCCGGGCTTTTGGTTTGCTTATGAATCAGTAGAGGATCTTCAGTTCGGGAGAGCAGCCCGCGAAGGAATCCTCTTCAATGGAAACGTCTGTGCCTGACGGAATGGAAACCTTGCTCAGCGATGCACACATCTGGAACGCGCCGGGGCCGATGGCTTTCAGTTCACCGCCGAAGGCAATCTCCTCCAGGTTTGTGCAGGCCAGGAATCCAAACCGGCCGACCTCCTCCAGGGAAGCGGGCAGCTGCACCTCAGACAGTTCCGAACATCCGCCGAAGCAGCATTCATCAATCATGGTGACGCCTTCGGGAATGACGATATCATGGAGGTGAATGCACTTGAAGAACGCCATGTTCCCGATGGAACGGATCCCTTCCGGCAGCATGACGGACCGGACCGCTTCATTGTAGGCAAACATGTGGGCGCCGACTGCAACCACCGGATGGCCGTCCACCGTATCGGGAATCACAACGTCACCGGATGTTCCGGAGTAGTTGGTCAGCAGGGCACCTTCCCCGTCGTCCATCATCTGGTATACATAGTCGCCGCAGACAAACTTTTCACCCGTATCATATCCGGCGATGGTTTTGAAGTCACTCTTTCCAGCTTCTTCTTCAAAGGTGCTGCCTGGATCATCATCGAACCAGTCATCATCATCTTCGTCCCACTCATCGGCATAGGTGGGCACAGCACAGAGCATCACGCACAGCGCCAGCATGATCAGCAGCATTCGCTTTATCATTATGCACACCTCCCGAATTTTATACTCATACATTATATAGCATAATATTCCAAAAATCAACATGGAAGATATCAATGAAGGGATTGACGAACCGGCATGCTTGTGATAATCTTTGCTTGAAAACGTTACCGTTACCGTTTCCGGAATCTGGAGCAACGGGAGGACTGAAACCGTGAAAGTCTACACAATTAAAGACATTGCCGCCATGGCCGGAGTTTCTGTTACAACGGTCAGCCGCGTGCTGAATAACCGCCCTGATGTGAACAGCGCCACCCGTGAAAAAGTGGAGCAGATCATCCGGGAATGCAGTTTTGTCGGCAATACGAACGCCCGGGGCCTGAAGCAAGGCAACGAGGTCATCGGCGTGGTCATCCGCGGCCGTTCCAATCCCTTCCTCAGTTCCCTCGCGGAGGCAATCCTGGACCGGGCCGACACCGTTCCGGACAATTTTGTCACGGAGTATATCGATGAAAAAGCTGATGAGTTCCTCACCGCGCTTCGGATGACCCGGCAGAATCACGTCAAGGGGCTGATCTTCGTCGGCAGTCTCATTGACAGTCGTGTGGATGCTATCCGCGGCCTGGATATCCCCATGGTTTTCACCACGGTGAACGCTGAATCCGCTTCTCTTGCCCGTGCTTCCTCCGTTGCGGTGGATGACCGGAGCATGGGCCGCGTCGTCGCTGAAGAGCTTCTGGACTGCGGCCATCGCCGCATTGCCATCTTCGGTTCCAACCCTGTGGCAGGTGACTCCCTGGCCATGCGTTTCCAGGGCTTCTGTGACGCCTTCACCGACCGGGGGCTCAGCTATGATAACTCCCTCTATCGGGAAACCCGCTTCTCCTTTGAAGCCGGATACGAGCTCGCCCGTGTATTCTTTACGGAGCATCCTGACGCCACTGCTTTGTTCGCGATGAGCGATACCGTGGCTGTCGGTGCCATC
>Ga0310786_10011325_pt1 | contig 11132 bp, 9 predicted proteins | sample AusTroGonzalo_MG_FD_203881 | JGI IMG/M metagenome (GOLD analysis project Ga0310786, IMG submission 203881) | Bovine rumen microbial communities from tropical cattle in Woodstock, Queensland, Australia - Gonzalo_03 (v2) (version 2) | ecosystem: Host-associated > Mammals > Digestive system >...
CGGAAAACCATAAAATGACTAAAAAAGTTGGTGATTTTTGTTTTTTTCTTTTGCCAGTTTCTTGAAATTCACTAATTTTGCAGTCGCTTTCCGAGAATGTTGCGGCATCAAGCGGTAAGAATTGAATGCAATCAGTAGTATAAGATTAACAAAAATAATACAATAGGACAATGAAAAGAACATTCCAACCTCACAACAGAAAGAGGATTAACAAGCATGGCTTCCGTCTGCGCATGCAGACCGCTAATGGCCGCCGCGTTCTTTCTGCTCGTCGCAGAAAGGGTCGCAAGTCTCTCACCGTTTCAAGTGAACATCACGGCAAATAAAAATGAAGGTAAAAGCAGAAGGAAACTTCTGCTTTTTATTTTTCCCCTTTTTTATTCTTCACTTTTCACTGATTTGTACTACTTTGGCTCTGCCGAAGGTACTCACGTTCGGAAAAACTCAAATTAATTTGGTTATTCTCTCACTTAATCGTACCTTTGTGCCCGAATTATAATTTATTGTACGCGCGAAAATGGCTTTGAAGGATTTTTTTACCGGTAAATCTGGTACGAAATTTTGGGTGAACATCGTATTGATGGTGCTCATCATTGTGGCTATCCCTATAGTGGCATTGTATATGTTGGATTCGTTCACGCATCACGGCGAGAAGATTGAAGTGCCGAATGTGGTGGGCAAGTCGTTGTATGATGCTGAGACCATGTTGAAAGACCGTGGCTTGTTGGCGATGGTGGTGGACTCAGTGTATGACAAGCGAGCCCCCAAGGGTTCTGTGCTGGAACAGACACCGAAATCAGGCTTCGAAGTGAAGGGAGGACGCATGGTGTATCTGACTGTGAACCTGAATGGCGAACCGATGGCTCAGCTGCCTGACGTGGTGGGTCACGGTTCGTTGCGCGAGGCAGTGGCTTTGTTGCAGTCGTTGGGTTTCAAGCTGACGCCCCACAAACCGGTGATAGGCAGACCCAAGGATTTGGTGATTGGTGTGAAGCAGGGCACTCGCGATGTGCATGCCGGAGAGACGATTCCACGTGACCGTGCCTTGACCTTGGTGATTGGCGGTGGCGAGATTGACTCGACGATGTATGACGATGAGGAGGATTTCGATCTTGACGGGCTGGGCATCGACGGAATGGATGAGGATGGTGAGGATTTCGATATTGAACTGTAAAGGATGAGTGTTGACGCATTGGACATTGTCGTAGGGGATGAGGAACTGGAGGATGACGAGACCTCGCAACTATACGAACATCACCGTATCGTAGCTGATAAGGGACAGAAACAGCTTCGTGTCGATAAGTTTCTGCTCACTCAGCTGTCGGGCACAAGCCGTAACCGTGTGCAGAAGGCGGCTGATGCGGGTTTTATCATGGCGAATGGGAAACCCGTGAAGCGTTCCTACAAGGTGAAACCCGAAGACGTGATTCAGGTGATGCTGGATCGTCCGCATTATGAGAACAAGATCACCCCAGAGGATATTCCGTTGAACATTGTCTATGAGGATGCTGACTTGATGGTCATCAACAAACCTGCGGGAATGGTGGTGCATCCGGGTTTTGGCAACTGGAACGGCACCATGCTGAATGCCATTGCCTGGCATCTGAAGGATATGCCCCAGTATGACATCAACGACCCGGAGATTGGCTTGGTGCATCGCATCGACAAGGACACGAGCGGACTCTTGGTGGTGGCGAAGACGGCAACGGCGAAGACGAGCCTGGGTTTGCAGTTTTTCAACAAGACCACCAAACGTGAGTATAATGCGCTGGTGTGGGGCAACTTCACGGAGAATGAGGGGCGGATTGAAGGCAACATCGGGCGTGACCCCAAGGACCGGATGCGCATGGCGGTGTTTCCCCCCGATTCGGAGATTGGCAAGAGTGCGGTGACGCATTACCAGATTCTGGAAAGGTTTGGTTATACGACGTGGGTGAAGTGTGTGCTGGAGACGGGAAGGACGCATCAGATTCGTGCCCACATGAAACATATCGGACATCCGCTGTTCTGCGATGAACGGTACGGAGGTGACCAAATCCTGAAAGGGGCGAATACAGCGAAATACAGGCAGTTTATTGATAACTGCTTCAAACTCTGCCCGCGTCAGGTGCTCCATGCAAAGACCTTGGGCTTTGTGCATCCGAGAACAGGCAAGGAGATGATGTTTGACTCAGAGCTGCCTGAGGACATCACGGCATTGCTGGAGAAGTGGAGAAAGTTGACAATTGACAGTTAAAGTTATCGTTAAGGTTAAGGTTAATTTTATATAAAGATGAAAAAGGTTATTGCAATCGTGGCTGGGGGTGACAGCTCTGAGCACGATGTGTCGCTGAGAAGTGCGGCAGGAATTGATTCGTGGATTGACAAGGAACAGTATGATGTGTTTATCGTGGAGGTGAGCCAACAAGGTTGGGTGGCACATCTGTCCAATGGCAAGAAATCGCCTGTATATCGTCATAACTTCTCTTTTAAGGATGAATGGGGTAGAGATATCCGCCCCGACTACGCATATATCACCATTCATGGCACGCCCGGAGAGGATGGTATCTTGCAGGGTTACTTCGACTTGCTCAATATCCCTTACTCAACCAGTGGCGTTTTGGTGGAATCCATGACCTTCAACAAGTTTGCATTGAACCAGTTTCTGAAGGGCTTTGGCGTGCGTGTGGCTGAGGATGTGCTGGTGCGTCAGGGACAGGAAGTGGATCCCCAACAGATTATTGACAGAGTGGGACTTCCCTGTTTCATCAAACCCAATGCCGGTGGCTCCAGCTTTGGTGTGACCCACTGCAAGAAGTTGGAGGATGTGATGCCTGCCATCGAGAAGGCGATGGAGGAAAGTCCTGAGGTGCTGGTGGAAAGTGAGTTGAAGGGTGTGGAGATTAGCAATGGCGTGTATAAGACGAAAGCGGGTGGTATGCATGTGTTGCCCATCACAGAGGTGGTGCCCAAGACGGATTTCTTCGATTACGATGCCAAGTACAACGGACTGGTGGAGGAAATCACTCCTGCCCGTCTGTCAGACGATACGACCAAGCGAGTGCAGGCGCTCACAGCTGCCATCTATGATATTCTCGGTGCTTCTGGCATCATCCGCATCGACTACATCATCAGCAAGAATGAGGCTGGCGATGACGTGATTAACATGCTGGAAATCAATACGACACCTGGTATGACGCAGACAAGTTTCATCCCTCAACAGGTGCGTGCCGAGGGCAACGAGATGAAGGATGTGCTGAATGAGATTATCGCTGACAAGTTGACATCAAACATCTAACATCAAACATCGTATGACACTATCTGATTTTGATGATATCCGCCCTTATTCCGAAGGTGAGATGAAACCCGCTTTCGAGAGTATGTTGGCTGACCGTCAGTTCGACAAGATTCTCGGAGGACTGATACCGCTGCCCAAAGGACTTCGGAACGGACTCCTGAGAATGATGTTTTGGGGAATCAAGACACCGCTCGACTTCCAGAAACGTTTCATGAAACCGTTGGTGTATTACGTGCTCCACAAGGCTACCACGGGCTATAGCTTCTTCTTCCCGAAGTCGCTCGACCGCAACGGAAACTACACCTTCATGTCCAATCACCGAGACATCGTGCTGGATTCAGCTTTCCTCGACACGTTCCTGTTGAAGGATGGCTTTTTCACGACGGTGGAGATTGCCATTGGCAATAACCTGCTCATCTATCCTTGGATCAAGACATTGGTGAAGATGAACAAGTCGTTTGTGGTCAATCGAGGACTGACGCCCAAAGAGATGCTGAAGTCATCTATCCACATGAGTCAGTACATGCACTTCGCCATCAACGAGAAGCACGAGAACATCTGGATTGCCCAGCGTGAGGGACGTGCCAAGGACTCTGACGACCGCACCCAGGACTCTGTGCTCAAGATGCTGAATATGGGTGGGCCTACAGCAGGTAAGACGACGGCTGAAATCATTGAGAACCTGCGCCACATGAATATCGTGCCATTGGCGATTTCCTATGAGTATGACCCTTGTGACTACCTGAAAGCGAAGGAGTTCCAGTGCAAACGGGATATCCCAGGGTGGAAGAAAGCCAAACAGGATGACCTCGACAATATGAAGACGGGCATCTGGGGAAAGAAGGGACATGTGCATTATCAGGCTGCTGATTGCATCAACAACTGGCTCGATTCCTTGGATCCGACCACCATCGAGAAGGCTGACCTCTTCCGGATTGTGGCAGAACATATCGACCACGAGATCCATAAGAATTATCGCATCTACGACATCAACCGCGATGCGCTGGCTGGGACAACCAATGCCTACATCGAGGAACGTATCCAGATGGTGGATGTGGAGAACCCGGATGTGCCTTTCCTCCGTGAGAAGCTGACAGCCATGTATGCCAATCCTCTTCGCAATCATGAGAAAGCTGTTGACTGACATCCTGTGTGTGGCGTTTGTGGTGGGACTCGTGGCGTGTTCTGACGACCATGACGGAGACTATATCCCTTCGTATGTCACGGACTTTCTGGTGGCATCCACCGATGCTGATGGAAAGGTGGTGAGCGTGCTACTGGACGATGGCACCACGTACAATGTGGCTTCTCAGGGATTCACCTCCGATGGGAAGGACACGCTGTTCCGTTGCAAGGCGACCTACACGCATGAAGCCAACAAGGATTTGCAGTTGTACAACCTCGCTCAAGTGTATTCCCAACGACCTTATCCTGCCTCCTCCTTCTATTGGGTGGTCAATGGTGAGATCTATCGGGATGTGTCTCTTCTGCCTCGTGACCCGATGAAGGTTGTCAGTATGTGGCGGAGTGGGGGATACCTCAATATGCATCTGGGGGTGATGACCACCGACAATGGCTATCATCAGTATTTCTTCTGTGAGGACAGTGTGGGACATTTCTCCCTCTTGCACCAGCGACCCGCCAGCGATGGCAGCGCCTATACAAAAGACGTCTATCTGTCCATGCCCATCCCCAAAGGGCTGGACAGCCTGACCTTCTCCGTCACCACCTACGACGGCACCTATACACGAACTTTCTAAATAAAAAAATAAATCGTAAATAAATATATGACAAGAGCAATTATAACCGTAGTGGGCAAGGATACCGTGGGTATCATCGCCAAAGTCTGCACTTATCTGGCAGACAATCAAATCAATATCCTCGACATCTCACAGACCATCGTGCAGGAGTTTTTCAACATGATGATGATTGTCGATCTGACTAAATCCGTTAAGGCGTTCGACCAACTCAGCAGTGAATTGGACAAGATTGGCAAGGACACTGGTGTGCAGGTGAAGTGCCAGTTGGAGGACATCTTTGACAAGATGCACAGAATCTAAATGGTAAATTGTACATTGTCAAATTGTAAATGTAAAGATGATTAATTTGCAGGAGGTCATTGAGACCAATAAGATGATAGAGCAGGAGAACCTGGATGTTCGCACCATCACGATGGGCATCAGCCTGCTTGATTGTGCCGACCACGACCTGACCGTCACGTGCGATAAGATATACAAGAAGATAACGACGTTGGCACGAAACCTCGTGCAGACCGGTGAGGATATCGCTAAGGAATTCGGCATTCCGATTGTGAACAAACGAATCAGTGTCACGCCTATCTCATTGGTGGGTGGTGCTTGTTGCCGCATCCCGGGGGATTATGTGCAGATTGCCAAGACACTCGACCGAGCTGCCAAAGATGTGGGGGTGAACATCCTCGGAGGTTATTCTGCCATCGTGTCGAAGGGTATGACGCAAAGTGACGAACTCCTTATCCGTAGCATCCCAATGGCTTTGGCTTGCACGGAACGGATTTGCTCCAGTGTCAATGTGGGTTCCACCAAGACGGGTATCAATATGGATGCGGTACGTCTGATGGGTGACATCATCCGACAAACGGCGGAAGCGACGAAAGACAGAGATTCTGTGGGCTGCACCAAGCTCGTGGTGCTCTGCAATGCCCCCGATGATAACCCCTTTATGGCGGGTGCTTTCCATGGTGTGAGTGAGGCAGATGCCATCATCAATGTGGGTGTCAGTGGTCCAGGTGTGGTGAAATATGCCCTCGAACAAATGGATGAGTCCATCGCCCGAAAGAATCGCTCCGCACAAGGACTGGCTAATTTCGAACTCCTTTGTGAGACCATCAAGCGTACCGCTTTCAAGATTACTCGTGTGGGACAACTCGTGGCACAGGAGGCAAGTCGCCGTTTGGGTGTTCCGTTCGGTATCATTGACCTCAGTTTGGCTCCAACACCTGCTATTGGTGATTCGGTGGCAGACATTCTTAAGTGCATAGGTGTGGAACATCCAGGTGCACCGGGTACTACCGCTGCCCTTGCCATGCTCAACGACCAAGTGAAAAAGGGTGGGGTGATGGCTTCCTCTTATGTGGGCGGACTCTCGGGCGCTTTCATCCCAGTGAGTGAAGACCAGGGCATGATTGATGCCGTTGAGGCTGGTGCCCTCACCATCGAGAAACTTGAGGCGATGACTTGTGTGTGCTCCGTGGGATTGGACATGATTGCCATTCCTGGTGATACAGCCGCCACCACCATTGCCGGTATCATCGCAGATGAAAGTGCGATTGGTATGGTCAACCAAAAGACCACGGCGGTCCGCATCATCCCAGTGATTGGCAAGAATGTGGGGGATACCGTCGAGTATGGCGGACTCTTTGGTCATGCTCCGATCATGCCTGTCAACACCTTCTCTTCCCAGCGTTTCGTGGATCGAGGAGGACGTATTCCTGCACCTATCCATAGTTTCAAGAACTGATATGAAGAAAATAACAATCTTTTCCTTATTCCTCCTTTCCCTGCTTCCAGCGATGGCGCAGCGGAAAGCCAGCCTTGACACGGGTTGGAAATTCCATCGTGGGGATGTGGTCAATGCCGAAGTGGCTGAGTTTGACGATTCCAAATGGCGCACCCTCACTGTGCCCCATGATTTCAGTATGGAACCTGCTTTTGATCCTTCCGATGAACGTCAACGCTGGTCGGATATGCAGGTGGGTCCTTTTTCCCGACTCAGTGTGGGCAACTGGGACACTGGACAGACGGTAGGTGGTACGGGATGGTATCGCAAGACCTTCATCCTGCCTATTCAGGGCAATGCAACGCTGGACACCTATCTTTCCCAGACGAATGTGAACATCCGTTTCGATGGTGTCTATAATCAGGCGGAAGTGTGGGTGAATGGCGTCAAGGCTGCCGTCAATGTCTATGGCTACATGCCTTTTGTCATCAATCTCAACAAGATACTGTCCGATGCCAAGAACCGCAGGACGAACAACGAACCGGTGGTGACGGTGGCGGTCAAGGCGGTGAACGAGGGACTGAACTCCCGATGGTATGCGGGTAGTGGCATCTTCCGTCATGTGTGGTTGGAGACGACAGAGAAGTTGCATCTGGACGAATGGGACACCTATGTGGATGGTTCTGAACTCATCAACAAAGGGAAGGACGCGAACGTGAAGGTGTTTGCCAAAGTGTTCAACGAAGATACGCGTTCCGCCATGACGCAATTCTGTGTGGACATCCTCGATGCTGCAGGGAATTCCGTGGCACATGAGGAGAAGGAGTTTTCTGTGAGTGCCAACAACACTGCTGGTGCTGATGTGGCGGTCGAACTGCCTGTCAAAGCTCCTCATCTTTGGTCGGTGGAGGATCCTTACCGTTACACCGCCAAAGTTTATGTCTGTCGGTCCGGCGAAGAGAAGGATGCACTCTATATCCCCTTCGGTATCCGTACCCTCCACTTCTCTGCGGAAGAGGGCTTCCTGCTCAACGGAAAGTCGGTCAAACTCTATGGTGGATGTGTGCATCATGACAACGGACTGCTGGGCACTGCTGCCATCGACCGTGCGGAGGTACGGAAGGTGGAACTGCTGAAGGCACAGGGTTACAATGCCGTTCGATGCAGTCATAACCTCCCTTCTGAGGCATTCCTCAACGCTTGCGACAGTCTGGGTATGCTCGTCATCGATGAGGTGTTTGACCAGTGGGAAGAACCCAAGCGCAACAACGACTACAGCCAATATTTCACCCGTGACCACATGAAGGATATGGCGCTCATGGTGCGTCGTGACCGCAACCATCCTTCCATCATCATGTGGAGCATTGGTAATGAAATCGCACAACGGGCGGATATCCCTCGTGGAAAAGAAATTGCGCTCGATCTCAACCTCGCCATCAATGAGAATGACCATACACGTCCCACGACGATGGCAATCAATTCTTTCTGGGACAGACCCAAGTTCAACTGGGAACAGGACAGCCCCCGTGCTTTCCAGTACATCGAGGTGGGGGGCTACAATTATGAATGGCGGCATTACGAGGCTGACCATGATTCTTTCCCCGACCGCATCATGTATGGTTCGGAGTCTTTCCCCAAGGAGATGGCACAGAACTGGAACTTGGTGGACAAGCATCCTTACATCCTTGGCGATTTTGTCTGGACTGCCATTGATTATGTGGGCGAAGCGGGATTGGGTCATGTCCATGAACGTTCCGACAACAAGTGGATTCAGCTCCTCTCCTGGCCTTGGTTCAATGCCTGGTGTGGTGATATCGACTTAATTGGTGACAAGAAGCCCCAGAGCTACTACCGTGATGTGCTTTGGGACCGTAGCAAACTCGCGATGGCAGTGCGTCCATCGGTGCCTGACGGAGAATATGAGGATGTGAATGGCTGGGGCTGGACGGCTGAGGAGAACCACTGGAATTGGTCAACTTATCTCCCGATTGAGCTTCGTCCGGAGAACTATCAGACTGCCAATGTGGTGGGAAACCTGAAACACAATGTGAATGCCCATCGCAGCGACTCCTTGCGGGTGAATGTCTATAGCCGTGAACCCCGTGTACGACTGCTCATCAATGATTCCATCATGGGAGAGAAAGATACGGATCCGGAGACTTATACGGCAACCTTCACGGTGGCTTATGAACCGGGTTCGCTGAAGGCGATGACGGTTCCACAGGCGAAGAAGGCAAAGGTGGATTCGTTGGAGTTCGTCACAGCTTTGCCGCCAGCCCGTCTGACACTGAAGGCGGATCGTGCTTCCATCGCTGCCTCACACAATGACCTTTCCTATATTAGTATATGTGTGGAGGATGAGGAAGGACACCTGTGTCCAACCGCAGAAATCCCCATTGAGATTACCGTGTATGGCGATGCTCAGGTGGTGGCGGGTACGGGTCATCCGTACGATATGCACTCTTTCCGTTCGCTCCATCCTACGACCTTCCGAGGCAAAGCATTAGCTATCGTGCAACCGCTGGGAAAACCGGGTGAGGTGACACTGGTCGTCAAAGCGAAAGGACTGGAAGAGGCACAAATTACGATAGAAATGAGATAAAATTACTATTTACTCCTGATTTACAACTAAAACCAATGAACAAAACAAGTAAAACACTGATTGCCTTTGCCCTCTCCTTTGCAGGACAGATGGGCTATGCACAAACAGTTCCCGACAAACCCACGATGGGTTGGAGTTCGTGGAACACCTTCGCCCTCAACATCAGTGAGGAAATCATCAAGGGACAAGCAACTGCGATGCGTACCCAGAAACTCTTTAAGGTGGGCTATGACCACATCAACATCGATGATGGTTACTTTGGAGGACGTGACCCTGAAACAGGACAGTTGCTCATCCATCCCACCCGTTTCCCCAACGGACTCAAACCGGTGGTGGATTATATCCACACCCTCAAATTGAAGGCGGGTATCTACTCGGATGGTGGTAAGAACACCTGCGGTAACTACTGGGGCGGTGACAAGATTGCGGAAGGAGTCGGTTTGTATGGACATGACCAGCAGGACTGCGACTTCTTCTTCAAGGAATTGGGTTTTGACTTCATCAAAGTCGATTTCTGTGGTGGTGTTTCTTATCACAACAGCGAAAAACTGGACCTTGATGCGGAGACCCGTTACAAGGCGATTGCCAAAGCCATTGAGAACACGGGACGTACCGATGTACGCATGAACGTGTGCCGCTGGGACTATCCAGGTAACTGGGTGCACGACATTGCCGCTTCTTGGCGCACCACGGGGGATATCAATGCCTCATGGGAGTCCATCAAGGGCATCCTCGCCCAAAACCTCTACATGTCCGCCTACTGCTACGGAGGTCACTACAACGATATGGATATGCTCGAAGTGGGGAAGGGTGGACTCTCGGATGAGGAGAACCGCACCCACTTTGGTATGTGGTGCATCATGTCCAGCCCTCTGCTTATTGGATGTGATTTGAAAAATATCAAGCCGTTCGCTCTTCTGTTATTGAAGAACACAGACCTCATTGCACTCAATCAGGATGACCTCTGTATTCAGGCGTATGTCGTACAGCATGTGGGGGATACTTACGTGCTCGTCAAAGACCTCGAACAGCTCTATGGCAAGACGCGTGCGGTGGCACTTTACAACCCTTCCAACAAGGCTGCTGACATGAGTGTCAAGTTCACCGACCTCGACCTTGACGGTACGGTGAAAGTGCGTGATTGCTACGAACAGCAGGACCTCGGTGAGATGACGGAGCAGCTCGCGGTGACTGTACCTGCTCATGGTACCCGCATCTACCGCCTCGAAGCGGAAACTCGTCTGGAACGCAATCTCTACGAGGCAGAGACAGCCTATCTGGGCAAGTACCAAGAGATCTTCAACAACCAGGAATACAAGTCTGCGGTGTATGAGAGCAATGAGGCTTGTTCTGGCAAGGAATATGTGGGTTGGCTCGGCAACGATCCCAAAAACGACCTTCAGTGGCGCAATGTCTATAGTGACAAGGGTGGTGACTACCAGATGACCCTCTCCTATATGTCAGGTGATAACCGTGATGTCACCATCAACGTGAATGGAAAGGACGTCAAGACCTTCACCTGCAACTCGGGCAAATATGATGTCGTTGGCAAGAAAACTCTCACCGTCACCCTCGAACCTGGTGAGAACCTCATCCGCCTCTACAACAAGTCAACCTCTGCAGCCATGCCCAATATCGACTGCATGGCCCTGCAACCAGTTGGCACCACCGACCGCATCACCGTGGGCATCCACGCCCCTGTAGCCATCCCCTCTGCCCATCCATCCGATGGTAAGTACTACACTCTCGATGGCAAACTGGTCCGTCGTCCCCACA
>Ga0310786_10011326_pt1 | contig 11131 bp, 12 predicted proteins | sample AusTroGonzalo_MG_FD_203881 | JGI IMG/M metagenome (GOLD analysis project Ga0310786, IMG submission 203881) | Bovine rumen microbial communities from tropical cattle in Woodstock, Queensland, Australia - Gonzalo_03 (v2) (version 2) | ecosystem: Host-associated > Mammals > Digestive system >...
GTGCCTTTTCGTTAAACAAAAGTGCCTTTTTGCAAAAAACTTTTAAACAAAAGTGCCTTTTTTCGTCAACTTTTAAATGCCTTTTTGTGTGGCTTGGCACAATTCCGTTTATTTTTATTAAACATCTCAAAATGCTTGCCCACCTCTGTAAACCTTTTATAAGTTGGGGGGTCGGTTCGCTCATCACTCTAAAGGCTCTAGGTCGGTCTATCTGTAAACTTTTTACAACTTGGGGGTTTTTGGGTAAAATCGGCATTTTCGTTTAATTCCTGTAATTAGTCTTATCGGACTTTAAACCTCATCGTCATTATTTAATTGCCACTCAAGGCTCTTGTTTTTAACTAGGTTATCTCGTGGCTTTAACATCTGTAAGTTTTTGTAATAGCAAAGGTCTTTAACCTCTTGCTCGGTCTTAGCGGTCGCTAGGGGTATAATATGGTCTATATGGTAAGGCTCGCCGTTCCACTCTGTGCCGTAATTGTCTAGCCAACTTTGTTTAAGGTGTTGCCATAAGGTCTCATAATCACAACCTAAAATATCGTAGGTGTTGGTGTCTTTACTGTAACCCCTCTTTTTTAGCGATATTCTAATTAAGCCTCTAACTTGGGTGCTTACCTTAAATAGTGGGTCGGTTGCCCTCTTACTAAGGTAGTATTTAGTAATCTTTTTACGGTTCTTTTTGGCGTAATCTTTGCGTTGCTCACTAATCGCCTCGGCGTTCGCCGTTCTGTATTGCTTGTTATACTCGGCTAGCCGTTCGGCGTTCGCTTTAGCCCACTCTTTGTAACGCTTTGCTATCTGTTCTTTGTGGGTCTCGGCGTATTGCTTATCACGCTCTCTAAACTCGTCTTTATGGGCTTGTCGGTATGCCTTGCGTTTAACGCTAATCTCGTCTTTGTGGTCTCTGTTGTATTGCCTACTATACTCTCGCCTTTGCTCGGCGTTCTCGGCTCGGTAATTGGTTTGGTAGGCGTCTATTTTCTCTCGGTTCGCCTCTCTATATTCTTTGGCGTAGGCTTGCCTTTTCTCTTTATTCTTTAGGTAATTGTGCTTTGCAATTAAAACCTTACAAGCCTTGCAAGTGTTAATATACTTGTTGGTTCGCCTATCAAAACTAAACTCATCTAGGGGCTTGGTCTCGTGGCATTTAATGCAAGTCTTAACCCCGTTTTGTGCGTTCGCTTGTTCGCTCATTTAGCCCCCTTTAAATACATCTTATAAGCCTTATCTACGCCCTTGGTTAGTGTGTGCTTAAAGCCGTTAAACTCTCTAAGCCACTCTTGGTGGGTGTAGTTATCGACCGTCTTAATAGCCTCTTGCTTGCTCTTGCCCTCGTTAATAAGTGATATAGCCGACAAGTCGTAAAGTATGTAAGGGTCGGCGGGTGCAACCTCTTTTAATAAGGTCGCTACCTCATCGCCGTAAAAGTTTTTAGTAATATCTTGCCACCTATCTTTTAGGTCGCCTATCTCTACTAGCCTAATCGCTAAGTCCTCGTTAGTTGGGGTTTTATCGGTGTTATACATCTTAATTGCCCTCATAATCGCTTAGTAATTCTCTAATCTTGGCTAACATCTCGTCGTCTATCTCGTCGGGCTTTTGGGTCTTGCTTGGCTTTAATAACATCAAGTCAATTTTGCCCGTGGTCGTGCCTAAGTCCTCGGCTAGTGCCTCTTTATACTCGGTCGCCCACTTGTTAACCTTTAAGTCTTTACGATAATAGCCTAATAGGGTGCGTAACTCATCTTGTCGCTTGGCTTGCTCTACTTGCTCTTGTTGCTTTGCCCCCGCATTAAGCCTCTTACTTACATAACTACCGCTTACATTTTCGCTCGGGAATATAACCACCTTAGGCAACTTGTTGTTTTGCGACTTAATAACCTTGTCGCCGTCCTCTGTTACCCACTTGGCTATAATGCCCTTGGTCGTAATCTCGTTAAGGTTCTCGGTTAATAGCCTATACCTTACGGTTGGGTTACTATCACTTAACCCCGCTTTATCGGCTAAGGTTTTAGCACTAATCGTAATCGGCAAGCCCGCTATCGTGTCATCGGTTCGCTTTGCACTCTTAACAAAACTATCGTTAATATAGGTCGCTAACATCTGTGCGTTAGGGCTTTGTAACTGTAAAAAGTGGTCGGTGTTAACAAAGATAAGGTAAGGCACTAATCTTACAAAGTCGGGGCTTAATCGCCATTTTATATCTGTTACATACCCCTTTTTGTTTACATCTAACTTGCTAATCTCGATAAACTTAAACTTAGAGTAAATGCCACCACCTTTGTTACGCTTGCTTGGCTTTTCGTAGTTGTAAAACTGTAAGGCGTCTAAAAAGTGTAGGTTATCTACATACGCTTGCTTATACTTGGTGTCAAGTTTACCTCGCTTTGCTATCTGTGCCTCATACATCGGCTTGGCAAGGTCGGCAACTTTAGACCACCTCTCGGTATCGTTTAAACCGCCCGTGTGTTGTGCCTCTCGTAAGAGGGTAATAAGCACTTTTTCTAGTTGTGGTATGTTAGCCCTAATCATATCTTGTAGGGTCTTATAATCGTTACTTGCCTTAAATATCGGTAAGAGGTTTTGGGTCGCCGTTACCTTATAACCCCCCGCCTTAGTTAACTCTTGTGGGGTTCGGTAGTCGTCGTATATTTTCATCAACCGCTCGTTGTTAATGGTTGCACTCTCAAAGAGTTCGCCTAAAGTCGTTGTAGCGGGGCGTGGTAGCCCGTCGTGGTCGTCTTTAAGGTTAGCCCTTGCACGGCGTTTATCGTCGGTCTTTTTAAGGTATTTGCTTAGTTGCTCGGCTAAGGCTAAGGTTAGGTAGTCTAAAATAACTCGGTGGTCGGGTGTAATCTGTTTACTAACCCCGTCGGTGTTAATCGTAGCCTCTACATAATCGGCTTGTGGGGTAATATCGCAAGCCTCGGCTAGGTCGTAAACCCCTAATAATTGGCTACCTAAAAGAGAGTTGCCGTAAAAATCGTAATCGTTAACTATTTGGTAGCCACTATAAATTGGGTAGGCTTTAATTGCCTCTAAAAGCCCCTTAGCGTCATCTACAACAAGCCCGTTAAAGGTGTGCTTGGTAGTCTTGCCTAATTCGGGTTTAGGTATGTTATAGCCCAAAATATGCTTTTTCTCGTCCTCTGTTAGAGGCGTGCCGTCGGGGTGTTTACGCTCGTTAATAGCGTCTATGGTCTTTTGCCACTCATCTACTTGTTTTTGGGTTACGGTCTCGGTAAATGTTCGCTCGCCCTCTTTAACAAAGTCGGCTAGTTTTTTAAACTCGTCGGTGTTGCTTGGTGGTAAGTTGTTGCGGTGGCTCACTAATAACTCGGCGTCTTTAACGCTCTCGTAGTAAGCAATAACCTTATCGGTGTGGGCTAAGAGTTGCTTTTTAATTGCCTCATTGCTAATAAAGGCGTCGCTATCGCCGTAAGAGTGGTCGCTTAATAAACTATGTTTAAACCGCTTGGTTTTAAGGTTAATGCCCTTTAATACCCTAATAATCGACCCTTGCTTATAAAAGTCTCTTATCTTGTATCGCTCGTAGTTATCACGGTTTAACTTTTTGTTGGCGTTCTCGACAACAGTAACCGCCCCCTCAACACTAGCGGTTGTGGTGTTGTGTATCGACTTTATTAAGTCCTCTGTAATTGGTGCTTTGTCTTGTTGCATAACTTGTTATACCCCCCACCTCTTATTTAATCTTTGCTCTATCATTGTTAGCCGTGCGTCTAGGTCGGCTACCTTTTTAACCTCTATAATGGCTAAGATATTTTGCACTAAGGCGTTGCTCGTCTTGTGGTCTATCTTGCCTTGTCTTAGGTCGTTAGTGTTGTTGTCTAAAGCGGTTAACAACCCGTCGTAGGTCTCGGTGTCTATCTGTTGTGCGGTCTCGGCTAGCGTTCTAGGGTCTAGTTTTAAGCCACCTCTCTTGCTTGCCTCTTGTTTTACTTGCTCGCTAATATCGGGGTTATGGCGGTAGCAAAAACCGTTGCTCATTGCGTGGGCTTTACACGGCTTACCCGCCTTGTTAATCGCTTGGCACAACATCGCTAAAGGTCTCGCAATTCTCGGGCTAAGGCTTGTCTAATAATCTCGCTAGCACTTACCTTTTTACCCGTAGTTAGTTGTATCTCGGCTAGTCTCTTGTTTAACTTTTCTTTTAATTCGTCGGTAATCTCAAAACTATAACGGCTCGTATTTTGCACGCCCCACTTGCGTTTAGGTAGTTTTGCTTTAACATTTTTGCGTGGTGGTTTAGCCTCGGTAATAGCCGTGTTAACAACCCCGCTTTGGGCGGTCGGTTGTTCGCTCTTAGTTGGCATATCGTCTAGGCTCATCGGCTTAATGCCCGTAAAAGGTTTTGGTGTTGGTTGGCTCAAGTTAGCCATTGCCTCTTTTAATTGGTCTTTTTTAATGCTCATTTTAGTTACCCTCTTTTAAGTTAATAATGTAATCGGCTAGGTCTAAGTAAGCCTTGCTTGCTTGGTGGCTAGGTTCGTAATCTAAAATAGGCTTGCCTAATAGTTGGCTCTCTGTAATCTTTACGGTTAGAGGTATAGCGTAAGGTAGTAACTTGGCTTGGTAGTCGCCCTTTAATTGGCTCATAAATAGCCCGCCTACATTGGTGTTGGCTTGTAACATCGTTGGCACAATTCCCGCTAACTCAAGGTTAGGGTTATAACGCTCTTTAACCTTTTGTAAGAGGTCTAGGGCTTGTTGTAAGCCTTTAATAGCAAAGGTCTGTGCTTGTGCGGGTATCAAGGCGTAATCACTCGCTACAAGGGCGTTACGGGTAATAATACCGTCGCTTGGTGGTGTGTCTATAATAATATAATCGTAGTCGTTTTTAATTGGCTCTAAGAGGCTCTTAATCGCAAAAACCTCGGCTTGTGCGGTTAGTGCGTTCTCATAATTAGCCAACTCGCTACTACTTGGTATTAAGTAAACATCGCCTACTTGGTGTGTAGCGTCGTTAATACTAATTGCCCCACCTAATACACTTGCTATGTTGTTAGTCTCATCGACAACCCCTAAGCCTAACCCCGCATTGGCTTGGCTATCTAAATCAAGCAACAACACTTTTTTACCGTGCTTTGCTAAACCACTCGCAAGGTTAACGGCGGTGCTAGTTTTACCGCTACCCCCCTTGCGTATCATAATTGTTATAATCTTACCCATTTTTTACCTCTTTTTGTTTTTTACCTAAGTTTAATAATGTTAAATCTATATCGTCGGCTAACTTGCCTTGGCTAGCATATAGTTTAACTATATCTAACATCTTGTAGCCTTTGCGTTTTAACTTGTCTATGTCGGCAAGTATCGGTTTAACTACGCTTGGCTTGTAGTATCGGCGGTAGTTAGCCCCTTTACACTCATAAGGCAATAAACCTAGTTGGGTGTAATACTTAATGGTGCTAGCCCTAACTTTTAACTTGTCGGCTAGGTCGCCTTGTAATAGTGCTTGCTCGTCTTGCATTAGTTCTTACCTCTCTTTTTATTCTCTTGCTCTAACTTTTCGACTTTATCGGTTAACTTACGGTTTTGCTCTAATAATTCTTTAAGTTGGGCTTTAAGTTCGCTATCATCTTGCACGGGTGGTCGCTTAGAGGACTTTTTAACGGCTACGACAAGTATTAAAATAACTAACGCTACGACTACGCCTATGCCGACCCACTTAATAGTCTCGGTCTGTGCTTGGGTAGCCTCTCGTTGGTATTTGTCCGCCCAATAGTTGCTACTAGCCATTATTTTTAGTATTGTGCCTTGCATTTTACCTCACTTTCTTTAATTATTATTTAACCTATTGTGTTAAGTTCCTGTAATTATAGTTATCGGACTTTAACTTACATTTAACCGTTCGTGTGTTCGGTTGTTTAAAATCGTGTCTTTTCGTCATCAACCCCCAACCCACTCGGGTAAGTTAAAATAGTCTAGCGGTTGCAACTTAAATGTATAACCGCCACGCTCTTTGTCTTTAACTATCGTAAAGTTACAACACTCGCCGTTGTCTTGCCTCGTAAAGCCGTAGGTCTTGTTAATCTTGGTTACTTTAAACTCTACGGGGTCGTAAACATTGCCGTTAAAGGTGTAATAATAATTGTTAACGACGGGTTCGTTATATTCGTGTATGTAGTCGGCATAATCTTGTTGGGTGTAGCCCTCGGGTTCTAGTATCTCTCGCATACTCTTGCCTAATACACTAAGCCATTGCTTATCAAACTCGGCTTTGCTCTCTACCTTGTGCGTGCCGTTCTTTATGTTTTTAATAAAGGCATTTAAGAGTTTATCGGTCGGTATAAGCCTATTATTCTCTACCTCTGTTAAAACGGCTTGCGTATTGCCCGTGTAAGGGGTTCTAAAGTCTTGGTATGGTTCTTGTATCGGCTCGGGCTTTTCAACCACCTTGTTGCCCCTTATATTGCGTCGTTTTTTCTCTGTTAATTCCCTACTCATAACTTAACCCCCTCAAAAGCCTCAATAAACCTTGGTAGGTCTTGCTCGGCATTTAATTGGTCGTTATAAACTTGCAACATCTCAAGGTTGCGGTGTCGGGTGTAGTGTGCGACCGTTAATAAGTCGCCCTTGTAATTCTTAATCAAGTTAGTTGTAAAGTAATGCCTAAAGCCGTGGGTGCTATTCTGTATGTCTAGTTGGTCTAATACGCCCTTAACAATTTTGCGTATGCTACGGGTTGTTAGGCGTTCGGTTGTGCGGTTATGGCTCTCGCTCGTAAATACCGCCCCACTCTTTTTGTTGTAAGCCTCTAAGTAAGCCTTTAATGCCTCGACCGTGTAAGGGTGTAGGGCTATTGGCTCTTTGTCGTCTCGACCCTTACCTAAGATAAATGCCTTGCCCGCTCTAAGGTCTAGGTCGGTTATATCAAGCCTTGTAATCTCGACTTGGCGTAAGCCTTGGTAAATTAAAAGGCTAAATATCGCTTTAAGTCTCTTGGTCTTTGGCTCATCGGGTAGGCTCTTAAAATACTCGCTAATCTTTGTTATCTCGTCGTCTTGCACGCCGTCTTTTTTGTGCTTTTTACTCTGTTTAAAGCCCTTTAAATCGACCCCGCTAATATCTTTGCCTAGGTCTATTGGTATCAACTTAGCGTTGTAAAGTATGCCTACATATCTCTTAGCGGTCGTAAAGTATTTATTCTTGGTGCTAATACTATAATCGGTGCGTTGCTCTAGGTGCTTGCGATATTCTAGCAAGGTGTTAGCATTTAAGCCGTTAATCTGTATAAACTCGATAAAGTCGCCTACTCGGTTCTTATAGTCCTCTCGGGTGGTCTCGGTAACGGGTAGCAAGTCAAAGGCTTGTTGGGCTTGTGCGGTGTTAATCTTGGCAACATCAAGTGCTAGCCCTACCGTCTCGCCCTCTAATACTTGTAAGTCGTTGCTCATCTCTTATAATTCCCTTGCCTTTACATAATCTTTAAAATGCTCGGGGGTTAAGACCTCTAGTAAATACTCGTTTTGGCTAATCGTGGTGTCGTGGTTCTCTTTACTCTCGTTTAGTATCTTGTTTAGTATCTCTAACTCGCCGTCATCAAAAGTCGCATAACAGTCTTTAGTGTCTAAGTTGCCACTCTCTGTAATCTCGGCTATCTCACTACGCAACCTACGGGTTACGCTCTTAAAGGTAGCGTCTAAAGCCTCGGCTTGTTCCCTAGTCTCTCGTGGCTCACTATCGCCTAAAACATTGCCTAGTAATTCCCTATTGGTGTTATAACCTCGGTTAGTTTTGTCGGTGTCATACCACCTAGGGCGGGTGTTTTGGTCGTTAATAATACCTAAGCGTGCCTTATCAAAGGCTAGGCTATAAATACCCTTAATGGCGTTTACATTTTGTAGTATTGCGTTAGTCTTTTTTATGTTCTCGTCGCTACTATCGGCGTAAATACTGTTTATATTTTCGCCTAGTATCTCAAGTAACCCGCCTATTGTCTTAATATCGACGGGTGCGTGGGTGGTGGTTGCGGTTGCTTGTGTCATCGTTACCTCACTTTGCCTTATTTATTATTATACCATACTTTACTTATTCAGTAATGTTATAATTCTATTTTAAACCGTTCGGTTGTTTATGTCAATAGTTTAACCGTTCGGTTGTTCTATTATTTAATAGGGGTATGGCTAAAATTGTGTTAAAAATCTTTTACAAAATTAAGCCGTTCGGGTGTTCGTTTATAATTAAGGCGTTCGGCGTTCGGCGTGTGGTCTAAATTAAGCCCCTCGGCGTGTCGGCTAGGTAGGGAATTAAAGCCACTAAAAAGCAAGGTTTTGTTAGGTTCTCACGGCTTGCTCACGGCTTTAAGTCTCGGGGTTCGCTCGGGGTTCAAGCCCAAAAGGGTAGGGAATTAAGCAAAAAGTCTCGTGCTTTGCTCGTGCTATATTCCAAAAAACCACGGAATTATTAAAACTTTGTAAGCAAAGGTGCGGTGTGGTGGGGGTTTAATCATCTACAAAACCCCCCTAAGGGTAGGGGGGTTATGCTCATAAAAGGGAATTAAACACGCTATCATTTGCTATCATTTTATGTTAGCATTTGTTAGCATTGCCCCCTTGTTAACCGTTCGACTATTCGGTTTAAAACAACTCTCGCATATCGTCGTAAGTGTCGTTGTAACGCTCGGTTTTGCCCGCCTCAAAATACCCGTAAGCCCCATAAAACTTTAGTGGCAACTCGCCTTGCCCCGTAAAGCGACCCTTAACTATCTCTAACATCATTGGCTTACATCTACCGTCTTTTGCCTCTTGCTCTATGGTGTCGGCTATCTCTTTTAGGCGGTCTTTTTCGGTTCTATCGGCTCTCGCTATAACCTCTTTAAAGGTGTGTAACTCTAACACGGTGTTAGGTTTATGTATAAATGCCATACTACCCATAACATCGCCGTAACTATCGGTGCTTTTAACGCTACCCTTGTTTTTTTGTGCCGTTACAAGTATGGTTGCCCCCGTCTTTTGTTGCAAAATAGTTAGTTGGCTTACCGCCTCTATCTCGGCTTGCACTTGGTTGGCGTTTTGGGTATCTACAACATCTTGCACGCTATCTATAAGCACTAATACCTCATCGGTCTTACATAACTTTTTAACCCGTTCTATATCGTCGTAAATCGTTGGCGTCTTGTCGGGTTTACCTTGGGTAGGGTAGGGCAAAATCTTAGGTATGCCTTGGCTACTATCTTTAATAAATACCCGTTCGCCCGTTCGGTCTAACTCGGCTAAACTTTGCTCTATTGCGTTGGCTACATTAGGCGTTAGGTTAGGGTCGTTGCCTTGTAACTCAATAGTCTTAGTAAACAAGCCATTAAGCCCTAATCGGTGTGCCGTGGCTTTTAAAAGGCTCGTTATAATCTCGTTACGGCTCATCTCAAAAGAGTAAATAATCACGGGCTTGTGTTGGGCTACCCCTAAGGCTAATTGTAGGGCTAAAGTGGTTTTACCCGCCCCACTACGCCCCGCAAGTAAAATAAATCTATCAAGCCCACCTATAACCTCGTCTATCTCGTCAAAGCCCGTTGCTAAACCTCTAAAAGGTCGGCTACCGTCGCCTAGGCTATTCTTATACTCTTGTAAGTCGGCATTTAGCGGGTGTATCTGTTCGTCTCGCTCTTTTTTTAACTCATCGCTTGGTTTAAAACTTTGTTTACTCATTTATCTTACCTTTACTTTTTAACATTGTTATTAGGTTGTTGCCCGTTCGGTTGTTCGGCTAATCGCTCTAGGTGTTCGCCAACATCTTTTAGTGTCTCGTGCCACTCTTGCCACTTAATAAGGTTATCGGGGTTAAAGCCCGTCTTATAAAGGGTAGTGGCTACGGCATTATAAAAGGTGTCGCCCGTCTTATCTCGGTCGGTTACTATGTTAATCGTCGCCTCTTTGTGGTTCTTTACCGCCTCGGCTAACTCTCTTAAAACTAGGCTATGCTCGTTTTTTTGCCCGCCAACTAAGGCTATGGCTTGCACGGTCTTGCCTTGTCTCTTGGCTAACTCTGTAACCGCTATGCTATCGGTCTCGCTCTCGGTAATGTAAAGGGCGTTAGGTTTAGGGTAAGTCATCGCCCAACCGCATAACCTATCAAAACCATAAATAACGGGGTGGCTACCTCTTGGTGCAAGGTATTTAATCTTTGCCCCTTTGGTTAGGTCTCTAAATCTTACATACAAAACACGGTGGCGTTTAAATAGTGTCTCATCATAAAAAGGCACTATAACATTGTGTGTGTTATACCGCTTTAAAAAATGCTCTAATTCGGCTCTATCATCGCCTACAAGCCCCGCTTTGGCTAAAGTTGGGTAATCATACACTTTTAATAATTCTTTTATTGTGCTTGGGCTTACAATTCGCCAACCGTATGCCTCTAAAAGGGAATTGCTAAACCCTCTACTAGCCCACCAACTCTTTAATCGGTCGTCGGGTTCGTCGCTCAAGTCGTAAAGGGCTTGGTAAATCTCTTGGTTCTCGGTCTCGTAATCGGTTAGGGAATTAGTAAGGCGTAATGGCTCGGTATCATCTCGGTAAACTTTGCGGTTCTCAAAATCGGGCTTTTTCTCTTTGTTCGCTCGTTGTTCGACGCCCTCAAGCGTAATACCGTAACTACTCGCCAACCACTCGCAAGCCTCTCTAAAATCGACCTTGTTATACTGTTGCACTAGGGCTATCGTATCGCCACTAATACCGCAAGCAAAGCACTTAAAGGTGTTAGTTCTTGCATTAAAACCTAGGCTACCGTGTCGGTCGCCGTGGGCGTGTGCCTCTTGGTTAAAACATCGGGCGTTACCGTTGCCCCTAGGCAATTCGACGCCTAACCTATCGGCTACATCTTTTATATCTAGCCCTCGTAGTTGTTCTAGTGTGGTATCGCTTAATCTTGCCATATCTTGGTTACTATTCTATGCCCATAAACAAAACGCCCGCCCATTTAGGGCGTTTTTGTTTTTAATTCTTTTTAAATAGTTAGTGTGATTTTTTAAGATAAACTTTTTAATCAAAAGTGCCTTTTCGTTAAACAAAAGTGCCTTTTTGCAAAAAACTTTTAAACAAAAGTGCCTTTTTTCGTCAACTTTTAAATGCCTTTTTGTGTGGCTTGGCACAATTCCGTTTATTTTTATTAAACATCT
>Ga0310786_10011328_pt1 | contig 11130 bp, 12 predicted proteins | sample AusTroGonzalo_MG_FD_203881 | JGI IMG/M metagenome (GOLD analysis project Ga0310786, IMG submission 203881) | Bovine rumen microbial communities from tropical cattle in Woodstock, Queensland, Australia - Gonzalo_03 (v2) (version 2) | ecosystem: Host-associated > Mammals > Digestive system >...
GTTGCAGGCGGCTGCCGGAAATCCTGCCAGATTTAGGGTGATCGCGTCTATCTGCCCCTCGGTTATATAGGCGGTTTCCTCATCAAATACGCCAGCATTAAAAACCGGCTTTTCAAGGCCTGCCGGGTATTCGTATTTATTGGGCTTGCCCTTTTCCGTTTTGGCGTTTGGCTCTATGCTGGTTCGCCTCATTACATAGTAGTCTTGGCCGGGGTAAACAATAACAAGGCCCTGCTTTTGGTTATCCCATCCAAAAGTAAAGCCTGCCGGTGCATTGATTATTCCCCTCTGTTTTAGGTAAACGGCGGCGGCAGGGGCATTTTCAAGGGCGGCCTTTATGTATGCGGCGGCGGTGGCCTTGGCTCCAGGCCTCGGCGGCAGGGCCTTTTTCTTGGGGGCTGCGGTCGGCTTGGGTATTGATCCGACATAAACGGGCGCGGCCTTGCGCTGGGGCATCCAGCCGCTTAACCTGGCGTAATGGAATAACGTGCCAGCGCGGATTGCTCCGGGTTTGATCGATTGCCAGCGTTGCAGGTTCTCGGCTTCGTTGTAGTTCTCGCCCTGCTTGCACCACATATCCCAGCTTGCATAATCCCCGCCGGCCGCCTTGTATGCCATGGAAATTTTCAACCAGTCATCCCCGGTCGGTGTTGGGATCGCGTTTAATGCCTCGGCGGCCATTTCTGCTTCGGTGTTCATTGTTTCTTGCCTTTCCCGCCCTCGATCTCTTCCGGCGGCGTGTATTTGATTTTGTTTTTCGGTATCGTGTATTTGATTGAAGCGCTGCCGCTTCGGCTTATTTCGGCGTGATATTCTTCAAGTTCGCCATGTTGCTTGAAATGTTCCAGGACTGGAACCAGGCAGGCCCTCAAAAAACGCTTGAATTTCTGCCGCCCTACGCGTGTGTTTTCCGGCTCTTCTCCGTAAATTTCCTTATAGGCGGTTTCCAGCAATAGAACATCTTCGCCGCTTGGCTGCGTGTTTGCCGTTTGGTGGGCGCGGATTGCCATATAATAGGCGGCCAGCAGCTTGTTTTTACTTCTTCTTCCCTGCGGATGGAGCAGTATGCGCGGCACCTCAATAGTTTGGTTTACGGCCTTGGAAAACACATAGATAGGCGGCCCATTTTTGCAATCTTTGAAATGCCAGATAAAAAGACTGTTGCCGTTCCGTATCTCATCTTTGCCCCATACCGAAACAAGGGTATCTACCCTTTTGGGCTTTAGGCCATGCCGCAAAAAATACCCCTCATCGACCAGCTCGAACCGCGTGCTTGAAAAATGCTCTATCCGTTCATTGTAGTGATCTATCACGTCTTCGCCATCATCGTTTCGCGGAACCGGCGTTTTTGGATCGTTTGCCCAGACCTTATTGTAAACCATTTGGGCGGTAAAATCTCGCCAGCCCTCTTCCCATAGCATTCCGATTGCATCCAGGATTCGGCAATCCTCAAAAGAAAGGGTAACGCCGACCGGCAAATCATCGTTTTTAAGGGTGATCGTTACCCTCTCGGTGGGGTTCCGGCCTTGGAGCGTGTAGGGTTCCTTATTGCCGTGTTTGGTTATGGATTTCGCAAGGGGGGATACTGTAACGGTGTTATTTTCGCGGTGCTGCTTCGGTTCAAACTCCGGGCCTAAATACATGGTTTCCGTGTCCGGCTCCGGCTTGTGTGGTTCGGCCTGCTTGATAATCTGGGCGGCCAGTTGCACCGTTGCTTCGGCGGCGGCCTGGGCCTGCTTGGCGGCGGCCGCGGCTTGGGCGCTCTGCTGCAACATTTCGGCCAGGGCTTGGGCTTGTACCGGGTTCAGCTGGGCAAAAGTTCGCCGCAATTCTTCCGGGGTCATGGGATCAACCGTGTACACCGTTTTTCCGTCCTCGGTTTCACCCTCGACAATGGCACCGGCATAATTTGCCAGTTCATCCAGGTTTTCCGGCGGTTCGATACTGTCCGGCCTTGGGGGCGCGTCCGTATCTATCGGTTCATGCCATAATAGGGCTTGGGCGTGCAGTTCCTCGGCGGCTTGCGGCTTTTTTGGCTTGCGCGGCATGGTTTCCTGCCCTTACTTTTTCATCTTCAAGAAAGGCCGCAAGGGCGTGCCGGTGTTGGGCGTGCAACTATGCGCAATCTGTTCGACCGGGGCCGGGTTCATCACCCTTTCAAATGCCCGGATAAGTTCAGCGGCGGCAGGGTCGGCCATCCGGCGGGAATATTCTGCCTCGGTCATAAGTTCAACCTCATGGTTTACCGATACCCGGTCAATGCGTGCCAGCATAACAAGGCGGTCGGACAATTCCGGCGTGACTGAAAGCGTGATCCGGCGTGATCTCTTTGTGTTCGCCGGTTTGGTTCGCTGCGTCCAGTTGATTTTAGGGGTTGTTTCTTTGAGTTTTCGCGGCATTTTTGCACCTCGTTTTTGTTTGGTTTTGACCTCATTACCATGAAATATACACCATTTTCGCGTATATTCAAATGCCTTTCCTGAAAAAAAGCGTTTTTTCGGTTCGGTTTGGCGGCCGCATCCCTGCCCCGTGTGGCTCTACGACTTGCAGGGCAGGGGCTGCGGTCATGGTTCACGATTCCAGCGGCACCCGGTGGGGATCATCTTTTGAAATGATATGCTGCCGAAAAAATTCTTGTCTTGTCCGGGTAAAGCCCAGCCCGCCCATATCACCGGCAGGATCATAAAGAACGTGGGCGGTATACTTGGCCCCGCATCCGCTGCACTCGTCCGGGTTCCCGGTTCCCAGCGCACGCCTCATGCAGTCATAGAAAGCACTGCCGCACATAGGTATGGCATCAACTGCCAGCCCCAGCGCCAGGGCACATATCCGGGCTTGTTCCGGCGTGGCCCCCCTCATGTAGTAAGCGCGTGTTTTCCTCAACCGTATGGGGAATATTACCACCTTGTTTTTCACCTCAAAATGTGCTTGCGGCGGGGTCGGCTTTTTCGGCGTTTTTCGTTTCATGTTATGCGACTTCCTTTTTTCGTTTGTGATTATGCGACCTATGCGCCCTCGTTTGGGTTTTCACCGTTCAGCATATTTTCAATCTCGGATTGAAAGTTCGCCATGCAAGTATCAAAAAGGGCGGCAAAATTTTCTGCTTGGCTTTCGCTCATGTTCAGCGCGGCCGGAATCTCCGTTTTCAGCTTGGAAAACTCCGGCACGAAACACTTCATAATCGTTTCGATATATTCCCGGCGTACCTGGGGGTCATGCTGGGCAACTTGGATTTTTGCCAGCTTGGCAAGGGCAACTGTTTTTTCATACTTGGCGGCATCGTATGCGCTCAAGGGTTCGGCCTCTTCTGCACCGTCGACCGCGTGCCAGTTTGCCAGCTTGCCCCGCACTCTCAACTTTTTGCCGTGCTTGCCATTCGTCTGCAATCTTCCGGCGGCAATCAACCGGGTTACTTGGCGTGTGGATTTCCCGTAGTGGGCGGCGTGTTCCTGCACTGTTCGCCAGATTTCCGGCGTTGTCTGTGGTTTGCTCATACTGCCCCCAGTGTTTCAAGTGCGGCCCAGATTTCCGGGGCCTTGGGGTCATGCTGCCTCTTTTTGTATTCGGCATCGATCAGCGTTTCGACCGTGTGCGTTGAACTTACCCCGGCCAGCTTTGCCAGGAACAAAAGGCGGTCAGAGGTTTCCGGCCTCATCCTCATGGCAATACGGCGGGTTCGCCTTTGGCCGTTTACCTCGGCGCGTGCCTGCCAGCGTGCGGCCTGGTTCATGTTCGTTTTGTGCTTGGTTCCGTTCATTTTCGTTTTCTCCTTTTTTTCAAAAAATTAACCCGCCATTTTCGATTGCAGTAAGCAAGCGCGTGGCGGCATCATTTAGGCGCTTCAACTGGTTTACAGATTGGGATTGCAATTCCTCAATTTTCGGCATTGATACCGGGGCATTACTGCCGCCTCTCGCTATAAGGCTATTTACCCGCGGTGCCAAATCTGCTACATTTACCCCGGTGCCAATATTCTGCAAGTCATAGGCGGCATTGTTCAACCTCAATACCTTGGCATATTCTTCCCGCGTCAGTTCCTCGCCCTTTTTCTGGGTGGCGGCAAGTATGGCCTCTTCATTGCTTGCAAGGCGGCCTTGCCCCGTTGCCTTTAATGCCATACTGCGGTAGCGCTGCCGTTCGTTTTGTTCGGCGTTTCGCTCCCGTTGCAGGCGTTCAAGGTCGGCGCGTGCGGCGGCTTCAGCGCGTTTTTCTTCGGCTTCGGCGTTTCGCTCCCGTTCGGCGTTGAACCGTTCAACCGCTTTGGTTTCTTCCTCTATGGCCTTGCGGGATTCCTGGGCGCTTTTCTTTAGTTCGGTGGCGTGTTTGGCCTCGGTTTCCTTGCCGGTTTCCCGCAAATTCTGTAACTGGCTTTCAAGGTCAATTTGTTTTTGCAGGGAATCGGCAACTTTCGACCAGCCGGATATTTCGCTATCGGTAGTGGCGTTTTCAAGGCGGTTTTGAGCAAATGCCAGCTTATCCGGCGTGCTCATCTTCATGTAATCCCACTTGGTTTGATGCACCTTGTTTCTGTTCCAGGTAATGGCATCCCATCCCTCTTGATACCATGGGCCATAAATAAGGTCTTCGGCATCCTTATTTGAAAGCAGGGCCATGTTTTTGCGCTGGTTTTCGAGGGATTGCATCAGCTGTGCTTTCTGCTGCTCATTCAACCGCCTTTCGGCCAGTTCAAGCCCTTGCATCTTCCCGGTGGTTTCGTCCAGCGTTACGCCAAAATCCTTATAGCGCTTTGAAAGCACCTCGATTAGATAAGCGGCCTCGTTTTTTTCTTCGTTTGAAAGACTTTCGTGCTGGTTCAGTTCTACCAGCCTTTCCATATAGGCCGCTTCTTCATTTTGAACTTCCCGCAGTTTGTCAAGGCGTTTTTGCTCTGCGTCAATCTGGGCATGAAGCTTTGCCTCGTATTCTTCAGCGGAAACCGTTAAATGATCCCATACGGTTTTGCCGATAGTAACCAGCACCCCCAGCGCGGCAGTCAGTGCGGCAACCGGCCCAGATGCAACCGCGGAAATTGCTTTGCCGGCAGCGCCAAAAGATCCGGCGATTTCCCCGGATATGGCTTTCAGTGCCCCGCCAGCCTTGCCAAAATCATTACCGAATTTTTGAACCGATTTCGACATATCGGCGGCGGCGGTTTGGGTTTGCTGCCGGACTTCTTCAAGCGTCCTTTTGTAGTCGCTTGCGTCCAGTGAGATTTTACCAGTGGCAGGCATGGCATTACTCCTTTTCGGCAGTTCCGGCCTTGTTCCCGGCATCAATTCCGGCATCATCGATTGCGGCAGGGGTTCCCGGTTCGGCATCCGTTGCCGGTTCCGATACGCCAGCGGTTCCCGGCATGGCCTGCGGTTCGTTTCCCTGGGCATCTTCGCCAGCGGCGGCGGGGCCAGTTTCGGCATCCGTTCCGGCATGGCTTTCCAGTTCGTTTTTCATGGTGGCGGCGGCCTTGTTCATTTCCCCGGCAACCAGATTGAAAGCGTTTTCGATCATTGCGGCTTGCATGGTTCCCGCTTCGGTAAGGGCATTTTGCAGGGCGGCAACAACAATGGAAACCCCGGCTTTCATCCCTGCCAAATATGCGCGGTAAACGGTGGCGGCTGCCGGATCAGCAGGCGCGGCCGGTGCCTGGGGCATGATTCCCTGCCAGGTTTCGGCGGTTTCGGTGGCGGTGGTGGCGGAGGTGGTGGTTTCGTGTTCGATCATGGTTTCACATTCCTTTTTTTGGTGGTTTTTGGTGTGTTCACGTTCAAAAGTTACTACACTTTTTCGCCTTTTTCAACCGGCCTTCTTTGCGACTTAAAAAATATTTTAGCACTCATGCAACCGGCAATCTGTATACTTTTTGTAACGTGTTCATAATAGGACACATTGCCATTTTTCAAAAATTTTGGAATGGTTCGACCTTGAGGCGCCCACCTCGGAATGTACCACCCCTCGAACAGTACCTTTTCACCTCGATAGTTTAGACTTCTAAATAATTTAGCAACCTAACTAATTGTGCATGGCAGTGGGTTCCACCTGCCAGCGGCATCCATCCGGCCCAGCATCCCGGCACGTTGCCCCGCATCGAGGCGGCAACCCTCGCCATCATCCGGCAGGACAACCGCGGAAACTCTGTCATATTCCAGAACTACTTCGGCGGCATCTACCAGCATTTCAAGGGATTGGAGTACCTGCCAGGGGGGCAGGGGTTCGACCGGCATCCACTGAACCGGCAGGCCAGCCCCGGCATCATGGCGGCCAATAGTTCCGGCGGCCAGCATCAACCGCGGAAACCGGCCAGCCCTTGGCATCATCCAGGAAAAGGGCGGCGGCTTGGCGGTGCAGGCCGTGGGCTTTCGCGATCCGGGGCAATCTGGCAGGGGTTAGGCGGTTCCCCGGCTCTGCGTCCATCCCTGCGGCTTTCGCGCGTCCTATGGGCGTTTGCGGTGGTTCCGGCAAGGGTTCGCCGGTTCATCCAGGAAAAAGGGCGTGTTTTCGCGGTGCCCCTCGGCATGGATTGGAAAGGCGGCGCAGCGCGTTAGCGCGTGCGCACGCGATTATATAATAAAATATTTAAAGCCCCCATTTTTGAGGTTAAAACGTCACACGTTATTAGGGGGAGTGTCACACGTTATTAGGGGGAGTGTCACACGATATTAGGCGTGTAATATGCGTGTATTTCATGGGTTAAATGCCGTTTTGAGCGTGGAAAACATTTTTATCTTGGCGCTCATCATCGTGTTTTTGGCGGCAACCGTCACACGATATTAGGGCCCGTCACACGTTATTAGGGTGTGCGGCTGGTTATTCGTTGCAACCCCCAGATAGAAAGCGCTTTGCGCGGTTTTGCTTTCTTCGTCCGTATACAATTCACTGGCAGTCCGTATACAATTCACCGGTAGCTTTTGGCGGCAGTTTGAACTTGTTTTTTTAGTGCCCCCCCCTTTTTTTTCATGGGCCTTTTGCCGGTTCAGCGGTTCCGATCAGCGCGGCGGCTCCATATTTTTCGGCTGGTTTCCCCGCATCCATGAAAGACGGCGGCGGGGTTTTGGCTGCATGATCCGGCAGGCGTGGCAATCTGGGCGGCTTGGCTGCATGATTCCGGGGCTTTCCCTGGCATTACTGAACAAAAGGCGCGTTTTCCTCGGTGCAATCTATTGTTTCTTATGGCTTTATGTGCGTTTTTCGGTGGTTCCTGGTGGTGGCTGGTTCCATATTTCAGCATCCAAAAGGGCGGGGCAGGCGGTGCCGGTCGCATGGGTTCCCCGTGGCTGGCGGCATGGGCCAGCGGTTCCGATATTCCCGGCATGGCGGGGCAATCTGGGCAACCTTTTCCGGCATCGAGCGCGGGGCATCCGGCAACATGAAAATAGTTTGCATCCCATTATGAATGAACGAAAAATAATTTCTTCCAGGCGTCCGGCCCCGTGGCTTTTTCTTGGCGTGATCCGGGGAATATCTGCGGCGGTTCCGATCTTTCCGGCGGCATCCCGTGGCATGGTGCGGCTGGCCCCGCATCCATGGCAAAAAAAGGACGTTCAGCGCGTGCCGTTCGTCCTCATGGCTCTACAAGCCCCAGCCCTTGCCGGATTGCAAGGCGCGCGGGATTGCTGGTATAAAATATCATGCCTTGCCGTGGTTTTCAAGCCCCTTTTCGGCCTTTTCGATCTCTTCTAATATCCTTTCCAGCGGTTCGGCATCCAGTTCCGGCAATTCCGGCGGCGTGACATCTTCTGGGCTGGTTCGGCGCTTCGGCTTTCTGGCGATCAGCGGGGCCGCATACCTTAAAAGGAACTCCAGCACGATATTTTTTTCTTCCTGCGTCAAATCCTCATAGTGTGCATACCTTTCCCCGTCTGCCGTGATATAGCGCGTTAGGGTGTTCCCCTTGGGTGCCGGAATAATAACGGCCTGCAAGTTCCGGCGTGTTATGGGTGTGTTTGGCAGTTCGGCGGTGATCGCGTCGACCGTGGGGGCATCTTCCGGCGGTGCCGGTTCCGCGGTGGCGGCATCATCGATCATGGGGCATGATGTTCCCGGCGTGCCGGTGATCTCCGGCAGGGCAGGGGGCGCGGCTTGGCTTTCTTCCTGGTGCATGGTGGGGTTATCCTTTCGGCGGTTCAGCGGCCTTGGTGTGTTTCATGCGGGTCATGGCATCTTTTATGTGTGCTTCATTCGCCAGCCGCTTTTTCTCGCGTTTCTCGGCAACCTTTTTTTCTTGATCTGCCGCTTTCTGCTTGGCAATCTCGGCGGCTGCATAATTCGCCTTTCCCTTGGCGGCGGCATCCATTACCCTTTCGAGCAGTAAAATATATGCTTCTCTGGGGGCGCTGGTTTCGCCCTGCATCCACTTTGCCAGGGTTTGGCGCGTGACCTTAAAGGTTTTTGCGCTGCCGGTGGCGGTCATGTTCAGCATGGCGGCGGCTGCCGAAAAAACTTTGGCATCATGGGGGCGGCTCTTCTCGGCCTCTTTCGGTGTGGTTTTCTTCATGGTGGTGTTTCTCCTTATGGTTTCCGGCGGCGTGGCATCCAGGTGCGGCGCGTGTTCGGTTCCGGCGTGCGTGGCTGGTGCTTGGCGGCCTTGGTGGTTTCGTTATTCCAGGACTGAACCGGCGGCAGGCTTTCCCCGGCTTTCTTCATGGGGGCCAGCTTTTCCAGTTCGGCAACCTTGGCGGCGGTGTATTCTGCCATTACCCGGTCATTAAAGGCGGTCAGTTTATCATTTAACCTCATGGCCCTTTGAAGCTGGGCGCGTAATGCTTCACATTCGGCGGCTTTCTCATCGTAGGCGCGGCACATCTGCCGGAAATCGGCCTTTAGATCGCGGATTTCCTTTTGCATGGCGGCGGGGCTTGGCTGGGCGGCGGCTTTCTTCATGGTTCCCGGTTCCTTTCTGGGTGGTTTGGTTTGGCTCTGCCCATAATATACCCCGCATCCATGAAAAAAGCAAGGGTTAGACCGTAATTTTTATTGGCTTTTTTTAACTTTTGATTTTTGGATTTTCGTTTTTACCCTCAAAATGCCCCATTTCAGTTTAACATAATGTACCTTATGCGACGTTAGAAAGTTGCAACATATTGAAAATACGGTGTTTGCAACAGAAATGTATTACATTTTCCCCTCATCCATGTACAGAAAAAGCCGCAATTCGCTACACTGTAACGGATTACGGCAATAAATGCGCGGTGCTATGGTGCTTTATGTGGTTTCTTGTGCCAGCTTGGAAAGTTCGGCGCGCACTTCATCGAGGTAGGCGGCAGGGGTTCGGCTGCTTTCTGTTTCGCCCTCGGTGTACCAGGGGGCACACCATGGGTTTGAACATTCGGCATCTTTGGCCCCGTTGTACCCCTTAATCTGTGCTTCGGCCAGTTCGATAAATTCGGTTGCCCATGCTTGTTTTTCTTCCTCGTTCAAATCCCCCCATGTTTTAGGACGGTCGGCGGCGGTGCTCATGCTGGTTTTTCTCCTTTCGTTGATTTCTTGGCCTGCTTGCCCGGTTTCGCGGCCTTGGCTTTGGCTTTCTTCGCTTTGAAATTGGCAAGGGCGGCCTTGGTTTCATCCTGGGCGACTGGTTCTGCCGGTGCATCTTCGGCGCTTTCTGCATCCAGTTCCGGGGCAGGGCATGAATATTTGCTTTCCCTGGCCTCTTTGGCCTGCCGTTCCGTGTCCTTTTTCATCCGTTCGCGGTCGGCGGCTGCCATATCCGGGCTTGCATCCTCAAAAGGTTCATCGTTGAAAAAGCGGTTATGTTTCGCGTCATAATCGAACCGGCAATATCCAGAGGAACAACCGCCTCTTTGCTTCAATATCGTGATCTCAACATCCCGGATCGGCTTTTTCTTTTCGGCCTTTATCCTGGTGGGCGGCACTGCTTCGACCGGCGTGCCATCCTTTTTATACTGCCCCTCGATCTCATGCACACAATGGAATTGCAGGCCCATAAGCAATTCTGCACTGTACTCAATGCCGCCGGATTCCTTAAACGCGGCCATTGTCAAGGGCTTGCAATAATTATTCCGGCTTAATGAAGATATTACCAAAAGGGGCAGGGCGTGCGTTACGGCTATGGTTTTGAGGGTGCGTACTGCGGCATCAGTATTTGCCCGGACATTCTCAACACTGCCATCATCTGGGGGAAGATACTGCAAGTAATCAACCAGGACAAAAGGCCGGCGGCCAGTTGCCGCACAATAGCGCTTTACATAGTTGGCTATTGCCGTGGGGGTCATGTTTTCGCCCTCATTCTGCACAATGGTGATATACCCGGAGTAGGAAATATAGCTTTTCCAGGCGTTTTCCAGCGATTTAAGGGCGTTTTGCATACCCGGCTGCATGAATTTTCTTTCGTCTTGCACTTCCCTCTGCGAAAATTCCCATGCACACCCCCTAATGCCTGCTGCCCTCATTTCGCTTGATTCCCTGCTTACACTTCTGGCAACAATATCACTTTCGGACATTTCTGCGGAAAACACAATGCAATCATATCCGGCGGCGGCGGCGTGATCGATTATTTGCATGGCAAGGGTGGTTTTCCCGCTTGAAGATTCCCCGCCTAATACGGTCAGTTCCCCGGCTCTAATTCCACCGTTCAAAAGGCCATCCAGGACGGGAAATCCCGTTGAAATCGGCGGCACCGGGTTTTTGCACCGTTCGCGGATTGCATCGAGGTGCGCGGCAACAGTTCCAGCGGTGATCGCTTCAAGTTCGGCCTCTTTCTGCTGCCGTTCATATTCGGCGGCCTCGGCCTTGGCGGCGGCTATGGCTTGTTTCAGCGCGTCGACCGCTTCTTCTTCTTCTTCGCCCTTGGGGGCATTATTGTATGCGTCCAGGAAAAGGGCGTTTACATCATGGGCCGGTAGCGTGATCGCCTGGGCATTGATTCCGGCGGCCTTTACGGCCTCGGTGATTTTCTGTGCCTTGTCTTGGCCGGTTTCGTCAGCATCGGCAACATAGAAAATATTCTTGACCTTGCGGCCTTGGATCGCATCGATCAGCGCGGCCGGTGTGTTGCAGGCGGCTGCCGGAAATCCTGCCAGATTTAGGGTGATCGCGTCTATCTGCCCCTCGGTTATATAGGCGGTTTCCTCATCAAATACGCCAGCATTAAAAACCGGCTTTTCAAGGCCTGCCGGG
>Ga0310786_10011329_pt1 | contig 11130 bp, 5 predicted proteins | sample AusTroGonzalo_MG_FD_203881 | JGI IMG/M metagenome (GOLD analysis project Ga0310786, IMG submission 203881) | Bovine rumen microbial communities from tropical cattle in Woodstock, Queensland, Australia - Gonzalo_03 (v2) (version 2) | ecosystem: Host-associated > Mammals > Digestive system >...
CCAAGCCCGCCGAACTCGCCCAGAAAACTTGCGCGCCGCGGGTTCACAGGATGCATCCCCGGGCCGCGATAGTCATGAAGATCCACAACATCGCCCGCCTCGCATTCGCCGATGGGCTTGTGCTCGGATCGAAGCGGTTTGCTCTGCCCCTCGTAAAACAGGAGTCCGCCCTCGAAGTCCTGCCAGCCGCTGGGGCCATCCACCGGCCGCGAAGGATCGTATCGCTTCAGCCAATCCATGGTTGTGTGCACCAGAAACTCGCCGTGTTCCGCCCAGCCTTCGTTGTAGGGAGCCCACATCACCACGCAGGGCGATTTCTGGAGCAGATCGACCATATCCCGGAGCTCGTTCCGGAACATGGCGTAACGGTCGGTCGTGGCGGGCTTGAAGGCGCTGCGCCAATCGCTGTTGCTCGACGGCATATCCTGCACCACAAGAACACCAAGACGGTCGCAGAGATGGTAGAAGCGCAACGGCTCCACCTTGATGTGCTTGCGAATCATGTCGAACCCACAGGCCTTGAACGTCTCAAGGTCGAAACGCATGGCTTCCTCCGAAGGTGGGGTGAGAAGTCCATCCGGCCACCACCCCTGATCAAGCACGCCCAGGATGTATCGCGGTTTCCCGTTGAGGAAGAAACGCAGCACCCCTCGCGCATCCTTCCTGACCTCGAAGCTGCGGAGCGCAAAGTATCCCTTCACGCTGTCTCGACCATAATCCGCACGGAACGTATAGAGATGCGGCGTTTCAGGCGTCCACGCCTGGACGGGGGACGGGATCTTCAGGGATATCCTGTCTCCCGGAACGCCCTCCGCAACGGCAACCTTGCGTGCGCCATCGAACACCGTCACGTGCACGGACTCGCCGCGCGACACGCCGCCGGCCAGAAACTTGAGATCGACCGAGGAGGTCTCGGGATGCGCAATCACGCTGTAATCGGCGATATAGGCTTCCGGCACCTGCTCCATCCACACCGTCTGCCAGATGCCGCTCACCCGTGTGTAGAAGCACCCGCCCGGCTTTGGGCACTGTTTACCGGTCGATCCGATGAACGACATGAGGGGATCCCACACGCAGACGTTCAGCTCGTTCTCACCCGGCTCCACATAGTCCGTGATGTCAAGGGTGAACGGCACGTTCCCGCCCTCGTGCGGCACGTCCGTCACTTCATGGTGCCCGATGAACACCATCGCACGGAAATCCACGCCCCCGAAATGCAGCAGCGTCCGCTCCCCCTTCTTCGGCGCGCACGTGATCTTTCGCGTGTACCAGAGGTATTCATCGCGTTTGATGATTCGTCCTACGCCGGAGAGCTTCGCCTCCGGCGCAAACGGCACGAGGATCTTCCCGTCCCAGCTGCGCGGACGCCCCGGCGCATTCGTGACGCTCACCACGGCATAGTCCCACAGACCGTTCAGGCATGTCCAGCTGCCGCGCTCCATCTGCGGCCGCGGGTATTCGCGCCAGACATTCTCCGCCGTCACCTTCTCTCCAAACACCGTTGTCATCCCGTCCGCAAGAGCCACGAACGAAATACAGAAAACAAACGGAACCGCCAAGAACTTCTTCATGTCAGACCTTTCTTTGAAATCCATTTCGACACAACAGCGCGGCCATGCGCACCGAACCAGCCCGCCGGACGCACGCGGAAGCGGATCCTGTCTGCGTCCGGAAGTTCGTCAGACGCGATGCGGCAGGACATCCCCCTGGCATAGCGCGGATCATCCTTCGAGCACAAGTACGACCCGGCGATGAAACGCCAGGGCATCGTCTCCGTCCCGTCCTCGGTCTCCGCCGTAATCTCGTAGAGATAGACGCGATCCGCGGCGGCGTTCGCCGGCGGGAACGTAATTTCCGCAACAGCCTTCTTCTCTCCGCCGCGCGTCTGCCCCTCCGCACGCGCCACAGCGACGGCAGCGTCGGCGGCGAACTGGGGTGCCCGCATTTTCTTCCGGCGCACATTGAACGCATACGGCTTTTGCGAGGAGGCCGCCGGGAACGGCAGAACCCAATCCGGACCGAGCGACAGGTCGGACCGGAAATCGCGTCGCGCCAGAACCATACGATCCTGATAGACGCTCACGAGCATGCCCTGCCGCGAGGCGCCCTCGATGCGCGGATTCACCTTGGCGGCGTTTATCGCCTTGTCATGCGCCCCCCACGGCTGGGCGGAATTCTCGAACCCTTGACGCGGAAACTCGTCATACGTCTGGGACATGGCGCTGAGCGACCCTGCGCCGAAGGAGGCGAACGCTCCCTGCCACACGCTCCGCTCATCCACAAGCGAATAGTGCGAATGTCCCGAAAAGGCCACGGCGTTGGGGAATGCCGAGAGCGCCTTTGTTGCCTTGCCGTCATCGCGTCCCCACGCCCAGCATCCGTAGCACGTGTGGCGCAAGTGCATGTGCTGAAAGAAGAAGAACGGCTTCGCAGGATCGGTTTTCCCGCCGATCTCGGCGATCAGCGGAAGTGCCGTCGGCTCCCCGGAGGAATTGGCATAGTGGGCGCCAATGAACGAATACCCCTTCACCGTCTTCACGAACGCCGGACGGTACGGTTCTCCAAAGATTCGCTCCCACTGCGCCGCCATGTCGGAATGGAGCAGGTGGCGTTTCCGCTCTGTCACATCCGGATAGAGTTGCGTCACCTTGTCGCTATTAGCGTACGTGTAGCCCACAAGATCATGGTTGCCTGTGACGAAGAGGCGTTCCACGCGGCGTCCATCTGGCGCCTTATCTCCTGGGAAGACCTTGTTCCACGCCTCCGCGACACTTTCAAGTTCCTCAACAAGCCCGGAATCCGCCAGATCGCCACACACCATCACGGCATCGACACCGTTGTCACGGAAGTATTCAAGCGCATGCACGAAGGTCCGATCGTCGCGTTCGGGAAACAGACCTTTCCCCTTTGCGAAATCGAGACGGAAATGTATGTCGCTCACAACGCCGAACCGCAGCAGCGGCTTGACCTCTGGCGCAGATGCCGCCACGGCGAACACCCGTTCGCCGCCCAACCAGCACAGTCCCATCGCGGTGCGTTGCAGGAATGATCTTCTATCAAGCATCATGTCATTCACGATGATCTCCCTTGGACAACCGGTCCGCAAGAACCTCTGCATTCCGGCCGAAATAGAACAGATGGCTCGAGTGCCGTACGGCATTGAAGGTGAACGTGTCGGTATCGCGCGCGATGATACGTCCGGTGAATACGTCCGTCACCGCCGCCACGCGGCGCGGGAGGCGTACGCGCTTTTCACCGGCTTTCCGCGCATGCAGCAGGAAAAGGGATCCGTTCGCCTCGACAGGATCACCGTCATCGCACCAGACATGCGCGCCGGATTTCCGCACAAGCGTTTTCAGAAACGGCAGATCCAGCTGCCATGTTCCGGAAAAGACGGCCGCCCCCTTCCCGACACGCTTTTCCGCAAGGCCAGGCTTGCCGTCGTCATAGACGCCAAGTACAGGATCCGCCCCTACGGGGCTGAATCGCTCCGCAACCTTGACACTGGGCATGCCCATGACCCTGCCATCATCACGCATCTTGACCGTAGCCACTCCCGGGCCGGCGTTTGTGAACGCCATGCCCGTCAGAGTCTTCATGTCCGCAAGGGAATTGCCGTCGCTCCAGCCTGGCGCGTAGAGCCAGAGCACCGTTGCGCCACGCGCATACATCTTCTTCACAGCCTTGCACAGCGCCGGTTCCGATGTGAACGGATTAAGGAACACGTAGAGCCTGTATTTCCCCGCGTGGTGCGCAAGGTCCTCCGCCAGCAGATAGTCAACCGGCACACCCGTACGCGCAAACAGCGTGTGCGCGGCGGCGAATACCTCCCCATTGAACACAGCGAGCGATTCGCGGTCCGTCTTCAACGCACCGTTCCGATCATATTTTTCAATCGTACGCCCCGTCGCGGCGCGCCGCCCGTAAGGCGGGTTCGCCACGACCGCACGCTCGCTCACGACGAGCGCCACTTCCGCATTCCGCTGCGCGCCGTAAGGTGCCCGAAAATCCATGAGAACACGCACAGTGCGACCCAGCGCAGCACATTCGGGCGAATCGAAGTCCGTACCGGTGTTGAGGGCGTAGAGATACGGCGGCTCTCCGCGGCAGAGCGCCATGCCGATGTTGCGCCGCAGCACGGACTCCGTCTGTTCCGGTGTATGCGTCTGGAAATAGCCGAGATACCGACCGTCCGGATGATTGTGCGTACGCGTATCATCCTCGATTACCGGCAGGATTCCGTTCGCCGCAAGCGTGGAGAACGGCTTCATCTCGCCGCACGTGTCGCCAAGATTCCGCTGGCCGTAGCTCTGCGGGGACATGAGGAAATCAATGCGCCCCTCATTCTGCGCGAGGATCTCGCGCAACGCGAAGTGTCCGCGCCGCTGGCTCACGCCATCTGCGTTCAGGTAGAACGTATAGCCGTAGTACGTGCCCACCAGCTTCTTGCGTCCAAGCGCGGCAAGCGTCTCCTTCGCGTGGCCGCACATCGCCAGAACGTCTCTCGCCACGATCCATGACGAGAAGTCCCTGTACGCGATTGAATTCAGATGCTTTGCCCGTTCCCACAGGAATGAATCCGGCGCATCCAATGCCGTACGCTCCTGCCGTGAAGGTATGTGAGGATTCGCCAACAAGGGATAGCGCTCCTTCACGAACGTCTCAAACGCGCGGCGGTTCGGAGCGGAGAAGTCGTTCACATGCCCCGCGCGAGCCTCCCAGCCAAGCCATTCGATCGTCGTGCCGGAATTGACGCGGTAGCCTATGATGCGGTTTGCATACGGCGCAGACTCGAGATGGCGTATGGCCCTGTCAACCATCTCCTTCACCTCGTCAAGCGCCTTGGCGGACGCAAAACTCCAGCTGAAGCGCTGTACGGGCTTACGGTCGCCCTCGTCGTCCTCAACCATCTCCTCCGGATGCCGCTTCGCGAAATCCGACGGCGGATACACGGTCAGATCCCAGATGAAATATGCGCCCGGATTTTCGGCCGCGTACTTCTCGGCCTGGGCATCGAACACCCCGAACCGCCAGACGTCCTTGCTCGGATGCCATTCCCAGTAGTTGTTGTGTACCGTTACGGCCGTGAATGGGATATCTCCGATGCGGGGACGCCCATCGGGACGCTTGGACTGCTGAACGCCACCCCAGAAAAGCGCAAACGGCCTACCGTCAACATAGACGCTCGGCGCACCACCGAGCATGCGCACTTCCGCGACCGGCGGTGATGCGAAATGCATAGCTCTTGCATCCACCCCAACCCAAGCGGTTGAAAGTGCCGCAGCCAGCATAACCGTGGGGATGCGCATAGGACTATCGGAACGAAATCACGATGCCGCGCTTCCACATGACGATTCCCGAATCGCTCGCCCGGAACTGGTACTTTGAATTTTCCTCGCCCCCGATCTCAAGCTTCCATCCTGAGATATTGGCCGCACCTGCCGTCGCGACAAATGCCACCGGGAGTGAACTTGTCCCGTTGCCTTGAGGCGCGTCGGTCACGCCGAGAACGCCCTCTGCCGCAAATGTGAAGTTTGAGACCACCGCCGGCACGGCGCCAGTGGCGGCAAGCGTCAGGTTGGAGATCGTCACGCCTTCGCCGTCCGCCACAAGCCGCGCCCCAGGCGCAACATAGACCTCGCCGACATTCTCTAGCACGGAAAACGCATCCGGCGTGGTCTTCGTGAACTTGAATCCATCCGGAATCGCGTAAGCATTGCCGCCGCTCTTATGCCTCGCTGCATCGCCGGTGCTGTAGCCCTTGCTGGCCGTTCCGCTGGACACCCATTTATATTGTCCAGACGGCATATCCGCTTGGTATATGCACTTGTCTCCACCCAGCACGTTATCCCAGTGCATCCCATCCACACTGCCCTCGATCGTCGAGAACGCAACGCCACGCCCGCTATTGGAACCCAACCCGAAATAAAGCGCATAGTCCCATGCCACGATTTCCGGTGCTCCATTGGTGAGCCGCATCACGATCGGAAGCCAGGTGTACGGATTCTCGCGATTCAGCTTGAGCTTATTATTACTCGAAGTCCCAAACGGATCGTATTGCGGTTCAAGATACATGCCATACGTATTGGATTTATCAAGGAAAAGAGCGGACATCGGACGCGAGCCGTTAGAATCTGCGTAGCGGCGGCGGGCCTCAAAGCACGCCTGGCCAGGCTGAAGGTCGTCAAACGCATTGGTGACGATCTGCAGGTTCGCATTCTGGCGCACCGTGTTGGCGTCGTAGAGCGCGAACACCTGAGCCTGGATGATATTTCCCTGCGAAGCAACATACGAATTCGTGGCACATCCCTTGATGATCCACTTGAACCACGAATATTTCTGCGGATACTTGCGCACAACGAGCTCCCCCTCCTTTACGGAAAGCGAACCATGGAAGGACGAATCACCGCCGAGCACCCAGCGGCCGGTCCCTTCCTTCACCACGGAAACCGGTGCCGCCGCCGTGTCCGTCACATCCGAGATTTCGTTCTCCAGCGCATTCGAACCGTCAAGCGTGAGCGTCTTCGCATACGCGCCCTCCGGCGGCCGCGCAAGATAGCGCACGCGCTTTTCCGTGGAGTTCTTGAGCCGTGCGTCACCCTTGAAGACGAGTGGACGCGAGTAGGCGTTCACATGGTTCGTGCCGGTGTATTCCAGACAGCCTTCCTTGCCGTTGGAACCCAGCGCAATGTGCCAGTCCACGCGCTTGGTATCGTCCCGCCGTCCCGTATAGATTTCCATCGTGTTCGTGCCAAGACCCAGAGCGCAAAGATCATATTTGCGCGCGAAAGAATCAATCTGGAACGTGCCTTCCTCCACCGTGATCGCGCCTACGCCCAGCCTGTTCGTGTTTGCGATCGGCGTAGCCTGGTCGGCGAGGCGCCAGATGCCGGCTCCCTTCTTGACGAGATGGAACACGCCGTTGCTGGCGCTCTGCGGCATGCCGCCTTTGATGACACAGGCGTGCGTCATGTTGGAGCCGAGCAATTGGACTGCGCCGTCCTGGAACGTGGCGGCGGTCGCGCTGAGAGCGGGGCGTCTCCAATCGCCTGCGAACGACACCCCGCCATACGCCCCGGCATCGATGAAGCTGATCCCGGAAGCGTACAGCCACAATGCCTTGTCAGTTGTCTCCTCGCCGTCCGCCTCCTCGGCAAGGCAGATAATGCCGCCGTTGCCAGAAGTATTGCCCAACAAGATGTTGGACGCCAAACCAATTGAGGACGGCTCTCCCTTCCTGCCGAATTTGCGGATGCCGCCGACGCCCTTCCAGGCCGGTCCGCGTCCATTGTTGTTGACGAACGATATCTTTCCTTCGTTGGGGGACATTGTCGATTCCTTGCCCGTGAACAGGATGCGGGCGGACGAGCCAATACCGATCCGTCCGCCGAGCCTTCCTGAAAACTCCATCGTCGGGGTGTAATTTCCGCTGTCCCATCCTGTCATGTTGATCGAAGCTTCTGATGCCGCATTGCGGTTTGTGATTATGCCGGCACCGGCGATATTGGCGGGGTAGGGCTGCGGATTCGGTGCCAGAACGAATTCCGCCCCGTTCGAGACGGCATAGACGTAGCTGTACCACACCTTGCCCGACGTCTCCGAACGCGCCTTCTGCTGGAGAAGAAGCGTGCCTTCCTCGGCGATCAGTTTCGTATTGAAGTCGAGGATATAGCCGCCCGTCTTGTACTTGAATTTGGAATCGAGTTCAAGGCTTCCCGCGCCGCGCTTCACAAGCCTGCCATACTGATCCGTTGCGCCGGTACGCGATGTGCCGTCATAGACGAAAGGACAGGCGTTCGTCCAGTATTGGTTCGCCGGCACGGAGATGACGAGCGTCGCGTTAGGTCCCATTGGACGGATGCGATCAAGGGCATTCACCACATCACGCGAAGCCGTCGTATCAATCGTCACCGTATAACCGTCCGGGATGTACACCGTAGCGCCCGAACCTGGAGCGGAATCTGCGCCTGATGTGCCGGCTTCATCCGTGGTGAAGCTTTCCTTCACAGTCCAGTTGGAAATGCCGTTGCGTACGTAGAACTCGCTCGCGAACATTGCGAGCGTCATGAAGGGCGCGAGGCACAGTATCAAGTATTTCATTGGTGTTTTCCTTTCTGAGTGGTCATTTGTCGTTCTCGCCCAAACAGGCTTTCAGCAGTTCGGGCGAAAGAATTCTGCGCGTGTCATCATCAACAAGCGAGAAGCGGTTCCCATCGTTCGGCGTAGAGAGGTAGTTCCATACGCACCACGGGATTCCGGCCTCCTGGCAGATCGAAACGATGTCGCGCATGTACGCGACGCGGCTCAACGGCGGCGCATGGCGGATGGTGCCAAATTCGCCGTTCCAAAGGATCTTGCCGGGATGGGCCTTCTTCCATTCCAGAGCCCCGCGCAGGCAGCGGCGCAGATAGGCCTTGTCTATGGCCGTGATGCCGGGCAGCGGATCCTTCGCGCCCTTGACAAGCCGGTGGTAACCGCGATAGCGCTCAACGTCGCTGCACGGATACTCCAGCACACGGTTGTAGGCAAGCGCCGAGGCCTGCAGCACACCGCGCTGATGCGTGAACTCCCACGGCTCGTAGATATGGAACGTATAGACGACCTTGGGGTCATCCCACACGCGAAGCTGGTGCAGACGCCCCGGACCGTTCCAGCAGATCGGCCCCACGACGATCCAGCGGTTGCTGCCGGTCGCGCGTATCGCCTTTATCGTGCGCTCGGCAAGGTCGTTCCATTTCTCGGGATCGACCTCTCGCACCTCGTTCAGCAACTCGAACGCAACATCCGGCCGATCATGGTAACGACGCTCGAATTCACACCAGAGTGCGATGAACCGATCCTGCAATCCGGCATCCTCAATGAGGGATACACTCTCGGCGATATCACAGTAGTTGCCCACGGCCTTATGCATGTTGAGGACCACGTTCAGCCTATGCTTACCGCACCAGCCCAGAAACTCGTCTATCTTCCGGAACGTGCGTTCGCGATACTGGCCTGGAGCCTCCTCCATGACGATCTGATCGAAACCAAGGCGCACATGGTCGAAGCCCATGGCCTTGATGTTCGCAAGGTCCTTCTCGGTGATGTACGAATCGAAATGTTCAAGGTCTCCTTCCGTGATGAGAAGGCGGTATTTGTCGGGAAGGACATTGAACCGTTTGTAGTTCGTGAGCCACCCGCCAATGCCCATCCCGCGCGAAAACCCTGGCCACGAAGAGACTTCCGCTCCAGCGGAAGACGCCACGCGTGATCGCGCCGTGTCCTCAACGGCCGCAAGCGCACCTGCCGCAACCCCCGTCAGGAGGAGCGCACAAGCGAACAGGGCGTTTCTTGTTCGTGCCATCATCATCGCTACTTTTTTATCGAGAATTTCTCCACTTGAGAAAGAAATGTACCATTTCCCCACCTTGCGCACAAGGTACACTTTGGTGTAGTACGTTAATCATGGGCCGTTTTCTCTTTGCCCCATGCTCACCACGGCAAGATGCCTATTAAGTTCCTCGTAGTCCTTCGTCCCCTACTCATTTGGTCCAATCCTCAAGATTCAATCCGTCAAAACGCGAGAAATGCCGGAGATTTCCCGTGACAAGGGTTGCATCATATGCCAGCGCCGTTGCGGCAATGAGCATCCTCCCACTTTCCGAACACAGCCTTGAGTGCTTCACCTTGTCGCTTAGCACGATTCTCCCGTATAAAGTCGAACTCGGACGAACCAGAAACGGCGGATTCGAAAATGCAAAGAATCTCTCCGTTGAGACTACGATGGTTTACGCTGGCGCGCATCTTAAGCGCTTCCAGCGTCCGAGTCGGCATCTCTCGCACTGTCACGGTCGCCATGCAATCACACCTTTCAATTTGCTTGCAAAATAAAACTGCCGTGGATTGTACCACAACTGAGCTCTGAGCTCTGAACTCTGAAATCTAAACTCTAAACTCTAAACTCTAAACTCAAACTATCATAATACACTTTCGTGTAGTATGGTAGAAGAGGGGCACCTGTGCTACAATACGCACAGATGTTCACATTAGGTCTATTCCTCGCCGCCGCCACAATCAACACGGCAGCCGAACTCGTCCGCGCCACCGAGCGGTTCGAGGCGGCTGACCGGAGGTTTGATATCGTTGTACAGATTACGCAGCCGCCCTATAACGGTCGAGGCCAGTTCTTTGCGAAAGATGAAACCGGATCGATCAAGCTTCACAATTTTCCGGGAGATTGCCGCCACATCCGCCCTGGCGACGTTTTCAGCCTCAAAGGACACACCTACCGTCTCGCCAACCGAAGCGGACTCATCCATGCGGACTGCGATGTGGCCGAGTTCATCCGCCATGAAAGCGCCCCGCCGCCACTGAAAGTCTCGGCACAAGACTTTCTCGAAGGAAAACACCTGTTTGAATATGTCTCAATTGACGGCATCCTGAACAGCGTCTTCCGGGACGAAATCGACCCCGACTTCATCTACTTCATCTTCACATGCGGCGACAAGCGCATCTTCGCCGAGGTTAAGACGAATGCCAACGCGGAAGAAGTCTCCGTCCGACTGCTCGGTGCCCATGTCACCGTGACCGGCTGCTGTTCTCGATATGCCGACAGCCGAATGTACTGTGATTATTTTCTCTCTCTGAACAGCATCGAAGGCATACTTGTTCGCGAACGCCACTGCGACGACCCCTTCTCCGCCCGCGAGATATCCGACACCGCCAGTCTCACGCCACAAGCCATTTCCACGCTTGGACGACGCCTCGCCACAGGCACCGTCGTGGCCACATGGGCGAAAGACAAGGTTCTGCTCAAAACCGACAAAGAGGAAACCATCACCGCGACACTGGCAGAAGGAGCCCTTCCCAAGCCCGGAGCCGCAATCGACGTATCGGGCTATCCCGAGACGGACCTCTACAGCATCAACCTCGCGCGCGCCGTCTGGCGACCCTCAACCGCCGCGCCGCGCGCGCCCGGAGAGGCCGTGCCGTCATCGCCCACCCTGCTCACGACCGACGCCGACGGGCGGCCGTGCCTCAATGTGTTCATGCACGGCAAGCGCATCGTGATGGAAGGTGAGGCCAAACGCATCCGGCGCGGACGCAACAATGAATTCCTGTTCGCCCTGGAGGACAAGGCCGCGTCCATCG
>Ga0310786_10011330_pt1 | contig 11129 bp, 13 predicted proteins | sample AusTroGonzalo_MG_FD_203881 | JGI IMG/M metagenome (GOLD analysis project Ga0310786, IMG submission 203881) | Bovine rumen microbial communities from tropical cattle in Woodstock, Queensland, Australia - Gonzalo_03 (v2) (version 2) | ecosystem: Host-associated > Mammals > Digestive system >...
TATGGACAGGTCTGTCTGCTTACCGGGAAACGTGGTGACGGTAAAAGCACATTCATGAGTCAGATTGTCGGTGATGCTCTGGATCAGAATATCGGTGTGTTTATCTACTCAGGTGAACTGCCTGACTTTCACTTCAAGGGATGGTTGAATGCTCAGTTAGCCGGGAATGCTCACATGTCTGCCCGTGATGACGGTTTCGGTGGTACGGAATATTATCTGGATTCTGATACTGACAGAAGGATCAGCGAGTGGTACAGGGGCAAAGCATTTATCTATGACCAGAAGATCATAGAGGGCGAAGAGACTGAGAGCCTGATTGAGACAATCACGAAGGTTGCAAGTAGAAAGAACGTGAAGCTGTTCTGCATTGACAACCTGATGACTGCCATGGACATTGTGGAAGATCAGAACAACCTGTATCTGGCTCAGAGCAATTTTGTACGGCAACTGAAAGACATTGCGATGCGGTACGATGTGGCAATAATCCTTGTGGCTCACCCACGAAAGGCCGGGAAGGATGACAAAGGATCGGACTTTGACAATGATATCGTTTCTGGTTCGTCAAACATCACTGACCGGGTGGATATCGTGATGAATTATTCACGGGCAAAGGAAGAGGATCCGTTTGATTCTCTGCTTCAGATCGGCAAGTCCCGTCTGGTTGGGGTGCTGAAACTTGGAAAAGACGGAATCCCGCTGAACTACTCACCGAAGACGAAACGTGTTTTCGGTGCGAGAATCCTTGATAAACGGTACGGGTGGGAGAAAGAGCCGATACTGGTTGAAGACATTGATGTACCGTTTTGACGGAGGTGTATGATAAAAATGGGTGCGATGAATCGACAACAGCGAAGAAAGCAGGAACGGGAACAGATACGGGCATGGAAAGAGCAAGGACATTATGGGCAGGTACTGAGCCTTCAGAGGAACGGCATCACGGAAAAGGATCTGGATAAGGCATACAAGGACGGGTACATGGAAGGCTATATGTATGCGTCAGAAAACTTTTTCAAGTGCATGTATGCGGCGATTGCGAAAGAGTTGATTGATGCCGGGAACCCGAATGACGATGTTATCAATTTCGTCAAAGGTGTAGATCACAGGTTCGCTGTGATGTATGACGCTGATGAGGAGATTGATGATGTGTATGACGCAGTTGGGGTACGGTTCAATGTTGACCGAAACGATATTGAGAGGATTGAGGTTGTAAAGGCATGAGTGAGCAGAAGAAAAAGAAAACCCGGTATTATTACTCTGAGTATGTGAACCACATGGTGCGGTTCTACCTGACATGCCCGGACGCAATCAAGACTGATGGCAAGCGTAGAGCAGACATTGAAAACTGGATTGCGGTACAGGGTGTAATGCATGACCTGCCCGATGATGAACGGGAAAAGGTGCTGTCTGTTTACCGGACACATTACAACCTGCCGAAAGCGGTTGACATGTACTGCCAGAAAACGGGTGCTGAATCTCTGGATATCTGGGCAATGCTGACACGGGTTGCCGGGATGATCGCAAGAAGGCGTGGACTTGTGTAATCTGGTACCAATAATTACATTAGCGTTTAAACGGCTTTGAAGGCGGTTTTTAGCGCAAATAAAAAAAGACCCTTCCATTGACTCACCTGAGTCTGTGGAAGGGATTTTTGATGCCTTCTGAGGGCAAATAGAGGTATTCTAGTGCTAATTTTATTATCAGACTGACGATCAGATTCTAAAATCGTTATCCGGGGACGGATCATCAGTCAGGTCATGGAAGATCCGGTTGAGTTTGCGTCTGGTTCCTGACGGAGTCTTGCAAACAGCAAACTTCTCATGGGTTGCAAACTTGATGCCATAGGCATTGTCATCGGACTGGTACAGGATCCCTTTGCCATTGGCGAAGGTCATATACAGGCCTTTGTTGCCTTCGACTGTACGCCATGTCCATGTCCCGGTTCCGGGCAATTTCTTTAGCTTCTGGATACGCATATGTTAACCTCCAACAATAAGATGGTATTCCATCACTTTGAGTGCGGTAACGAGATCCTCACACTTGGCGATGAGTCTTTTGTGGTACTTGTCCCGCCAGTAATAGACATAGTACGGTGAGTGCCTGTTTTCGCTGTTTCTGACAATACTCATGACGGTTCCGTTATCGGACAGTTTGACTACCTGCTTCTTGTTTGCCATTACTGCCCACCTACCTTGTCAAGCTTGCCATATTCCTTGTCCATCCCGGCGATGTAATACAGAGCATTGAAGATTGCATCTTGTGCCGGGAGAGACAGATCCTCATACTTGCAAGCGTCATGGCCTGTCTCAAAATAGTCTTCTGCCACAAAGAAGAAGTCTCTAGGACTGCCGTTGTACTTGATGGTTTCGGTTCCGTCTTCATTGGTGAATGTGGCTTCTACCCGGTTACACTTCACCTTGATCACAGTGTCATCAGGCAGGTTGTGAGTAAACTTGTATACTTGCGGTTCCTCCCAACAGGCCTTGCAAGTATACTCTTTCCGGTAGCTGGCGGGTACTTTACTGTCATAAATATACTCGTTCCCGCAATCGTCATGGTGGATCCGCATGGCGTAGATACCGCCATGATAGTACTTCGCCCAGACCGTCTTATTGGTGCGCTTTACGATCTCAATTGGGTCAAGGCCACAGTCGGCAAAATGATAGATATGGCCTACTACGAACGCACAGAAGAAGAATAATTCCTTGGTTGCCATTGTTGTTACCTCCTCAATCTAGTTCAAGTTGATGTGGTCAGCATCACTTATTGGTACGGGATTCCATGTCTTTCCTGATCAGGTCTTTCAGATAGGCCTGTACATTCTCCTGAGACTCAAGCCAATCAACCATATCAGGATCTGTCTTGCGGTTTACTTTCAGCATGAACTGACGCTGATTCTGCTTGATATAGTCAATCTCATACTGCTTCCGCTTTTCGGATACCGGGGACATGCATACACCTCCTTTCTCATCGGGTATTGTACTACTAACAAGTTAACTTGTCAACAACTTTTTTGAGAAGGTGCTAGGCCTTATGGATCAACGGGAGCGGGTCAATCTGGTGCTTGTACGGGTGAAGGTGCGGAGCAAACTTTTTTCATGTGGTATAATTTTGCTGTCAGGTACAGGTGCTGAAAGAGATACGGGTGCAGGTGCGGAGGTGCTGACATGCGAAAAAGTACAAGCAAAAAAGGTACAGGTGCGGGTGCGGGTACGGGTACAGGTACGGAAAAGCGCAAGCCCGGAAGGCCAAAGGGATCCAAAAGTAGTTACACAATGTCTGACAAGGCGATCATGCAAAGGAAAATCGCAACAAAATCTCTGCCTTTTGTAACGGAAGAAGAAGTCGATTATAACGCAAGGCTTCTTTCCCATTCGTTACAATGCTATGAGTTGTCGCAACAAGCCGATATCAATGACCCGGAAAGCTTGCGATCCTGCTTTTTGAACTATATCAGGCTGTGCGTTGAAAATGGTTTCAAGGTGGGCAATATCGGAGCCTGTACTGCTATGGGTATCAGTTATCCGATCTTGAATCAGTGGAGGTCTGGAGCTAGACGGTCAAACAATCCAGAATATAAGAAATTAGCTGAATTTGTTATGTCTGTTTGTTCAATGGCAAGGGAACAAATGATCACTGATCAAAAAATAAATCCGGTTATTGGTATATTCTGGCAACGGAATTTTGACGGTTTACGCAATGATACAGAACAACAGCAAAACTTGACTGATAATACCAGTGATGAAAATATGACCGCAAGCGAATATAGAAAAAAATACGGAAAGCTTATAGGCGAATAAAGCCCGGATGACATTCCCGGATATTATGCCCGGATATGATCAGGAAACAAGCCCGGATATGATGACATGAGACAAGGCCAATATAACAAGGCCTTGCCTTTTTTGTTTTCTGTTTTCCTGCCTGTTTTTTGTTCTGGTATCAATACAGGCCTTTTCTGTTTTTCGCTTGTCTTGCCTTTTCGCCTGATATGATCATAAAAAAACTTGAAAAAAATCTTTATTTTATAAGAAAAAACACTTGACAAGTTAACTTGTTTTTTGATATCTTTTTATCAGGATACAAGTTAACTTGTATCAAATAAGGAAAACGGAGGGAACAAAAATGAGTAAAAATAAGGAAATTAAAGGCTTTAAGCCTGATACAATCGGAAAGATTGTAAATTCGCTTGTTATCCTGATTAATTACTTTTTAGGCCTGTTAAAGGCAGGAAAGCATATTGAAATTTCAATTAGCAACGGTAACCGCAAAATTGGCCGTTGTATGAATGTCTCATTGGCTCCCATTGTAACTTGCGGAAATTGCAAAGAATGCAAGTATTATTGTTATGATGTCAAGGCCTGTTGTCAATATGAAAATGTTAGGATTGCCCGGGCAAAAAATACAGCCTTGTTCCGTTATGATCGGCAATTGTTCTTTTCCCAATTATGGCAAAAAATGAGCAAAAAACGGACAAATAAATACTTGCGGTTTCATGTATCTGGTGAGATAGTCGACAAAAATCATTTTGATTATATAGTCAAAACAGCCCGCCTTTTCCCTGATTTTAAAATCTGGACATATACAAAAATGTATCATGTTGTCAATGAATGGATAAAGGAAAACGGAGGGAAAAAGGCGTTGCCTGATAACTTGTCCGTTATGTTTAGTGAATGGAAGGGATTACCCATTGTAAACCCGTATCATATGCCTGTTTTCCGTTGTGTATATCGCAATGAAAAGAAACCGAAAATGTTTCACTGTCCGGGCAATTGCGATTTTTGCAAGGTAAATAATTGCGGTTGTGTTAACGGACAGAGTGCGTATGTTGACTTGCATTGACATGCTACCATATACCAGAACACAAGGCCTGTTATCAGGCCTTTTTTTATTGCCTTTTGTGATCATATGCCCGGACATGATACCATAAAATAACAGTATATCCCTATTAGCCTTTTAAAGGCCTTTTTTGCCTTGTCTGGTATACGGATAATATAAGTATACAAGTTAACCTATGTACAAGTCTTATATCGTCTGTTATAGGCCTTAAAATGAGACTGTTATATAATATATATAATATATAAATATATAATATAGATTTTTGTCCATATATGCCCGGATAGTATATCTGTATTTGTGATCATATACCAGAATTATTGATACAAGCCCTGTACAATGCTATACGCAAGCCCGGATATATTATTATACTATCTGTATTGTCTCATGTCTGGTAAAGGCCTTTATGATCATACAAGGCAGGATATACAAGGCAGGTAACCGTATAACATATGCAACGGACAGAAAAACATATAGATTTTATCTATAACCGTTATAGAATCTATCAATATGTCTTATCTGGTATCGTGTATATATCATATGTCCGAATATAGTATCAACTATTCGTAAAATTATGGTTTAACGAATAGTTGAAATCACTATTTTTGTATAATCTGGTATACATATGCATACCAAACAAGACAATGTATCTGTATTTCATGCTATCCGGGCATGTATCCCCATGGCAAAACAGCCTGATTCTATCCCCCATGGGGAACAGGCAGACCGCCGCACCCGCCCGGTAACCACCCCCGATACCCCCAAAAATTAAAAAGCCCCCTATTTTGAACGTACTGCTACTGTTTCATGCATCTGTACTTATACGAAAACCAATGATTTCATGCAATTACGGGTGTACATGCTACTGCTTTCTGCCCATGATACACTGTATACAAGGGGTGAATACGGGCATGGATGGTAAGAAAGAGTGCTGTGAAACCTGTTGGTACTGGTCAGATCCGTTCACATCGGTGTGTGTCAATGACAAGAGCAGACATTGCGCTGACTATGTGGAGAAAGAGACTTGCTGTCCGGAATACTGCAAGAAACTGAGCATGGATGACATACGGGAGGATGAAGATGGCAACAGTGACAGATGAACTGCCTTTTGATGATGAGAGTTACGATGTCTGCTATGAGTGTAGCGGATATGGGGACGATTACTACACAGACGAGAACGGAGAAATGCAGTGTGCTTGCTTTGACTGCCCGTTCTGGGGAGGAAACAGTGACGATGACGAATGATTCCTTACTGCTTATCCCACGACTGATGCGAGAGGGCGAGAAGGGTGATATACAAGCCTTTGAAGCGGCATTTGCCTTCATGAAGGAACTGGAAGAGCAGGATGCCATTACTGTTTCTCCACGGAACATCCATGAAGCACCGACATTGGTGCATGATCCCGACAACTTCGCACATGCACACGGATTTTCTGCCGATATGCGACTGCTTGTGTCACGGGCGGCAGAAGATGATGATACTGGCAGGATGTACGGCCTGTACCGGGATCTGCTTCTGTTTGATGCTCCTTATGACTTTGACTGCTTCTGCCGATTCATTGAGTGGGACAGAGAACCGGATAAACGCTTCTATCTGCCCCGGAGAAAGCAGTTACTGCCACTGGCAAGGGCATTGCAACGGCTTGAGGAGCGCAAAATCCGTCTGCTTTGCATCTCCATGCCACCCGGCGTCGGCAAAACAACACTGGCAGAGTTTTTCCTGACATGGACTGGTGGCAAGCACCCGGAACTGCCAAACATTGCCGGGTCACATAGCAATGCTTTCCTCCGTGGACTGTATGACGAAATAGGCCGCATTGTGGCAAAACGCTCAGAATACCTCTGGCAACAGGTTTTCCCGCATGTCAAACTGGCAGGAACGAACGCAAAAGACCTTATGATGGATCTGGGAACCCGGAAACGGTTCAGTACGTTTGAGTTTTCGTCCATTGGATCCGGTAATGCGGGTAAGATCCGGGCGGCAAACATCCTGTACTGTGATGACTTGATTGATGGCATTGAGACTGCCCTTAACCGTGACCGTCTGGACAAGATATGGCAACAGTATTACACGGACTACAGGCAGAGGAAGATCGGTGACTGCGCTGAACTGCACATAGCAACCCGGTGGAGCATCCATGATGTTATAGGCAGACTGGAAGAGATGTATGCAGATGATCCTACTGCTGAGTTCATTGTCTGTCCTGCCCTTGATGATAAGGACGAGTCCAACTTCGATTATCCGTATGGCGTAGGCTTCACAACTGAGTTTTACCGGGAACAACGGGAAATCATGGATACTGCTTCATGGAAAGCCCTGTACATGAATGAACCGATTGAGCGTGAAGGCCAATTGTACCCGCCAGACCAGTTGCAACGGTACTTTGAACTGCCAGAAGGCGATCCTGATGCCATTATTGGGGTCTGTGACACGAAAACAACAGGATCTGACTTCTGTGTAATGCCGATTGCGTACCAGTACGGCAACAAATTCTACATTGAGGACTGCCTTTGCGAAAATTACGCACCAAATATTGTCGAAAATAACCTTGTAACCAAAATTTGTGAGTGGAATCCGCATATGATCAGGTTTGAGTCCAATGTTGCGGGTGGAAAACTGGCTCAAGATGTGCAAAAAGCAGTAAAAGAGAAGAACTGCCGCACAAAAATCGAAACAAAGTGGACTCAGCAGAACAAAGAGACAAAAATCTTGGTCGAAGCACCATGGGTCATGGAACATTGCATCTTCAAGGATGATACTGTTATCCATGGCGAGAGATGGCGGGAGTACAGGAAGATGCTTCAGATGCTCTGCTCCTATTCTCTTGAGGGCAAGAACAAGCATGACGATGTTCCTGACGCTTTCGCACAATTGAGCCAGTACATACAAGGATTTGCGGGTAACAAGATCGAAATAGTAAGGAGATTCTTCTAAAGGCGGGATGATTATGAACCGTTTCATGCAATCTCAGGTCAATACTGCTCTGCTTTCGCTGAAAGTCCTTGACCAGTCCCTTGAAATGTCTGCTCAGAAGGATGATGGGACGATCAGCAAGGAAGAAGAGAAAGAAATCAGGCATATCCGCAAGGCCATCCGTCAGTTTGAGAAGGAAATGGCAAAACTCAAGTAAATCCGAACTTTGGTGAGCTGTCCTTCAGCTGTCGAAGGCTGTTTTTCCCGAACATTTGACATCATCTGCAGAAATTTGTTCGTAATTTGACATTTATAACCTTGACTTTTATGTGTTACATGTGATATTTAGTCTCTTGTCAGGATGTAGCGCAGTCATTTGGGATTACTCCTCATAGCAGAACGCATGTTTGCGAGAAATCGTAGACATGCGTTTTGTTATACCGACAAGAATGAGGTGAGTAGAGTTGTCTGAGAATCATCAGAACAGTGAAGAACAGAGGGAAGAACTGAAAAGGCTATCCTCTGGTTCCCGCGGTCTGTTTGGCAGACGGATTATTTACTCTACGCATCCTGTCATTACGCCAGATAACGTATGCGATGTGGTTGAACAGGCGTATCTCACTCATCTGATTAACCGGGATGAGATTGAATACCTCTGGAAATACTACAAGGGCGATCAACCTGCCCTGTATCGTATCCGTGAGATTCGCCCGGAACTGTCCAAACGGGTAGTAGAGAACAGGGCGAATGAGATAGTCTCCTTCAAAACGGGCTATCTGGTTGGAAAACCGATCCAGTATGTGTCCACTGTCAGCGGCGATGCGGTTGCCACCATGGTTGGCAAATTGAATGACAAGATGCGGCTCATCGGGAAGCACACGAAAGACCGGGCAATGATCGAATGGATTACGATCTGCGGTCTTGGATACCGTTACGTTGTGCAGAACAATGACTACAGAGTCAAGAGTCCGTTCAATCTGTACACACTGGATCCACGGAACACGTTCGTTATCCGGGCGAATGACTACACTCAGCGGGTAATTGCGGGTGTGAATTATGTGATTGACGATAATCAGCAGATTACCTTCACTGTTTACACCGAAGACTCTTGCTACACGATCCTCAAGGGCAGTGGGAAAGCAAAGAGGACTGATAACGTATTCGGGGTTATTCCGATCATCGAATATCAGAACAACTCTGCCCGTCAAGGATGCTTTGAGATCGTCCTGAGTCTGCTTGATGCGATTTCCGATTTTGACTCCATGCGGAATGAAGCCGTTGAAGCCTTCGTGCAGAGTCTTCTTGTTCTGTACAACTGTCAAGTGGATGAAGGCACTACTGCCAATGATATCCGTCAGGCAGGAATGATTATGCTCAAGTCCATTGGTGACGCAAAGGCCGATGTGAAGGTCATTGCGGAACAGCTTGACCAGAGCCAGAACCAGACGCTGAAGGACGATATGTATCAGGCAGTGCTTCAGATTGTCGGTGTTCCTTCCCAGACGAACGGAAATACGGGTGACAGTTCCAACAATGAAGCTGTTGTCCTCCGCAACGGATGGCAAGGGGCAGAAACGAGAGCGCAGGACTTTGAAGCGATGTTCCAACTGCCAGAACGTGAAATGCTCAATGTGGTATCCATCATCTGTTCTGGCCTGTCTGAACTGTCTTTCGATCCCGCTGACATTGAAGTCAAGTTCACCAGACGGAACTATGAGAACATCCTGTCCAAGAGCCAGACGCTGACTACCATGCTTGGTAATGACAAGATCCATCCGAAGTGTGCGTATGAAGCATCCGGGTTGTTTGTGGACACTGAGGAAGCTTATCTGCTTGGCATGAAGTGGTTTGACGAACATGCAGAGCAGATGGAGCCGAAGAAGAATAAGGTGACGGTAGATGAAGCCTAACCTGTTCAAGTGGGATGAACTGACGATCCTGCGTGACGATGCCGCCAGGTTCATCCGGGAAGCAAAGCAGAAGAAGCCAACCAAGGCTGAGATTGACCGATTCTGCGACTACATGGAGTTCGTCCTCTGCCTGATTTACGATTACGGGTGGAAGGACGCTGAACAGATTATCGGGATTGTCCCTTTCAAGGACGGTCTTGATGATAGATCGGTGAATGCTGAGATTGACGGTCTGAACTTCCGGGAACGGGTAGAGAAGCAGATTGATGATCTGTCTGAGGACGGTCTTCTCAGAATCATCGACACTGAATCGCATCGTGACTACAATACGGGGGTTTACGATGCGGGGAAACAGAGTGGCAAGCCGAACCTCAAGAAACGGTGGAACACCATGATGGATGACAAGGTTCGTGACCCACATGCATACATGGAAGGCATGACGGTAGGTCTGGACGATCTGTTCTACACCTACACGGGTGACAGCACCTTATATCCGGGTGGTTTCGGTGTACCTGACTTAGACATCAACTGCCGTTGTTGGGTGACGCTTGCACAGTGAGAGAGGAGAGATTTATACGGGAAGTCTCGACCTGATTCTCACCCACTATAGGAGTCCGTTTTCGCTTGGCAAACCGTTCTTTGACATGTTGGCCTTGCAGAGAAACATCGACTTCAATCAGGTGGGTGTAGTCCTCATCAATGACGGTGAGGAAAGCCGTTTACCGGACGAACTGTTCAAGGACTATCCGTTCCGGGTGGACAACATCACTATCCCGCATGGTGGTGTGTCACGGGCAAGGAATGCGGGGATTGACGCATCAAAGGCAGATTGGGTTATGATCTGTGACTTTGATGACCAGATCTGTTCCACGTTGGGACTACAGTTACTGTTCTCTGCCATCTCAGACGATGACAAGGACATGTACTGGTCACATTTTCTTGAGGAAGTTGTCACCGAAGATGGAGCAATCAAGCTTCTGCCACACGAACGGGATGTGATATTCATCCACGGCAAGATGTTTCGTAGGCAATGGTTGGTTGACAACAACATCCGGTTCTGTGACGGGCTGACACTGCATGAAGATGTTTTCTTGAACACGATTGCACAGGCAGTCTGTCCAGAAGAAAGAATCGGAGAAATCAAAACGGGTTTCTACCTCTGGTGTCATAACCCGAATAGTGTCGGCAGGAGTTACAAAGCATTCGTCTTTGAAACCTACGATCACCTGATGAAGCAGAGGAACGAAATCATCAAGGAATACTACAGGCGGGACATGAAACCGCAAGCGAAGGTTGCCGTCTGCAAGACCGTTGTGGATGCTTTCTATGATTTCCAGACTGCCTACTGGCATGGACGGGAACAGAAAAAGCAGTTTGAAAAGAACGAACGGTGGTTCTGCACATTCCTCAAGAAGTACGGCAAGGAATACGCAGAGAGTGATGTGCGGGTTATCGCAAAGCTTGCGGAAGGCAGT
>Ga0310786_10011331_pt1 | contig 11129 bp, 7 predicted proteins | sample AusTroGonzalo_MG_FD_203881 | JGI IMG/M metagenome (GOLD analysis project Ga0310786, IMG submission 203881) | Bovine rumen microbial communities from tropical cattle in Woodstock, Queensland, Australia - Gonzalo_03 (v2) (version 2) | ecosystem: Host-associated > Mammals > Digestive system >...
GGAGGATCGGGTCGAGGACGACGCTCTCGGCGTTGACGCGGCGGACGCCGAGCTTCTCCAGGAACTCGCGCCCGCGCTCGCCGTGGAACGAGACGAACGCGTCGTACGGCGTCTTCCCGTCGAGCGAGGGACGCGGTGCGGAGTTGACGTGCGAGAGCACGAGGCTGACGTTCTCCTGCGTCAGCGCGTCGAAGGACGAGCCCTTGACGAGGACCCTCCTGATCTCCTCGTGGTTGCGCTCGACGTGGGGCTTCTGCTGCGAGTTGTACGGGTCGCAGAAGAACACGTGCGTGCGCCTCTCGAGCTTCGTGGGGTTGTGTTCCGGGTCGACGCGGTAGAACTCGATCATCTTCGGATCCGAAAACTCCGGCCCGTTGTCAGTGAGTATGACGGGGAAGAGCGTCTTGAAGAACTCCGTCCCCGCGACGCCCTGGAGCATGTTGAAGATGCGCGTCGTGGTCTGCGAGGTGTTCGCGTCCCTGAGGAACGCGAGCATGAGGCCGCACGTGAACATCAGCGTGAACAGGACCTTGCCTCCGACGGACCCGATGACGGTGTCGAGCTCCACGGTCTGTACTCCGAAGTTGAGCGCCAGGAACGCGCAGTACTCCTCGTAGGTGCGCCCGACGCGGCACTTCGCGTCGGTCTTCGTCACCGTGCAGGCGGACTTGTCCTTCCTCGGCCTCCTGGCGCACGCCTGGACGAGGTCGGACCTCCCTACGGAGAGGAGCCCAGAGTTCACCAGCCTGTAGACGGTGCGCTCGCTGAAGCCGTGGAACTTCTCCTTCGCGGCGGACATGACCATGCCGACGGACTGCCTGCCGAACTTGACGGGGGCGAGCAGGGCGTCGCTCATGTCGGAGCGCTCGGCGTCTGTCGCGTGGGTGCCCCTGCGCGACTCGACGAGCGTCCCGCGGTAGTTCGTCTGCGCGGCGTCGGCGACGTAGTAGCGCTTGCGGAGCGGGCATTTGGTCTGCTTTTCGCATCCGTTGCACACGTAGGGCGCGTGCCCGAGCTCCAGGCATGTCCTCTGGCGGAAGTCCTCGCACATCTCGAAGCACTTCTTCTGGTGCTTGAACGGCGTCTTCCTCCCGTCCGCGTTTCGGTACACCCTCGAACACGTCTCGAAGCGCTCGCAGACCGCGTTTGTGCATCCGTAGCCTTTGTTGCTCCAGCGCATGCGGTTCTTCACCTCGTTCGCGATCGTCGAGACCGCGCGTCCGAACATCGTCGCCATCTGGGCGAAGGTCAGTCGGCATTCGAGCCCGTGGGCTATGCCTTTCCTCGTGTCTAGGGTCATGTGCTTTGCCATGACGTCCTCCTTTTCGTTTGCGTTTGTCGCCCGCGCGCGACCGGAACGCCCGGCCCGGCGCGCGGACTTTCCGCGTATTGTCGCATACGGCGCAGGGCGGAGGGCGGGTGGTCGGCCCGGCGACGTGATGAGCGACCTGTGCGCGGCCCGCACTGCGGCGCGCTTCGGGTAGTGTCGCGAATCCCGAGCGGCGAGAGCGCGAAGCGCTGAGTCGACGCGTTCGACGGGGCGAGCCTCCCGACCGCAGCCCGTCTTTGTCAAAGTAAACGCAAGTCCCTCCCCGGGGAGGGTAGGAGGATGGAGAATCCACTATCCACTTCAATCAACCCCTCAACCTTCCCCTTTGACCAACTAAACAAAATTAAAAATTGCGTTCACTCTGGCAAAGCACACGCCGGATTCGGGGTTGACGGCGGCGGATAATTTAGGTAAAATATCCCCAACACTTGGAAACTGAAAGAGAACCGTAATGTTCGGAAAAATAAAGTCGCTTTTCTCAACTGACATCGGCATCGACCTCGGTACCGCGAACTCCCTCGTTTACGCGAAGGACCGCGGCATCGTGCTGCGCGAGCCGTCGGTTGTCGCCATACAGGCCGGCTCCAAGAGGGTCCTGGCCGTCGGCGACGAGGCGAAGCGGATGCTCGGCAGGACGCCAGGCAACATCGTGGCCATACGCCCGATGAAGTCCGGCGTCATAGCCGACTTCGACATAACCGAGGCGATGATCAAGTACTTCATCGACAAGGTATGCCCGAAGCACTTCTACTCCAACATGAAGTGGTCCCGCCCCCGGATGGTGATCGCGGTTCCGAGCGGAATAACCGAAGTCGAGAAGAGGGCTGTCGAAGACGCGGCCCAGCAGGCCGGCGCCGGCAAGGTGTTCCTCATCGAGGAGCCAATGGCCGCCGCGATCGGCGTGGGACTGCCGGTCTCGGAGCCCGCCGGCTCCATGATCGTCGACATCGGCGGCGGAACGTGCGAGGTGGCGATCATCTCGCTCGCGGGCATCGTCCACAGCTACTCTGCGCGCCAGGCGGGCGGCGACGCTATGGACGAGTGCATAATGAGGTACATACAGAGGGCGTACAACCTGCTCATTGGCGAGCGCATGGCCGAGTGGATCAAGATCGAGATCGGCAGCGCGTATCCGATGGGCGAAGAGAAAAGACTTGAGATAAAAGGCAGGGACATAGTCGCGGGATTGCCGAAGACCTTGACCATAACCTCGGAGGAAATCAGAGACGCTTTGAAGGATCCGGTTTCGCAGATCGTCGACGCGGTCCGCTCGACGCTTGACAAGTGCGAGCCGGAACTGGCCGCCGACCTCGTCGACCGCGGTCTGGTGCTTTCGGGCGGCAGCGCACAGCTGCGCGGCCTCGACAAGCTGCTTTCGGAGCAGACGGGACTGCCCGTCACGCTCGCGGACGATCCGCTTTCGGCAGTGGCCGAAGGCACCGGCGTCGTCATGAACGAGCTGGACTTCCTCGCCAGGAACAAGAGGGAAGCGTAGGGTTTTCGGCAAATCCCGGAATGAAGGGGTTTGCCACTGGTGAAGACTAAAGCAAGAGGGACACTGACGGTCATCGCGATTGCGGCGGCCGGGGCCTTGGCGTTTGTCCTGTTCAGGCCCGTCGCCGTCGAGGCCGCGTATCCGGCGGAGCGCGCCAAGGTGTCCTTCTCGCGCAAGGTGATGACTCGGATAAGGGGGCTCTGGCGCGGTTCGCAGGCGATGGCAGAGAACGTCGTGCTTAGGCGCGAGGTCGCTTCTCTGGCGATGGAGCGCGGCGAGTACTCCCGTGTCCTTGCGGAGAACGCGAGGCTCCGGAAGGCCCTTGCCTTCGCGGAGTCGTCGCCCGGGCGCTGGGTTGTCGCGGAGGTTCTTTCCCACGGCGGCGGCGCAGCAGGCGCGCGAAGGATGCTGAGGGCGGGGAAGGGGTCTCTGGCCGGCGTCGCGGAGGGGGCGGTCGTCGAAGTCCCGGAAGGGCTTGTCGGCCGCGTCGTGTCGGTGACTCCGCACACATGCGAGGTGCTGCTCGTCACAGACCCCTCGCTCAAGGTGTCATGCCGCGTCGAGGGTGCGCAGCCTCTTCTCGGCGTCCTGTCCGGGGGCACCGACGACGCTCTTGTCATACGGCATTTGAAGGCCGGGGCGGAGGTTCCGCCCAGGTCGGCGGTTTACACATCGGGTCTCGGAGGGGTCTTCCCCGCCGGGATCGCGGTCGGCACTTTCTGCACCGAGGGGGATCCCTCCGGGGACGCCGCAGGGCGTGGCTCGGGCGGGCTCGAACGGGATGGGAAGGTCCAGCCGGCCGTCGACTTCTCGACGCTGGAGGACGTCTTCATCCGCAAGTGAAAAGGGATTTCGCCAGTCTTGTGCTTTCGGTCGTCGTGCTGGTCTTCGGCTGCGCGGTGGAGGAGCTCGCGCCCAAGGCGTTCGGCGTCGGCGTCCCGGCGCTGCTGTCCTTCGCGGCGTGCCATGCCGTCCGCAGGACCCCTCTGGCGGGGCTTCTCTTCGCGGTCGCTGCTGGCGGCGCGGAGGACGCGCTTTCGTCGCTTCCGTTCGCGACGAGCGCCGGGTTCTTCGTCGCGCTCGCCGCGCTGCTGCGCGGGTTCAGGCTGCCGCTGGCCGTGGCTGCGCCGGCGTACTGCGCGTATCAGCTGTGGCTGTGGACATGGCTCGGCGCGAGGCTGGACGGGGGCGTCCACGTGCGGATGCTTGTGTCGCTGCCGGTCGGGGCTTTGACGCTGCTTGCGGCGCATTTCGCCATGAAGTGGCTTGACGGAAAGGCGGCGGTTGATGAAGACTGAGGCGCCGATTTCCGCGATAGTCTCGTTCTGGCTGCTGACGGCGCTTTTCGCAGTCGGGTTCTCGGCGCTCGCCGTCCGCCTCAAGGAGGAGCAGGTCGACCTCGCGGCCGAGCACCTCCGGGAGATGGACTCCCAGTCCTTCCGCCTCGTCCAGACGACGGGGCTTCGCGGACGCATCTTCGACAGGCACGGGATCCCGCTCGCCGTCAACCGCCTTTCGCGCAGCATAGTCGTGAACCCGGAGGCGTACCGCGCCGTAAAGAAGGGCGACACGACTGAGGCCCTGCTGATGGCGGCCATCTCTGAGCTCGTCCCCGTGGTCGGGCGCGCGCCGTCCGTCGGCGAGGCGGGGATGCGCCGGCACCTCAGGCAGGCGCTCGCGCGCCCTCTCGTCGTGTGGCGGGACGTGTCCGACGAGGAGCTCGCGCGGTTCTCCGAGCGTTCCATGGACTTCCCCGGGTTCGACTGCGTGGCCGACGCGGAGCGGCTGTATCCGCAGGGGCGCGTCGCGGCGCATGTCGTCGGGCGCGTGGGCCGCGACAGGTTCCCGACGGATTCCGGCGACGAGAAGATGAACTTCGTGGACAAGGAGCTGTGCGGGCGCGAGGGCATAGAGCTGCAGTACGACGACTACCTGCGCGGCATGCCCGGCCGGGAGAGGCTGCTGGTCGACGCGCGCGGCTTCGCGACCTCCAGGTCGGTTGTCGTCGAACCGCAAAACGGATTCGACCTGACGCTCACGCTCGACCTGAGGCTGCAACGCGCGGCTGAGCGCCAGCTCAGGGGCTGGAGGGGGGCATGCGTCGCCCTTGACCCGAGGGACGGCGCCGTGCGCGTGCTCGCGAGCTCCCCGGCGTTCGACCCGAACGACTGCGTGCCTATCTTCCGCTCCGAGGTGTACGAGCGCTACGCGAAGGACCCCGAGAAGCCCCTTCTTAACAGGGCGACGGCGGGCACGTACGCGCCGGGCTCGACATACAAGCCGATAACCGCGCTCGCGGGCCTGAGGACGGGGCACGGCGCGGCGGAGACGTACGAATGCACCGGGGCCTACGAAATAGGAGAGATGAGGATCCGCTGCACGCGGACGTGGGGGCACGGCGAGCTCGACCTCGCGCACGCCATGCGCGAGAGCTGCAACCCGTACTTCTGCGCGTTGGGTGTTTCCTCCGGGACGAACGCGTTGGTCTCGGTCTCGCGGATGTTCGGCCTCGGGGCGCGCACCGGGATAGACTTCCCGACGGACGCGGCCGGGGTCGTTCCCGACGCCGCGTGGAAGGCCTCCCGTTCCGCGGACCAGAAGTGGCGTCTCGGCGACCTCGCCCAGATGTCGATAGGACAGGGGCAGCTGCTGGCGACGCCGCTCCAGATGGCCCGCGTCGCGGCGGCGCTCGGCACCGGAGCGCTGGCGGTTCCCCACCTTAACGCTGCGCTTTCGCCGGACCTGAGGCCGCTGCCTCTTCCCGCGGACCACCTTGCCGCGGTGAGGCGCGGGATGAGGCTTGTCGTGGAAGGCGGCACAGGCAGGCTCGCGGGCGAGGGCGTCGACGCGCGTGTCATCGGCAAGACGGGGACGGCGCAGGTCGGCATGGGGGCGACCCTCCGCAAGAACACTTGGTTCATCGCATACGCCGAGCCGACGGCGACGTCGCGGACGCAGGAGCCGCTCGCCCTTGCGATGGTAGTGGAGAACGGCGAGTCAGGCGGCGGGACGACGGCCCCGATGGTCGCGGCCGTCCTCAGGGCCTTCTACAACGGGGAGGGCGCGCAGTGAAGGGCTTCCTCCTCAGGTTCAACTGGGTGTCGTTCCTCTCCATGCTTGCGCTCGTGGCCATAGGCGCGCTCGTCCTCGCGTCCGCCGGCGCGGCCAGGGAGTCCGCGGTGATGGCTGCGAAGTGGAAGGAGATGCTGTGGACCGCGGCGTTCGGGCTCGTGCTGTACTTCGCGCTGGCGCTGGTGGACTACAGGATCGTGCTGGACTGGCTCTCGGCGCCGGCGTATGCGTTTTCGCTGCTCCTCCTCGTGGCTGTCCTGGCGGTCGGAACCGTGCAGTTCGGAGGACGGAGGTGGCTCTGGTTCTTCCAGCCGAGCGAGATATCCAAGCTCTGCGTGATCGCGTTTGTCGCGCAGCTTTTCGGCGGCGGGGTGGAGCGCTTCCGAGGGCAGTTCGGGTTCCGCGGACTCGTCGTCGCGGCCGCGGCGGCCGGCGTGCCGTGCGTGCTGATCCTGCTGGAGCCAGACCTCGGCACTGCGCTGACTCTCGTTCCGGCGGTGCTGGTCATGCTGCTCGCGGCCGGGGTCTGGCGCAAGGGCCTTGTCGCGCTGCTTGCGGTCGGGTGCGTCTGCGTGGCGGCGCTTCTCGGCGCGGTCCACGAGGCCGAGCGCCCGGGAGTCTCCCCGGAGCGCAGGGCGGCGATACTCAGGTACGTCCCGCTGCGGGAGCACCAGGTCTCCCGGGTGAAGACGTTCCTCTTCCCGGAGACGGACCGGATGGACTCAGGCTACAACCTGAGGCAGGCGACGATGACGATCGGCTCCGGCGGGCTCGTGGGCAAGGGCTACCGACGCGGCGAGTGCATACGCCGCAGGCTCTTGCCGCCTATGGGCATAATGAACGACTTCATCTTCTGCGTCTGGGCGGAGGAGATGGGGTATCTAAGGGGGTCTTTGGCGCTGCTCGCGCTGTTCGCTCTGCTGAGCGTTTCGACGGCGTGGACGGCGGTGGTCGCGGGTGAAGGAAGGGGGCGCCTGGTGGCGCTCGGCATGGCGACGCTCGTGTTCGCGCACGTGTACGTCAACATCGGCATGTCCCTGGGGCTCGTGCCGATAACCGGCCTGCCGCTTCCCTTCCTTTCGCTCGGCCGCACGTTCCTGGTGACGGTGCTGTGCGGTCTAGGCCTTGTTCAAAGCGTGTCACTACACAGAGAGGAGAAACAATGAACCTGTTCGGATGGCTAAAGCGCTCGAAGACGAAGCGCGAGATAATCGTCAACGTGGAGAAGCTCGAGACCCGCGTCGCCGTTATGGAGAACGGAAGGCTCGAGGAGTTCATGGTTGAGCACCAGGAGGCGGAGCGCCTCGTCGGCAGCGTCTTCAAGGGGCGCGTGCAGAACCTGGAGAACGACCTCCAGGCTGCGTTCGTCGACATCGGCCTCAAGAAGAACGCGTTCCTGCACTACTGGGACATGACCCCGGACGCGGACGCCCTGCTGGACGACGACGACGAGCCGCAGCGCTCCGGGAAGGGCGCGCGCAAGAACCGCCTTTCGGACGCGGAGATCGCGAAGCGCTTCCCGCCGGGATCGGAGATCGTCGTGCAGGTCACGAAGGGCCCGATATCCACCAAGGGCCCGCGCGTCGTCGCCAACCTGTCGATCCCCGGGCGCTACCTCGTCATGATGCCGGGCGCGAAGGACTCGCACGGCGCGACGCTGCGCGGCGTCTCCAAGAAGATCGGCGACGCGAAGGAGCGCCTGCGCCTCAAGAAGATACTCGACAAGCTGCCGCTGCCCGACAACGTCGGCCTCGTCGTGAGGACCGTCGGGCAGGGCGCGAGCGCCCGCGCGTTCGCGCGCGACCTCAGGAACCTGCTGTCGGTGTGGAACGAGATGCAGGCCAACATCAAGAGCCGCAGGACGCCGTGCTGCATCTTCCAGGAGCCAGACCTCTGCGAGCGCGTCGTCCGCGACTGGCTGACGGAGGACGTCGACGCGATAGTGATCGACGACGCGGCCAGCTTCGAGCAGATGCGCGAGATAACGGGGCGCATCTCCCGCAGGGCGAAGTCGAAGATCCGCCGCTACGACGGCAACGCCAACATCTTCGAGCACTACGGGCTCGAGCGCCAGCTCTCCGAGGCGTTCGCGAGGAAGGTCCCCCTCAAGTCCGGCGGCTACCTCGTGATCGACGAGACGGAGGCCCTGATCGCGGTGGACGTCAACACCGGCCACTACAAGGGCAAGGGCTCGCAGGAGGACGCGATCCTCGAGGTGAACCTCGAGGCCGTCGAGGAGGTCGCGCGTCAGCTGCGACTCAGGAACATCGGCGGGCTCGTGGTCCTCGACCTCATCGACATGAAGAGCCGCAAGCACCAGAAGCAGGTGTACCGCGCGCTCAAGGACGCGCTCAAGCGCGACCGCGCGCGCACGAACGTCCTGGAGATATCCGAGCTCGGGCTCCTGGAGATGTCGCGCCAGCGCCAGGACCGCTCCATCCTCTCGATGCTCACCTCGTCCTGCCCGTACTGCCAGGGCCACGGCGTCGTCAAGAGCCCGATGGCCATATCGATCGAGGTCCAGCGCCACCTCACCGCGCTGCTCAGGAAAGCGGCCGCGGACAAGAAGCCCTTCGAGCCAAAGGTCGTCATCGCCCCCCAGGTGATGCAGCGCCTGAGGACGGAGGACGCGGACACGCTCGCGCGTCTCCAGAAGGATTTCGACACCAGGCTCACCTTCGTCTCCGAGCTGCACCGCCACCCGGAGTCGTTTTCCATACTGGACGCGGCCACCTCACAAGTGCTATACTCTCAGACATGAACTACAAGTCCGTTCTCGCCGCGGCGGCCCTGTGCACGGCCGCGGGCGCGTCGGCGGCCCCCGCCGCGGGCCGCGAGCTCAAGGTGTCCGCCGACCGCATGGCGGCGGACAACGTGACAGGGGCGCTCGTCGCCTCCGGTCACGTCAACGCCGTCATGGCGCCGTTCAGGATGCTCTCGGACGAGGTGTCCAGGACCGGCGACACGTATGTGTTCTCCGAGCCGACCACCGTCACTACATGCACCAACGACGAGGGGTCCCTCCACTGGTCATGCACTGGGAACGTCGTGTACCGCGACGGCAAGGAGGTCGTCGCGCGCGACATGACGCTCAGGATGTTCGGGGTGCCGGTATTCTGGGTCCCGTACTGGTGGCAGCCGCTCGACACGGACTACGGCTGGCGCGTGATGCCGGGCTACCGCAGCCGCTGGGGCGGGTATCTCCTGACCAAGTACGTCTACCGCCTCGCCGGAGGGCTGAACGAGGGCGAGTGGGGCCTGGGCGGCAGCACCCGGTTCGACGTCAGGACCAAGAACGGCGTCGCGCTCGGGCAGGGCGTCAGGTGGTCGCTCGGCGACTTCGGGCGCGGCAAGTTCAAGGCGTACTACGCGTGGGACCAGGACGCCGACCGCTACGACAGGCGCTGGGACAGCAAGCGGCACTACGCCAACTGGGGCAGCAAGGTCCCTGACGAGCGGTACGGGCTGATGCTGGAGCACCGCTGGGAGGCGACTGAGCAGGACACGCTCCGCGTCCGCGCCGCCTACTACAGCGACTCGCACTTCAGGAGCGACTTCATGCGCGACGCGCGTCTCGGGCTCGACAACAGGTTCCCCGGAGCCGACCGCAACGAGGCGGCATGGGAGCACAACGGCGGGCTGTTCGGGCTCGGCGCGAGCGTGGCCGGGCCGCTGAACGACTTCTACGGCGGCGTGGCGCGACTCCCGGAGGCATACTTCGACGTTACGCCCCAGCAGGTCTTCTCGCTGCCCGTCAACTACGAGTCGGCGACGCGGGTCGGGTGGCTCGACCGGCAGTACGCGAAGCACGGCAAGCGCACCACGGCCATCCCATACCGATACGACCCGGGCATGTGGGCGGACTACCAGGTCTTCCGCGCGGACACGTACCACAGGCTGACGCTTCCGTTCAAGGTGGCGGACGTCGTGTCGGTGGTGCCGCGCGTCGGCGCGCGGGGGACGTACTGGTCCGACTCCGGCCGCGAGAACCTTACGGGCTACGGCCGCGCCGGCACCCAGGACGACGACGTTCTCAGGTCCATCGTCGAGGGCGGCGTGACGTTCGCCGCGCGCGGCACCGCGCCGCTTGGCGAGAGGTGGGCGCACGTCGTCGAGCCGTACATGGACGCGCTCGCGCAGGAGGCGCAGTACTCGGGGCTCCGCCGCAGGGCGAGGGCGTTCTACTTCGACTCCATCGACGGCAGCGCAGACTACCTGGACCAGTTCGCGGGCAGGAGCCGCAACCTGCCGTACTCGTGGTACGGCGTGACGCCCGGACTACGGAACGCCTTCCGCAAGGCCAACGAGAATGGGCGCTCAAGGACGGTGTTCGACTTCGACGCGTACGCGGCGGTGCAGCTCAACGACACGTCGTGGACGGAGGGCGGGCGCCGCCACCGCCTGTCCCGCTCGCAGGAGAACCCGAACTACGGGCGCGACGGCAAGGCCGTCGCCTCGCCGGGCGTCAGGGCGCGGTGGCATCCGACGGAGGACTCCTCGCTGCTCGCCCGCGCAGAGTGGGACGGCGAGAACGACACCGTCGCCTACGCGAACGTCGCCTGGAGCCAGCGCATCTCGAAGGACCTCTCGTCCACGCTCTCGTACTCCGCCCGCGACCAGCGCTGGTGGGACTTCTCGTCGACGCCATACGACCCGTCGGTCGAGCGCAACGACGACTTCAACTGGACCAAGTTCAGCTACGCCGGCATAAGCTTCGAGCACGAGATCTGCGACGCCCTGGCGTGGGGCCCGTTCCTGCGATGGGACCTCCGCGAGAACGAGCTCGACGAGGTCGGCGCGTGGGTCGACCTCAGGACCGACTGCCTCGGGTTCCGCATCAGCTTCTCGTACGAGAACGACTACAAGCGCATCGACGGCTCGGAGCACGACGACGACTGGCGCGTGAGCGTCGGGGTGTACCTTCGCGCGTTCGGCCCGAGCGTCGGCACGATGTTCGGCGACTAGCCTGGACGGGGCGCATTCCCGCAACAAGCATAGGCACATGAGGATCGGCAGTTCAATGAAACAGGGCGACTACAGGCTGCTTGTGATAAACCCGGGCTCCACATCCACCAAGGTGAGCCTGTTCGAAGGCGAGGCCTCCGTGTTTGAGCGGAGCCTTTTCCACGACGCTTCCACGCTTCTCGCGTTCCCCCACGTCAACGACCAGGTGCCGTTCCGCCGGGACGTGATCCTCGGGATGCTCCGCGAGGAGGGCGTCGACCCGGCGTC
>Ga0310786_10011332_pt1 | contig 11128 bp, 12 predicted proteins | sample AusTroGonzalo_MG_FD_203881 | JGI IMG/M metagenome (GOLD analysis project Ga0310786, IMG submission 203881) | Bovine rumen microbial communities from tropical cattle in Woodstock, Queensland, Australia - Gonzalo_03 (v2) (version 2) | ecosystem: Host-associated > Mammals > Digestive system >...
CGCGCACGCATACGCCATAACCTAAAAGTAAAGTGTAGCCGCGTCGACGGAGTTTTCCGCGGTTTTTAGTACCTTTGACATGCCTGCCGATAACCGTCTTTTCGCCTTTTCGTACCCATGCCCTCTCCGAACTCTCAACCCCTGGACCTCACCCAGACGCTGGTTCCCAGCAGTCCGTCGACATTCTTTTTTAGGGTAGGCAAAGTAACCTTCCCCGGATCTGGCATGAAAGAGGGCGACATCCTGGTTGTCGACAGGGCCGTCGAGCCATACAACGACTGCCGATCCGTGTGCTTCCTCGACGGGGAGTTCTGCGTCAAGCGCGTGGACACCACCTCCGGCGGCATCGTGCTGCGCCCCTGCAGCGAGGACGACAACCGCTTCCCGCCCGTACCCGTTGACCCCGACGACGAAATCACCATCTTCGGCGTCGTCACCTGGGTGATCCAGAAGGCATGACTTACTGCAGGACGAAGTATTCTATTATTTTTTGCGATTACCCTATTATTCACTATCTTTATAGTTACTTATGAAGTGCTTAATAATCAACAATATGAAGAGATTTTTGGTTTCAATGAGAATTATGCAATGGGTGCTGGCCGCCGCCCTGATCATCAGCGGCCTGGGAATGCTTTCATCCTGCGAGAAGTTTGAAGAAGCGAATCATGACATCCTGTGCCAGTGGATCTGCGATCGTGCAGAAGAGGGGATCAGCGCGAGGACGGGCCTGGAATACAACCGTGTGGTGGAAGTCTATGAGTTCTTCGACAACGGCACGGGCTATTACGAGTGCTACCTGTTGAACGGCGACGAACTGCTGAGCGCGAATTATGTACGCGGCGAGAACGGAAATTTCCGTTATGATGTCAAGGGGGACCTCGATCTCCGGTCGACGGTGGCGAAAAAGAATGCCCATATATGTCTCGACCTTACGATTTTCCTCCTCGACCGGTCCTGGACTCCATGGACGGTGCGATATGCCGACGGCCTCATCACCGACGGTGAAGGCGGCGTTTTCACACCCGCCACCGAGGCGCAGCGCGAGCAGATTCTCCAATTGTACGAGAGCCGGAATGTCACCGGCCTTTCCGAGAAGATTATCGGGAAGTGGATGCCCGCGGACATCGACGGCAAACCTGCGCTGACCAACGAAAAGATGGTCTTCGCATTCCTCTCCCCCACGAAGGGCTATATAAGTGCATCACTTAGCATTCACTCGGACGCGGAAATGTGGAGCAGCCAATTGGAAACCGATGTCGCCATCAGCGGCAACAAAGTGACCGTCACCTTCCATCCCGACGAGCATAATACTTCGGTACATGAGCTCAACATAACCGCCATCAACGACAAGGAGTTCACGGCCAATCAGAAGGTGACAGTGACGATTGACGGCAACGTCGTGATTTCCGAAGAAAAAGCCTTCCGCTACGTCAAGCTCACCGCCGACTACAGCGCCGACATCCTCGGCCTGTGGGAGTGCACGGGGCTGACGGGCATCGAGACGTACAACGATGCGAATGCGCGACTGGAGTTCCTGGCCGACGGCACTTACCGCTACTACCGCTTGGCTGACGGCGGGCAGTGGCAGGCCGTGACCACCCGTGAGTTCCAGGACTACTTCGTGGATGGCACGCTGCTGGCCACGCGCTGGAAGAACCAGGGCGACGCGGAGCTACGCGAGTGGTGGGAAATCGCCTCGCTCGCCGACGGACAGATGCAGTGGACCGCCCTGCGCCAGAACTCCGACGGCACCACCGCCCAGCAAGGCATGACGTGGAAGAAAATCGACCTCAACGTTGCTGAGAAGATTATCGGGAAGTGGATAATCGCCGACATGAACGGTAAGCCCGCAACGACCAACGAGAAAGTCGTGTTCACTTTCGTCTCCCCCACTAAAGCCTTTATCAGCGCATCGCTTAACACTCATCCGGAAGTGAGCGAACTATGGGCTACACAGACAGAAAACGATGTCGCCATCAATGGCAACAAAATGACGCTCACAAGCCACCCCAACCAGCATGAAACGGTAGTGGATGAGTTGAATGTTACCGCCATTGACGGCAGCGAGTTCACGGCAAATCGCAAACTAACTGTAACGGTTGACGGCAATGTGGCGGTTTCCATAGAAGAAGCCGTCCGCTTCGTCAAGGTCACCGCCGACTACAGCGCAGCCATCGTCGGCACATGGGAGGGGCAGGTAACAAGCACGCAGGATACGTATGGTGATGGCAAGGAGCATCGCTGGGAGTACAAGACCGACGGTAATTTCGTTTACTACGTGAAAGACGGCGACAACTGGGTTCCCAGTGCCAACACGCTGAACGAGTATTTCGTCGACGGCAATCTGCTCTGCATGCGTTGGATTGACAATGACGTCGAGTACCGCGAGTGGTGGGAAATCGCTATCGACGGCGACACCATGAACTGGACCGCCCTCCGCCAGAACCCCGACGGCACCACTTTTACCTCTACGTTCAGTATGTCGAAAGTCGAGTAGGCCGAACGTTTCCTCATAAAGAAAGGGGCGGCAAAAGTTTGTTTCTTCGAAACTGCAAAAATGCAAAACTGTAAATGCATTTTTACATTTTTGCATTTCATCACTCCATCCGCCCCAATTAGCCCGACGACGAAATCACCATCTTCGGCGTCGTCACTTGGGTGATCCAGAAGGCATGAGCTGGCGACAAGCCCCGGTATTCCAAAACTCGCATGTATGAACCCCCGTCAGAACGCACTCTGGCGGGGGTTGTTGTTTTGGCTATGTTTGGATATCGTTGACAGTCAACGGCTTGCTGAAAGTGCGAGAAAAATAATACTAAATGGCCACGCCTTTCCTCTGTAAGCAACCGATGAACCACGTATAATGCTACTAAATGCAAGTCGCAGCAACTAATTGCCACTTTCGTGACAGTTGCTGCGACTTTCGCGTAGTTGCATGCTACTAGCAGCCAGTGGCAGCCGGTTCGTGCCAGTTGCAGGGTAGAAGCTTATCGATATCCTTTTCGGAAGGGAGTCTCTTCAGGACATCCTCGAGCCACGCCCTCGTGTCCACATTGGCTGCCTTGCAGCAGGTAAAGAGGGAGTAGACGATGGCGGCGCGGACAGCGGCGTCGTGGTTGCCGCAGAAGAGATAGTTCTTGCGGCCGAGGGCGAGCGGACGTATGGCGTTTTCGACGCCGTTGTTGTCGATATTGTAACGGCCGTCCAGAACGTAACGGCTGAGCCGCGGCAGCAGGGCATAGGTATAGACCAGGGCTTTGCCCATGCGTGACTTTGGCGCCATCTTCCCGGCCACCGAGTCCATCCACTTTTCGAACTCCTGGATGATGGGATAGGCTTCTTTCTGCCGCCGTTCCCGGATGGCATTGGCATCCAGTCCGGCATCGCGCATCTCCTCCTCGATCTTGTACAGTTTGCTGATGTAGACGATGGCCTCGCTCGCATATCGCTTGTTCTCCTCCAACGCCTCCACGAACTTGCGCCGCACGTGGGCCCAGCAGCCGATCATCTTCTTGCCAGGATCGTTCTCGTACGAGGCGTAGACTTCGTAGCCGTCGGTCTGGACGGCGCCGCGATAGCCTCCGATGAGCTTCCTCGCCGTGTCGCCGCTGCGGGAGCCCATATCATAATGGAAGTATGACTCCCCGGTGAGCGGATTGCGTACCGCCCACATGTATCCCTTCACCGCACGGTGCTTCTCGTTGTCGATGACCGGCAACGTGCTCTCGTCTACCTGTATGTAGTCACTCTCCATGATCCTCGCCCGAAGCCTGTCGTACAGCGGGCGCAGCCGCGAGCATACCGCCGAGAACCAGTCCCCGATCGTGGCGTCGCTCAGCACGACGCCCAGCTCCTTGTATTTCTGGATCTGCCGGTAGAACGGCAGGTGATAGACGTACTTGTTGATAAGGATGTCGGCCAGGAGACTCTCCGAAGCCATTCCCTTCGGGATGACCGTCTCGGGCAGCGGTGCGATCAGGAACGGCTGCCTGTCCGGATTCTCGATCTGGAGGCTGGACTTCAGCACGAACTTGTGACGGACCGTCCGCTTGATGTACATCCGGGCGGGCTGGATGGCGAGCGTGTCGGTATTCTCCACACCGATCTCTACGTAGTCGGGGTTGTCCTTGACGCCCTCGGGATATAGGTGCGTCTCTTCCACGGGCAGGCCGGAGAACACGGGCTTGCGGACCTCACGCCTGTGAGCCTTGACCTCGATGACGCGGGCATTCTCCTCTTCCATCTCCTTCACCTCGGCGTCCAGCCTTGCCTGCACATCCTCCGGCAGCGGAACGTCAAAGAGCGTCGGCTCGAGGGCGTTCGGATCAAGGGGGAGATGCTTCTCGCTCATCGAGCCGAAGAACTTCTTGCGGAACCAGGCCATCTGAGACCGGAGGTCGTTGATGACCGCCTGCATCTCTTCCTTCTCAGCGCGGAGCGCGTCTACCTGACCCCTGATGGATTCTTTCTCTGCAGAGAGTTTTTTGACCTGCTCGGCCAGTCTTCTGTTCTCCTCGATGAGTGCTTGTATGTCCTTGATTTCCACATTGTAAAGGTACAAAAAGTTGACGTCCCATGCAAGTAAAACGCCAACTATTTTTCGGTTTATTTTGCTGATTTTCAGCAACTTTTTGCAAGCATCTTCATCCTTCTTACATAGGGGCTGTCGAGGGCAGAACGCACCATCCCGATGACGTTTTCATACGGCAGCGATGACGAGATCACGTCCTCTCCGCCGACGGACGGAACCCGCATCCTCCCCATGTCAAGGCGGATGGCGTAGAGCACCATGCCGCCTTCCTCGTGGCGCAGCATTTTCATCATGTTCCGGCTGGCGTTGATGAAGATGTAGACGTCGCCGTTGCGCTGGTTCCCGCACATGGCGTTCGTCACGATGCCGCCAAGCCCGTTGAAGCTCTTGCGCATGTCCACCGGCTTGTTGTAAAGCCAGTACCGGCAGGTCCCGTCCAGACTGAACATCACCCGGCCGAGATTATCTCGCGCAGATGCGCCGCCGTCATGTTCCCCTGGATCCTCATCGCCGTGCCCGAAGCCGTGCGCAGCTCGATTGTCAGGAAGCTCTGCTCCTCCGTGCCGGCCTTACCTTTCGCCTTCCTCGGCGTACGCGCCGGAGACATCATCGGAGACACGAACGGGCCGCCCGGGGACAATTGAACGAATGAGCCGGATTCGGGCCCTAATCCCTGCTCTTCTTCCCTGCGGTACTTCCGCTGCCATCTGTAAAACTGGGACTTGTCGATCTTCAATTCGTCCAAGCGTGATCCCTGGGACACCTTATGCTCGGCGCAGTAAGTTTGAACATCCAGGATTTGTTCTCGTGTAAGCATACCTCTAACGTTTTTGCAAAGGTAGCCAGGAGTGATCCTGGCTACAAGATGCAGTTGGTCGGAGGCTTACTTTCCTCTGGGCGAGCGCGGATATCTTTAGAAGTCTTCTACGAGAAACAAAAAGCGGCCCGAAGACCGCCTTTGTGTATTTAATGAAAATACTCGATAAACAGGTTACCAAGAGAAAGAGAGGCATGCACGAACATAGTAGGGGTTGCTAGGAGAGGTGTGGCCTGTACTGCCAGAACTGAAGTCGCGGCAAAGTCCAGTGCCAGGATTATAATAATCAGATGAACGGCTCCAGTATCTATTTGCAAGCATATTCGTACCGCCAACAAGGCTGAAGCCGTCGCGAAGGGCGACGTAGCCGCCTGCTACGGTAATCATATTATAATATTCGTCACTGCTGGGAAGCATCCATGTGCAGCCAGTAACTTTTGGCTCCTTGTTATCGCATATGGATATAGCTGTACCTTGGTTCTTTTGGCCCTCCTCGTCGGCCATCGCCAGTGCCAGACCTTTACCGTCACTAACGTAACATACCTTGGCTACGGCTGTCACGCCTGTAGGCAGGTAGTTATAGTAGAGGCCATTGTATGCATATCCGTCGTTGCCGATGATGTCGCCAACTACTGCCGATGAAAGCGCATGACCAGTAGTAGTAGCAACACTCCTGTTGACGTTATAAATATTGCCGGCCGTAAGAGTTTTAAAGCCGGTGGTGAGGGCGATAGCATTGCTACCCACTGTCAGGGAGCAATAATGTAAGGCTGTCGAATTAGCTGCACCGATAGCAAATGCTGCCGTGCCTGAATCATTGGTTGTTACATTTTTGCTAATCACATTCGAATTATCATCTGTAAATGATACTGTGACCTCGGTCGTGGCTGTCAACCCTGTGATGGTGAAGTTAAGGATGGCATTCTGTGGAGCCAGGGCAAAGCCGCTGGAATAGGCAGATGCCTGCTCCAAGCTGAATTGCTCTACGCCAGCTGCCTTCGAGGTGGCGAAAGCTTTGGTATAATCAGGTGTTGCCAATTCCGCACTGTAGCCCTCACCGCTCACCGTCAGGAATTCGTAGCCTTCGTAGCCAGCAGGCAGCAGGGTGGCTTCGATTTTGGTGGCTGCAGTGAAAAGTTCGTCGGCAGTACCTGAATACTCACTCTTGCTAAAATGGTGCCGCTGAATTTTCCGGTAGCAGGAACATAATCCAGCGTGCCGGCAAACGGGCCTGCTCCTTCATATACATTATGAGAGCCTTTGATAAACAGCCTGTCTTCCTCGCTGAAGGAGAGTTTTCTGGTGCCGTCGTTATATGAGGCGCGGGTGGCAGGATCATCGCTTTGACAGGTTACGTTGACGGTTACAGGAAGAGCGTATCCGTTCTCGTTTGGAATCTCGTTGGGGATCTCGTCGTTGATGCAAGCGGTTGTCAGCGACATGGCGGACATCAGCATGGCAAAAGCCAGCGTCTTGAAGATATTCTTTGCTTTCATCGTTCTTCTTCTGTTTTTGATGTTAATACTCGGATTGCTGCTGGGCATCAAATATCCACATTCGTAAACGTTCCATCCATTGTGGCATCCACATCGCCGCTCGTCATGAGCATTCCCTTGTGCTGTAACTGGACGACATCCATCGTCGGTTTTTGATAATACTCTCTTTTCATTTCTGTATATGTGTATTGTTATAACTCGCGAAAGCATATAGCAGTTATTAAAAATACTGCTTTTCAAAAATACAGGCAAGGACTTAGTAGAAGAAGGCGAAAATGTCCAAAAAATGACCTAGATAGTGATAGCGTAAGAGACAAGCACACGGTGCGCCGGGTAGAGCGCCTCTACCTTCGGCACACTGAACAACCAACTTTCTAATTTCTACTCTAAGTTCTTAACCTAAAACCTACCTGTAGTCACCTCGCCCAGCCGCCCCTTAACCCCCTCTCCTTCTTCGACTTATCCATCTCACGCCCCTATCACCCCCAGACTACACCCCCAAACACCCGATTTCACCATAACCTAAATCCTGACTGTAGCCAAAATTCCCTCCCGCGCGCGTGCGCATACGCCATAACCTAAAAGTAAACTGTAGCGAAGCAGCCCGACACCAAAAGACACCGGCACTGTAGCAGAACCAAGGCCCCAACCGCAGCGCAAGCGCGCCCCGGCGCGACCGTAGAGACCGTAACCTAAAAGCAGAGTGTGGTGAAAGAGCAACCGCCGACACCAAGACAACGCAGGGCGACCCGAAGGCCGCCCCGCATCATCCGCCGTATAGTCAAGGATGGCTATTCCGCCTTGGCGTAACGACGTGATGAACAATAATCTACAGGCCAAGAAGGCTGAACGCCATCACCCCAATTGTTCAAATCATCGGTATAATAGAGCTTGACATTTCCTTCTGTCATAACATAACCGTAAATGGAACAACCATTTTCATAGACGGCACCGGCATATAAATATCCCCCATACACAATAATATCGCCCTCAACATAACGGTGACCTGCACAACAGATAGCAGAACTGCCGCCAGCATTACTGGTGCTGGACACTATGGTACTGCCACCGTAAATATAAATTGGTCCACTTTGACATAATAAACTATATTGTGCACTTGAGTTTACGGTAAGATTGCCGCCGTATACTGAAATGTCGGATGTGACACTTAATCCAGACGATTCTCCCGTATGTGTTACCGTAACGTTTCCACCGTGAATTTCCAGATTCTCACAAGTTAGTGCATAATAGTCTTTAGAAGATACTATAAGTATGCCGGTGCCCGCATCCTGGCCATAGATGTAGAGATCACCGTTGGCATAAACCTCCCCGTTTACCGTCAGCTTGGCGCCATCGCAGAGAATCAGATGTGTGTCGCCATTAAGAGTGACGTTTCCATTGATGACGACGTTGTCGCCGGTCACAGTGTACCACCCTCCATCCCATTGAACGTTCGAATCGCTGCTGGTTACCACCGTGGGAGTGGGATTGGAGGCCGTCTCCTTTTTGAAAGTAACCGTATTATACACCCAGTTCATAGTTCCTTTCTTGTATTGATTCGACTCCCATGCCTCCATCCTCCAGCTGACGTCATATCCGTTGCTCTTCTCGTAGGTCTTGCCCGCCAGGATCTTCGAATAGCGTTTCGTGCCGTCGGTAATGGCCGTAACCGTGATGTTGGCTTCGTCCGTGGGGCGGATGGCTACGTAGACGCGTGCGGAGAGTTTCGTTACAGGGGCCTTGGGTGTGACTGTGTAGGTGTTGGTTCCGTCGCTGACGGTCAATTTAGTGATGGTGCCGGTGATGTCGTTTGCTGTGGGAGAGGTATTGTCCTTCAGCGTGATGGCCAGGATGGCGAGCTCGTTCTCAAGCGTGGCGGTAGGCAGGGACGTGCCTTCCCAAGCCCCATGAAAAGTCGCCAGGTCAAGACCGCTGGAAAGGGACGCCAGCGTGCCGTCCTGCGAGTCGAGCCTGGTGTAGTCAACACCGGTTTCACCAGCCATCGCCGCGGGGTAGATGTAGGTTACATCCACCGACACGTTAGGCGTTTCGAGATCGAAAGTAAAGGTTGCGGACTTGCCGCCATCGATGAGATCGACATCTTCGAGCTCATGGCTTACGGCTTTTACCATAGACGTTCCGTTATTATAAATCACGGCCATCGTCTCGCCTGCAGCGAAAGTCTTCACCCCGTCATCCGTGAGCGCCTTCGTAGATGCACCCAGTCCGACCTTCGTGGTCAGGGTCACCGTCTTACTTTTACTTTCCGGCTGCTCCTCCACCAGCTCGCCGCTGGTACAACCGGCCATCACAGCGCCCGTCAAAACGAGGACGGCCATGGCGAGAAATCTCATTGTCCTTTGCATAACGTTCTTCGTTTAAGGGGTTCGCTACTCTTCGGTTACCGTCTGCCAGTTATAGTCCTGAATGCTTGCCTGGCCCGGCTCGCTGACAATCATGAGATGGCCGCGATGCTGCAGGATGACGACCTCCGTCACCGGCTGCTGATAGGGTGTCCTCTTTATAGGGTTCATCGTTAACTGTTGTTTCTGTTTTGTTTCGACTTGCGTAGGGAACGGCGGACAGAGATGATCAGCGCCGGCAGCCACACGCCTAGCAGCAGCACAACGATGACGATGATGAGGATGTCTTGCCAATCCATAGGGGTACGTATTCCCTGCAAAAATAAGGATTGTTCTCCATCGAGGTTTTCAAATGCGTTCACAAAAATTCTGTTTGCGTTTACACTCTGTAAATTTCCGTTCAAAACTGCCCATTACGGCCAGGAAACCCATGACTGCAGCCAGCAGTCTTTTTAAACAGCAGTGTTTACCTCCGACAATCATGCTGCTTTTGTTTTGTACTTGCGACACATACGTAGGATGTCGGTATAAAGATTTATAGATATAAAGAAATAAAGCTACCTTTTGCAACTAATGAATTTTAATAACATTGGCATTATTCTTACTCACACCGTTTTTCTTCTTCTCTGCATCGCTTTCGCGTATCAGACGAATAACATCATTTAGCTTGAGGCGACAGTCTGCAAGACTCAGGCAAAGATTAGCGTTCGTGTCAATGAAAACGACATCCTCAATGTCCGCCTTCTTTTGAGCTTCATTACCGTTTTTGTTTGAAAGGTATAGACTGATACCTCGTTTATTTAATCTCCTCCGAAAGTCATCAATGTTTCCATCTTTGCTTTGCTCAAAAGCAATTCGTATTTTGCTGATGGAGAAGTCTTTCTTGCCATACTTGTGTTCAAGATAATGGTTTTGGTAATAGCTATCAAAAGATTCACCAAGGACCTTTTTTACCGGGATGGGACGACCAAGGTAATTTCCGTCCTCATCAACCCCGCGGAAGGATTCGTACGGGTGCCCTTTTTTGCTGATGCCTCGCCTGAGTAGGATTCCATAATAACGGAGAACGGCCTTCAATTGGGTATCTCCCTTATGTATGAAATTGACAGCTGCGTGTACGTTTGCGCGTATGAACCCAATCATGTTTTTCATCCCTGTCTTCAGCGGGGTTGGCTCGAGTTTTTCGGCGTCGTTTTCGATGACGCTGACGGAAAATCCATACTTTGAGGAATATTTTTCCTGAAGACGCATTACTTTGAGACGGGAGAAGGAGTCCCGGATGATGCGCCCGTTTTCGTCGACATTTGTACTGACGACATGATAGTGGACACGATCAATGTCGTTATGGCGAAAAACGACATAAGGCTGATCTCCGTATTTCAGATCGGTCATCATGTCATCTACATAGTTAACGACGTCTGCGTCGTTCATGTTGTCCTCTATAGTAGGATTTACGGAAAGATGAAAGCCTTTATTCTTTGTGTTGGCATGTATCAGTGGGTTCGCCTCGAGGCGTTCCATCTCGAGGCGGATTCTAAACATCGTGGCTTCTCTAATGTTTCGTACCGCGACAATCTGAGCTTCTCCTGCGAATAATTTTTCTTCGTTGTAGTTCAAAGGGTCTGATGAACTCGATGACGGTTTTGCAATACGTGTTATCATAGTTTCTTTATATCTATAAATTTTTAAATTTTTAAATTTTTAAATTTTTAAATTTTTAAATTTTTATCTATATCCTCGACAATGAGGATAAAATCGGCATATAACGTAGATTCTTTCCACATGTAGCCCATCATACAAACTTTAGTACCCGCCGTCAAGAACTCCAGGGGCGTAGATGTCCGTGAAACCACGGTTAATGCACCTTTTTCGGTTGCAACCTTTGCAACGGTGATTTTTAGACCCTGTTTGTCAGTCTTTT
>Ga0310786_10011334_pt1 | contig 11128 bp, 10 predicted proteins | sample AusTroGonzalo_MG_FD_203881 | JGI IMG/M metagenome (GOLD analysis project Ga0310786, IMG submission 203881) | Bovine rumen microbial communities from tropical cattle in Woodstock, Queensland, Australia - Gonzalo_03 (v2) (version 2) | ecosystem: Host-associated > Mammals > Digestive system >...
GGACATGATCGGCAATCCGGCCATCCTGCATGTGCTGGCCGTCGGCCTGATGGGGGAGACCGAGCAGGAGAAGAAGGCCGGCTTCCTGCACGATGTCGTGGAGGACACGGACCTGACGCTCGAGGCGCTGCGTTCGCAGGGCGTCGAGGAGGACGTCCTGGCGGCCGTGGATCTGCTGACGCACCGGGACGGCGTCAGCTACGAGGACTATGTCCGGAATATCGTGGCCTCCGGCAATGAGACCGCCATCCACGTGAAGCTGAACGATTTGCGCCAGAATATCGGCCGGGCGGCGGATTCGATCCTGACGCTGGAGTCCTGCGGCCGCCGGGACGATGCTCTCTTCCGCGAGATCGTCCGCATCGCCGCCCTCCACGGCTGGGCCGAGCAGTACATCCTCTCCGCCGCTAATTGAAATGCGCCGGTGCCGGATCAGGATTAGGATTGGGATTGGGATTGGGATTGGGATTGGGCCTTTCCTCCGCCACGGTGAAATATTTCACGCGCCAGGTGCCCGCCTTGCCCGAAAGGCTGCTATACTTGAATCCAAACTGCACCTTCTTGCCTCTCCAGGCAGCGAGATCAATACACACACCGGAGTAGTCAGTCGTGCTCATGGACGGATAGTTGACAGTCAACTGCTTCCATTCGCCGTTCTCTTCCCTAATCCAGACCGTGGCTCCCTCCTGCACCGATTTAGCGTTATAATAGTTATCGATCGAATGCATAAAAGTTAGTTCGGGGGCAGCGGCTTGGCTCAAGTCGATAAGCGCCGAGAAAAGCCAGGACTCGACCTTATAATCGTTTTCGCTCACTTTTGCGCTCGCAACTATGCCGTATTGTTTATTATGCAACCACACTGGCACTCCAGTGTCGCCGACCGTGACGCCGTCCGTCGAGAAGGATCTGAAACCCATGATGAGCGGTTCGGAATACGGAAGGCTTTTCGCAATGGAAGAGGAAGGGGCGCTATCGTCTTCCGACTCCATGAAGGGAACGGCCAGCGGCTCCGACGTGCAGGATCCAAACGACAGGGCTGACAATACGGTCAGCAGCAGAATAACGGGCTTTGTTTTCATCGAGATGCAAAGATACTCTTTTTCCGTCATTCGTCGGCTTTCCATAGTCATTCCGGGCTTGACCCGGAATCTCTTTTGTAAAATGCGTACCAAATTGGTACGCATTTGAAAATAAATGCTATCTTTGTCGAAAAGAAAACAATTATGGTTGTAGTAAGCAGCAGAGAATTTCGGGCTAACCAGCGGAAATATTTCGAATTAGCCCGCTTGAACGATGTCGTGATCACCTCCAGGTCTTACGGCAGCTATCGTCTTGTGCCGCTCTCCGAGGACGATCAATTGGTAGATATTGCGGAGCTGGATGCCAAAATCCGGCGTGGCATTGCCGAGTACGAAGCCGGCTGCAGCCATCCAATGCACGATGAAGAGAACACGGAAGAATACCTGGACAGAATGATTAAGGAGCCTTGAATTGTATAAACTCGTTTTCTCCGAAGACGCAAAGAATGACTTGAAAAAACTTCAAATCAAGGCCCCTCACGCCGTCTCTAAACTAGCAAAACTTTTAAACGAGATCCGCGAGCATCCTCCTGCAACCCGGGGCTTCCGGCGGAGCCGGCAGGGCTGCCGTCGTGCAAGCAAGAAAATGCTTGCCCGCCGCCACCCTGCCGCCTTATCCGCCGTCCGCCCCACAGCGCCGGCTCGCACACGCACCCTCCGCACGGCCCCCGACGGCGCAGGCAAACGGCCACAAGCCCCCGCACGGCCAACCCGCCGGCCGGCGCAAATGGAATCGGGGTGCAGATAGGCCCGTTTTGCACCCGGCAGATCTGCTGCCGACTAGGTTCTGGGATACAAAAAGCCACCCCGATCGAGGGGTGGTCTATTGTGTTTTCAAACATTATGTATATCTTTGCAAAAGAGAGATCGAAGGGGCGATGGGTAAAGGGGTAGCCCTCCTGTCGCCCGGAACCGGAGATCTCTGAAACCACCCTGCTACCGGGGTGGTTTTTCAATTTCTATAACCTGAGCACCAATGATAGCAAGGATTCTTGTAATCTCTGGCCATCTTTCATTCTTAATACGCGCCTCTTCATACATATACCACCCTTCCTTAATCCTTTCAAAATTAAATAGATTTTTATTAGGATAAAGTAAGATAACATGTTGCGCGCCTTGCATGGCAGCATCATATATTTTCGTTCTAATTGCCCATCTGCCAGAGCCTTCGACTGCTTTTATTTCACAACGAACCCAATCAAGAAGACCATCGCACTGTTTCATACAAACGTCTTTTTTCTCAGATTGCAAGATAATGCTACGACCTGATTGTCTAAGTACGTTGACTGCATCCAATTCATACTGGCCTCGTCTACAGCCGAAAGGACCAATACTCTTGTCGAACTGGTGTTCACGATGCACGGCGCTGACACCGCCGGACTGCTCGTCAAAACAGACATCTACATAGTTGGGGTCACTGAGTAAGCGAAGGTATTCCTGAAAGTTTTCTTCCCGCTGTTCGTCACAGTTAATCATAGTTTTTAGCCTTTTCCGCTACCATGCTTATCATGCCAGCTTTAGGCAATCCGTCTGTCTATTGATGTGAATACCCTACAAATCAAAGAAACTATTTGCTTCGTGTGCCATGTAGTAGATCAAATGCTTGATCAAACGACATTTCAAGATTAAGGCTGTGTTCTTTCACGGGAAACCCCATTGATTGTAATGACATGAATGCAAATGCTACTTGAGATTTTACATAACCGAGAAAATAGCCTTCTTCAAAGCCATAGCTGCACTTGTTAACCAGTTCTCTAGCATAGACTTGAGAGTAGCCTTTTGATTCGTACATGTTAAGCTGTTCTTTCTTGAAGGAATCAAAAATGTGAGTCCAGTCGTTTTCGTTATTCATTATTTTACTTAATTAATATAGTATCTACTTATAAACATAATCGATCATATACCAAATACTTGTCTCTCTCAACGCTTTCTTTTGCGAAGGATTTCAGGGCGCCTCGGGGCACGAGGTCAACCTTTCTGCCTGCTCCTTTTTCGAGTTTCTGAATCAGCGATGAGACCGCCATCAGACCGAGGGGCGCTCCTTGCTCGAAATCAACCAGTAAATCCAGATCGCTATCCGGGCGTTCCTCCATTCGGGCGAAGGATCCGAAGACCCACGCTCGCTGAACCGGTGCTTCCGACAGAATCCCGACAACGGAGTGTATCGCTGCCATGCGTTCCTGGTCAAGCTCGGCCAGGATGCCCTCCACCTCTTCTTTCTTCCCTTTGCGGGCGGCATAACGGCAAAGCCGTGAAATGTTTACCTGGTACTGCTCGAACACCCGCTGGTAAAAGCGCTTTGGCGCTTCGTCGATATACTCCTTATCTGAAATACGATCCACCAGCTGCTTCTCCAACGTTGGCACCGCCATCGCCTCTGCTTCTGTCAGCGGGGCCTCGGATACCATCGGCTTTACGAGTACGAAATCATGTAAGACATCCATCATCTGATAGGCTTTCCGGATATCAGCCACATCTGGAAAATGCCGCTTCAACGCCGTCAGAACCATTTCTATCGATGACCTGGGCACCTCCACAACGACATTCCGTCCTAATTGACAGACACAATGGTTTATCCCAACGCAGTCTTGGATAAGCGCTTCGTTGACGGACCGCATTTGTGGCGTAATCTGAATATGGTATTCCATGGCCAACTGTTTTTTGCAAATATAATCAAATTGGCAATAAACTGCAAATATTGCCAAACCGCTGCATTCTTCGTCTTTCCCCGGCACCGACCGGTGCGAGCATATTTTCACTATCTTTGCACTATCATGAAGAAGCCAGTGAAATCCCTGTTCCTGTTTGCCCTGCTGTTCGCCGTGGCTGGAGCGTTTGTCGTGTCGTGCCAGAAGGAAGGTGGTGAAGCTGTTCCGGAGGTGGGAGAAGGACAGTCTTGGCCTGATATCAATCCCCGGGTATCTCCTTCTGGAAATAGCTTTCGTATCATAGCAGACGGAACCTCATTCATGGGCACATCCGCAGGTTATTCTTATTTAGTGATGGCAAAAGCTATCACTTTCATTAACTTTACCTGTGACCTCGGCACTGATCAGGAATTTGAATTGTTCTATGAATGCAACCTGACGCTGCAGGGGAAATCGGTCATCCTGATGAATAGCGGTAAACTTACGGGTGATCCCGTAAATTTCTCCGGAAACGGTAGCCTCACGTTCAAGAAGTTGGGAAAATTGAACTTGCTCCATTACAATCCGTTATTCGTTCCGGCCGAGGGATACACCATGACATTCTCGGGAGAAGTGGAAGAGGGGAATAACTGGTATTCATATACGTGGACGGTAAGGAAAAGCAAGTAAATCCACACGTCATTCCCCGGCTCCGACCGGCGAATCTTTTTTCTTTGTCAAAACCTGGCAAAACGCTGCCGTATCTTTGCCTCTGCAAAGAACAACAAAACGACAGCACACCATGGAACAGAACAAAATGAGCGATGAGGACCGGGCGCGGGCCTTTGTCGACTCCCAGGACTGGATCTTCGCCAAGACGATGGCGGACATCCCACATTTCTACTGCCTCAAGATGAACGCCGGGAACCCGTCGGAATTCGAGTGGTTCGTGCAGCATCTGACGACCCACAGCGTCCCGGGCTGGTTCTACACCACGGAGTACCAGTACTTCTACCTCGACGCGTGGAAATACTGGATCATGGACGCGAGCGTAGGGGAGTGCGACCTGATCAACCGGGAACAAGTGGAGAAATGATACGGAAGCCCCTTCCTCCTGCAACCGGGGGCTATCCGGCGGAGCCGGCAGGGCTGCGGCCGTACGGGCAACAAAATGCCCGTCCGCCCGCACCCTGCCGCCTTTCCGCCAAATGTTAACACGCGCCAGCCTCCCCACGCACCCTCCCCACGGCCCCCGACGGCACGGGCAAACGGCCACAGGCTCCCGCACGGCTCCCGCGCCTGCCGGCGCGAAATGAAAACATGCTCACCTCGCTTCGCTCAAACCCTCCCACCCTTCGGGAAATAATCACACGCCTGCCGGCGCGAGCATACCTCAACAATTCCTTATATTTGTAATCAAACCACAAGATAATCTGTTTATTTTTGTTTCTGACTGGTCATTAGTATAATGGATACAAACAAGTTATATAAATACCTTGACGCCAAAGGTGGATTGATGATGCTGAAAAACTGTAATCTTCAATTCACTAATGCCACTCAGCTTAACGATCCCTTTGACTGCCACCCGGGGCTATTAGATTTCAGTAATGTGCCGGATAATGAACTGACCAGAGCCTGGGGGAAAGAACGCATTGCCTTTTTGAGATCAAACCCTCATGAACTGTTGCGTAGCCACGCCTGGATTTGCAGTCTATCTAAAGTCCATGACTCACTTTTGATGTGGAGCTACTATTGCAACCACAAGGGGGTGTGTATCGGGATAGACATGGCAAAAGCATGGAAATATCTATCGAACTTATTATGTGGGATTTCCGTTGGTGCAGAGAGGATAGAGGTCGAGTACAAAGAGATTGTTGAAAAGCCCGATTACTTTAACTCATCTGGAGATTTATTTCGTTACCAACTCTGTACAAAAGCCAAGGAATGGGAACACGAGCAAGAAGTGCGATTGGTCTTGAGAGAACCTTCTCCCGCGTTTATTCCTATGTGGCTTCCTAGGAAAAAGAAAAGTAAAAATGAGGTTGTGGACTGGAGAGAAGTACGTGCTTATCCGCATTTAGGAGGGGAGTGTTTCGAATCATTATATCTTGGAATCAATTTAGACGGAGAGCAAAAAGATGAACTGATAGAGATAGCGCGAAAACTGAATCCAGAGATTAGAATATATCAAATGAGGCCTAATCCTTTAGCCTTCAAATTAGAGGAGCATCTGCTTTAAGATTCAAACACACTCTTGCCTCCTATCGCTTATTAATTAGAGACATGGGCCATTATTTCGGATTCATGTTTTCCTTATGCACCACCGTCGTGATAAGGCTGTCTTGATCCATGAGGGGACTCCGTTTAACTGGACCATTTAATTGTGCAGTTCCTATGCATAATTCTGATTGATCTTGCGGGAGATTCTCCTTTTTTTTGTAAATTTGGCCATAATACAAGCAGGACACCACTAAGTAAACTAATGGCTACAAACAAACACGCCATGATCAGGTATCAAGCCCTTGATGCCTGTTTTGCCAATAAATATCGACGGTTCTTTATTGAGGACCTCATCAACGCGTGTAATCAAGCACTTATGGAGTTCTATGCTTCCAGAGCTGATTCTGTATATGATGAAGATTACTACGTCAAGAGACGAACCATCTTCAGCGATATAGCGTTTATGGAAAGTTCTGAGGGCTGGAACGCTCCCATAAAGCGTTTCTATGAAGGACGTCGCTGCTACTATAGGTACGAGGACGATAGCTTTTCTATCAATAAAAGAGATTTCTCTGAATCCGAACTTGATACGCTTGACGAGGCCTTAATCATGCTGAATAGATTGAATGGAACAGCTGGTTTTGACTGGGTTAGCGAGTTTATTGCAAATTTCGAGGACAAACTGGGCCGCAAAAAGAACACCACCCCTGTCATCGGATATGAGAAGAACCCCTTCCTTACCGGCATCGAGAACCTGTCTATTCTTTACAACCACATCGTAAATAGGCAGGTGCTCAAAATTCAGTATAAGCATTTTACCAAAGGCGAAATGGAGCATATCATGCATCCATACTACCTCAAACAGTACAATAATAGATGGTTCCTGTTCGGTATCACAGAACGCGATAAAGACGTTCTGACCAACCTACCCTTGGATCGAATAATAAGCATCGAACCGGTGCAGATTGAATACATCCCTAACAAACACTTTGACTTCGAAGAATACTTTGATGATGTGGTTGGAGTATCCGTTCCTCGTGAAGGTGAGCCGGAGAAGGTTGTTTTGAAGTTTGATAAGTTTCGCTATCCCTATGTAATAACCAAACCCCTCCATCCATCTCAGGTTGAACTAGATAAGGAGAATTGCATTATTCAATTGAATGTTTTCCTTACCCCTGAGTTGGAATCACTTATCTTTTCTTATGGCGACCATGTGGAAGTCCTTGAGCCAGTCTCTCTACGTGAGACCTTCCGTCAGAAAACGATAAAAATGACAGAAAAATATAATTGTGCAGAATGAGTGCACAATAATCGTTTACCTTTGCACTCGATATTCCACAAAAACACAAAAGACATGATCCAAAGCGAAGCACAACTCGAGCAGCAGTTCCTGGAAAAATTGCAGGAGTTGAAATATACCTATCGCAGCGATATCCGCGACCTGGACTCCCTTGAAAAGAACTTCCGTCAGAAGTTTGAACGGCTCAATTTCGTTACCCTCTCTGACGACGAATTCCGCAAGCTCCTGCAGGAGAACATCACCTCGGACGTGTTCACGGCCTCCAAGCGTCTCCGCGAGAAACAGACCTTCACGCGCAACGACGGTACGACCTTCGATTATAGCCTCGTGAATCTTCGCGACTGGTGCAAGAACGACTACGAGGTGGTGAACCAGCTCACCATCAACACCGCCAATAGCCACCAGAGATACGATGTCATCATCCTCATCAACGGCTTACCCTTGGTCCAGATTGAATTGAAGCGCCATAGCGTTTCTCCGATGAAGGCGGTCGAACAGATCGTCAACTATAAGCAGGACCGCGGCAACGGCTACACCAATACACTGATGTGCTTCATGCAGCTGTTCATCGTCAGTAATGGCGGCAGTGACACCATGTACTTCGCCAACAACAATGACGAGCATTTCCATTTCGATGCGACCAATAACTATTTGCCTGTATACCACGCCGCAGACCAGGACAACCATAAGATAGCCGAACTGTTCAAGTTCAGCGATATGATGCTGCAAAAGACTGCCTTAGGCCGTCTCCTGAGCCGATATATGGTGCTGGTCGAGACAGAGCGCAAGATTCTTGTGATGCGCCCCTACCAGATATACGCAGTTGAAAGCATCGTAAACTCGGTATCGGAAGATAGCGGAAACGGTTTCATCTGGCACACCACAGGCAGCGGCAAAACGCTCACCAGCTTCAAAGCATCCACGCTCCTCAAATTTGACCCCAACATCGAGAAATGCGTCTTTGTCGTGGATCGTAAAGATCTGGACAAGCAAACCCGTGACGAGTTCAACAAGTTCCAGGAAGGCTGCGTGGAGCAGAACGCAAACACGGCGGCTTTGGTAAGCCGCCTTGAAAGCACCGACTATGCTGACAAGGTCATCGTGACCACCATCCAGAAGCTTGGCATTGCACTTGACCCTTCAAACAAGAATCGCTTCTACCAGCGCTTGGAGCGTCTCAAAGACAAGCGCATAGTCTTCATCTTCGATGAATGCCATCGCAGCCAGTTTGGCGAGAATCATGCCGCTATCAGGAATTTCTTCCCCAAAGCCCAGCTCTTCGGCTTTACCGGTACGCCGATATTCCAAGAGAACAGTAGCTACACCCGTGTCAACGGTCAGCAAGCAGAATATGTTACGACCGAGGATGTGTTCCAGAAGTGCCTGCACCAATACACCATCACAAACGCTATCACTGACAATAACGTTCTCCGTTTCAAGGTGGAGCACTATGGCAATACCGATGCCGACGGGAACCCGATAAAGGAACCTCTGACGGTCTGGCAAATCGTAAAGCACATCCTCGATAACCACAACAAGCTCACGGCAAATCGGCGCTTCAACGCCCTGCTTGCAACGCCTTCAATCCCGGAAGCCATTATCTTCTACGATATTTTCAAGGAGTTACAGGATGCGCTCGTACAAGATGTTCCGGACTACGAGCCGCTTAATGTCACGGCCGTGTTTACGCCGCCGATGCGCAGCACCTCGGATGAAGACCTTCCTCAGGAGGAAGCCGATAACCAGGAGCGTCCGGAAGAGAACAAGAGCGAACTGGCGAAAATCATTGATGATTATAACGCCAAGTTTGGGACCAACTTTAGCGTGGACCTTTTTGACGAGTACTATCGAGACGTCCAGGGCCGCATTAAAGATCAGAAGTATCCCAACAAAGACCTCCCGCACAGCAAAAAATTGGACGTGGTCATTGTAGTAGAGATGATGCTTACCGGCTTTGATAGCAAGTTCCTCAATACGCTGTACGTGGCAAAGGACCTAAAGTATCATAACTTGATTCAGGCCTTCAGCCGCACCAACCGTATCCTGGACGGCACAAAGCCCTACGGAAACATTATCTGCTACCGAGACCTTGAGAAGGAGATGGACGATGCCATGGTGCTCTTCAGCGGCTTTGACCGGGACAAGGGCAAAGAATACTGGCTTGTAGAATCGCCCGAATCTGTTGTTGAAAAGTACAAGAACGCAATAGCTCAGTTGAAGACCGTGATGAACGGTATGGGGCTGGAATGTAAGCCCGATGAAGTAGTCAATATCCCCCAGGGAGAGAACACCAACAATTTCATCGACGCTTTCAAAGATGTTCAACGCCTGTCCATTAAGTTGGGTCAGTATGTTGATTTGCCTGACGAATTGAAGACAGCCGTTGAGAACGCCATGCCGGAAGACACTCTACAGCAGTTCCGCACTGCATACCTGGATCTTGCCCGACGCAGACGCAACGAGAAGGGCACCCAGGCAAAGGAAGAACCGGAGGATGAACCCGACTTCGAGTTGTCTCTGTTCAGCTCGGCCGTCGTGGACTATGACTACATCATGAGATTGTTGGCGAAGTACACCGATACGCATGTCGATAAGGTGAAGATTACTAAGGAACAACTCCTGGAAATCCTTTCTAGCAGTGTGGATTTGATGAACGAGCGCGATTACCTGAAGGCTTTCATTGAAGATGAACTTCAAAAAGGTAGTGGCGTAAGCGAGGCCGAGATTCGGGAGCGCTATAAGGCTTATAAGGACAATATGCTCAACCAAAAGATCGTCTCCTTTGCCGATAGATATGGGATTGCTGCCAATGATCTCGAGGCGTTTTTTGTCGAAACGGTTAAGTTGCGCCGTCTCGATGAGGATGCTTTACGGGAGTTATTGAGTCACATTGATAACTGGAAGCAACGAAAAGCGGCCAAAGAAGAATTGCTTGCGCGTTTGGCTCCATTGTTTGCAATGATGACCAACGGTGGAACTATTGAAGGACTAAATGCATACGTATAGTAAAGAACAACCCAAAGCACATAGGAAAAATGAGTAGGAATAGCACTAATAGTCGTCAGCCAGAACTCCGTTTCAATGGTTTTACCGGGGATTGGGAGGAAAAATCCTTAGGGGAAGTCGGTGTCTTTGTAAGAGGTTTATCATATAACAAGGGAGAAGTAACTACTGACGAGTCTTCAACCTTGGTTATTCGATCAAACAATATTATCCAGGACGGAGCGGTTGACTGCAAAAATGGTTTGCAATTTGTTACTAAGGCTCCCTCCTCTGAGCAGATATTGAAAAAAGGGGATATCGTTATTTGTTTGTCCAACGGTAGCAGCAATTTGGTAGGTAAATCTGCCAGTTTCGATGGCGACTATGATGGTGTAGCAACTGTCGGTGCTTTTTGTGGCATTTATAGGAGTTCGGCGCCCATAACAAAGTATCTAGTGCAGACACAAGCATATAAAAATAGCATTGATTTAATTAAGCAAGGGGGGAACGGAGCATTGGCAAATCTTTACGGAAGAGATATACTTGGTCTTAAATTTCTCTTTCCATCCTATGCTGAACAACAAAAGATTGTCGAGTGCCTCTCAGAAATAGATAATCTAGTCTCGGCGCAGGGGCAAAAGGTAGAGTATTTGAAAGAAAAAAAGAAAGGTTTGATGCAACAAATCTTTCCTCGGAATGGCGAATCCTCTCCTCGTCTTCGCTTCCCTGGCTTCACCGGAGAATGGGAGAAGAAAAAACTGGTGGATCTCGCGCACAAAATGAATCGCAGAAATCGGCAGCTCGAAGTGTCTAGAGTTTTAACCAATTCTGCAAATGATGGTGTTGTGGACCAGAGTGAGTATTTCGATAGGGATATCGCTGTAAAGAACAATACTGACAACTATCATATTGTGGAACTT
>Ga0310786_10011335_pt1 | contig 11127 bp, 10 predicted proteins | sample AusTroGonzalo_MG_FD_203881 | JGI IMG/M metagenome (GOLD analysis project Ga0310786, IMG submission 203881) | Bovine rumen microbial communities from tropical cattle in Woodstock, Queensland, Australia - Gonzalo_03 (v2) (version 2) | ecosystem: Host-associated > Mammals > Digestive system >...
TGGTTCGGTTCCTTTCGCTTTCGTTCCGCCCACCCTACCACGCTCCCGCCCGTTTTCAATCCTTCCCGCCCCCGTGCCGCCTTGACACCGCCCGCCCTTTCGCACACAATGCCCCCATGAGCACGAATCCGACCCGTCTTCTCCCCGCCTTGGGCTTCGCCGCCCTCCTTTCCGCCACGTGCGCTTGGGCGCAGATCGACACCGAATGGCTCTACCACGCCGCTCCGGGCGTCGCCCCCGCCCAGGAGCTCGTCCCCGGCGAATCCTTCCCCTTCCTCATCCGCGGCTCCTCCGCCGACGTCGACGACAACCAGCCCCTCACCCTCTACCTCCTCACCCGCCAGAATTTCGCCGGCGACGCCGAAGAGCAGGTCTACCTCCGCTGGTGGGACGGCTACATGTCCCACTGGATCATGGGCTCCTGGGTCAAGAACATCCGCCTCGGCCCCGGCGACCTCCGCTTCCGCGACCTCCCCGCCGAAGACGGCTCCCCCGTCTTCCTCGACCTCTGGCGCATCGAAATCCCCGCCTGGATCACCCAGCCCGGCCACAACTACTACGCCATCCAGACCAAGGCCTGGCGCGACGGCCGCGCCGACACCCGCTACCTCCTCGCCCGCCCCGGCGGCGACTTCGGCGGCACCAACGCCCTCGGGCAGGCATGGTCCGCGTCCGAAGATTTCGAAGGCCAGGACTGGCTCGTCAACGTCACCGGGGAGTGAGTTCCGTGGAACCTTCCCCCACCATCGCGGTCACCCTCCCCGGCGACCGGCGCGTGGACTGTGCCGCGCCCGTCTCCGTCGGCTCCCTCCTCGACTCCCCCCTCGACCCCGCCACCGGCCTCCCCTGGCTCGGCGCCCTCGTCAACAACGAACTCGTCACCCTCGCCTACGCCCTCGACGTCGACTCCACCGTCCGCTTCGTCACCATGGCCGACCCGTTCGGCATGCAGATCTACGTCCGCTCCGTCTCCTTCCTCCTCGCCAAGGCCGTCCGCGACACGTTCCCCGGCGCCGCCTTCTCCGTCGAACACGCCAGCGGCTCCGGCGCCTACTACTGCGAATTCTCCCGCCCCGGCACCGACCCCGGCATCTCCGCCGCCGACCTCGAAACCCTCGACGCCGCCATGCGCCGCCTCGTCGCCGCCAACCTCCCCATCCGCCGCGTCCGCCTCCCCTACGTCCGCGCCCTCCGCCAGTTCGAAGAAGCCGGCCAGGACGACAAAGTCTCCCTCCTCCGCTTTCTCAACACCCCCAAGGTCGTCACCTACGTCCTCGACGGATTCTCCGACCTCGACACCGGCCCCATGGCCTCCACCACCGCCCACCTCGGCCGCTTCCGCCTCGCCCCCCACTCCACCGGCTTCGTCCTCCAGATTCCCACCACCCAGACCGCCCCGGAAATCCCCCCCTTCGCCCCCGTCCGCGTCCTCGACGAAACTTTCCGCGAATACAACCGCTGGGGCCGCATCCTCGGCCTCAACACCGTCGGCCGCCTCGACGAAATCATCTCTTCCGGCCAAATCCGCGACTTCGTCAACGTCAACGAATCCCTCCACGAAAAGAAGATCGCCCAGATCGCCGACGCCATCGCCGCCCGCCCCGGCCTCCGCTGGGTTCTCATCGCCGGCCCCTCCTCCTCCGGCAAGACCACCTTCGCCCGCCGCCTCGCCGTCCAGCTCCGCGTCAACGGCCTCCGCCCCGTCACCCTCGGCACCGACGACTACTTCGTCGAACGCTCCGCCACCCCCCGCACCGAAACCGGCGACTACGACTTCGAAAACCTCGCCGCCGTCGACATCCCCGCCCTCAACGCCGACCTCGAAGCCCTCGACTCCGGCCGCGAAATCCGCGTCCCCACCTTCGACTTCATCGAAGGCCGCCGCCGCTACACCGGCAAGACCATGCGCCTCGAACCCGACCAGATCGTCGTCCTCGAAGGCATCCACTCCCTCAACCCCGCCCTCACCCCCGCCCTCCCCAAGGACCGCAAGTTCCTCGTCTACATCTCCGCCCTCACCCAGCTCAACCTCGACAACAACAACCGCATCTCCACCTCCGACAACCGCCTCGTCCGCCGCATGGTCCGCGACCACGCCTACCGCGGCCACACCGCCTCCGCCACCCTCGCCATGTGGCCCAACGTCCAGAGCGGCGAACGCCGGTGGATCTTCCCCTTCCAGGACAACGCCGACGCCGTCTTCAACACGGCCCTCGACTACGAACTCGCCATCCTCGCCACCCACGCCCGCCCCCTCCTCCGCGCCATCAAGCCGGACGACCCCAACTACGCCGAAGCCCTCCGCATCCTCCGGTTCCTCGACCACTTCCTCCCCGTCCCCGACACCCTCCCCCCGCCCACCTCCATCATCCGCGAATTCATCGGCGGCTCCGCCTTCGACTACTGACCCCCCGCCGTTTTTTGCCCGTCGGACCGGTTTGCCAACCCTTGGCAAATTTCCCCGTTTTTGCCAAACCTTGGCAAATTCCGGAAACGCCCCGCCACATCTTCCCATTTCCCCTTTCGTCCATCCGCCCAGCATTTCGCTGGCGGTCGCGCGCGCGATGCGGTAGCTTCCCCGCCATGCATCTCGGAATTTTCGCCAATCTCGAAAAACCCGCCGCCGCCGCGACTCTCGCCGCCATCGCCGCCGAAGCCAAGGCCCTCCGCATCCCGCTCCACGCCATGGACGCCGCCACCGCCGCCGCCGCGCCCGGCGCCACCCGCCTCTCCCCCGCCCGCTTCGCCCGCAGCATCGACGTACTCCTCTCCCTCGGCGGCGACGGCACCCTCCTGCGCGCCCTCCACGCCCTCAAGGACGCCCCCGTCCCCATTCTCGGCATCAACCTCGGCCACCTCGGCTTCCTCACCTCCGTCCCCGACATCCACGCCGCCGACGCCCTCCGCCGCCTCGCCGCCGCCGACTACACCATCCACGACCGCCCCCTTCTTTCCGCCACCCTCGTCCGCGGCACCCGCCGCAAAACCGTCCTCCGCACCGAAGCGCTCAACGACATCGTCGTCGGCTGGGGCACCGTCCCCCGCGTCGCCTCCCTCTCCCTCGACGTCGACGGCACCCGCGTCGCCACCTTCAGCTGCGACGGCATGATCATCGCCACCCCCACCGGCTCCACCGGCCACGCCCTCTCCGCCGGTGGCCCCATCCTCCATTGCGACACCCCCGCCATCGTCGTCGAAGCCATCTGCCCCCATACCCTCTCCAACCGCCCGCTGGTCCTCCCCGACAGTTGCGCCGTCGCCCTCACCCTCAACGGCACGCAGCGCACCCTCGTCCTCTCCATCGACGGCCGCAACCGCGGCTCCCTCGAACCCGGCGACCGCCTGGAAATCCGCAAAAGCCCCCGTGCCGCCCGCTTCGTCCGCCTTCCCGGCCAGTCGTGGTTCGATTCCCTCTCCCGCAAACTCCACTGGCGCGGCTCGTCCGCCATCGAAACCCAAACCGCCACCGCCCGCTGACCCATGACCATCCCCCGCCCCCTCCTCCTCGCCGCCGCCGTCCTGCTCGCCGCGCGCTCCGCCGCGCCCGCCGATGACCTGCGCTTCGACCTCCCCGTCATGGCGTCCTGGACCGCCTCCCCCTCCAACTCCGTCACCCTCGCCTGGGAACGCCCCGAAGCCGCCCCCGCCACCCTCTCCTGGGTTTCCCTCGACGCCCCAGACGCCGTCCCCTTCGTCCTCGACCTCCCCCCCGCCCGCCGCCACGTCGTCCCCCTCGCGGACCTCCTCCCCGCCACCACCTACGCCTACACCGTCTCCGACGCAACCGGCCCCGTCCGCTCCGGCCGTTTCCGCACCGCCCCCGCCACCCCGGACGTCCCCTTCCGTTTCGTCTTCTGGACCGACCTCCAAGGCGGCCTCGACCCCGACGCCGCCCGCACCGTCGCCGACGCCGTCGCCGCCCGCGCCCCCGACTTCGTCACCTCCGCCGGCGACCTCTCCGACTACCGCTACGCTTCCGACTATCCCGCCGCCGTCGACTCCTGGCGCCAGTTCTTCTCCATCGCCTCCAACCTCCTCGCCGTCTCCGTTTTCGAACCCGTCACCGGCAACCACGACGAACCCGAAAACCCCGACTCCCTCTGGTTCCGCATGATGGAACTCCCCGGCAACGAACGCTCCTACGTCTTCGACGTCGGCCCCATCCGCTTCATCGGCATCGACAACGCCGAATTCGAAGTCCCCGCCCGCGTCCCCTGGCTCGCCCGCCAGCTCCAGGCTGCCGCCGCCGACCCCGCCGTCCGCTTCGTCATCCCCATCACCCACCGCCCGCCCCACTCCTGGGGCGAACGCGGCGGCCAGGGCAACGTCCGCGAATGGTTCTGCCCCCTCTTCACCCGCTACGAAGCCTCCCTCGTCCTCTCCGGCCACGCCCACACCTACCAGCGCACGAACCCCATCGACGGCGTCCCCTACCTCGTCTCCGGCGGCGCCGGCGGCCGCCTCTACCCCGTCGACCCCTCCCGCCCCGAAATCGCCTTCGCCACTTCCTGCTACCATTTCGTCGAATTCGAGTGGAAACCCTCCGAAAACACTCTCTTCCTCACCGCCCGCGACGCCGCCGGAAACCCCTTCGACACCGCCGCTTTCACCCCCTTCCGCGCCGTCCGCTTCTCCCCCCCCTTCCCCCGCCGCGGCGAAACCTGCACCATCACCTACGACCCCTCCCGCGGCCCCCTCGCCGACGAACCCGAAATCTTCCTCCACCTCGGCCGCGACGAATTCCGCCACGTCCACTCCACCAACCCCATGACCCGCCAGCCCGACGGCACCTACACCGCCACCTTCACCGTCCCCACCACCCCCAAATGGAACCTCGCCTTCTGCTTCTGCACCCCCGACAAGAAGCGTTGGGACAACAACCACGCCTTGAACTGGCAAATCCTCCTCCAGCCCGACTTCCCCGCCTCGCTCCCCGCCCCATGAGCCCCGCCCCACCCGTCACCATCCTCCTCGCCCTCTACGACCCCGACCCCGGCTGGCTCCGCCAGCTCCTCCGCTCCCTCGACGCCCAGACCTGCCCCAACCTCTCCCTCCTCGCCTGCGACGACGCCTCCCCCACCGTCCCCCACTCCGCCATCCGCGCCATCTTCGCCGAAACCCTGTCCCGCCTCCCCTGGCGCCTCGAACGCAACCCCGCCAACCTCGGCTCCAACGCCACCTTCGAACGCCTCACCCGCGAAGCCACCGGCGAATTCCTCGCCTACTGCGACCAGGACGACATCTGGCTCCCGCACAAAACCCTCGCCCTCCGCGACGCCCTCCTCCGCGACCCTTCCGCCCTCCTCGCCTGCAGCGACATGTCCGTCATCGACGCCTCCGGACGCGAAACCGCCCCCTCCATCACCCGCATCCGCCGCCGCATCCGCTTCCGCTCCGGCCCCGGCCTCGCCCGCCACCTCCTCTACCAGAACTTCGTCACCGGCGCCGCCATGCTCGTCCGCGCCGCCCCCGCCAGGGAATGCCTCCCGTTCCTCCCCGGACTCTGGTACCACGACCAGCAGATTGCCTTCCACTGCGCCCTCCGCGGCTCCATCGTCTCCCTCCCCGAGCCCCTCCTCCAATACCGCATCCACGACCGCAACCAAACCCCCCTCCTCCCCGGCGTCCGCACCCCCGCCGACTACTACGCCCGCATCCTCCACCCCTACACCCTCCACATCCGCGCCCTCGCCGCCCGCTACCCTGGCTTCGCCCCGATTGCCGAAGCCGCCGCCTGGGCCGACGCCCGCGAAGCCCGCTACCGCCGCGCCCCCGGCTCCTTCCGCGCCCTCCACGCCCTCCGCCGCCTCAAACCCTCCGTCACCTGGTTCGAACTCCTCGCCTTCCCCCTGCCCCGCCCCCTCTTCCGCCTCCTCGCCTCCGCCATCCGCCGCGGCCACCTCTGACCCCGCCCCCCATCATTCCCCCTCAGCGTTTTTGCCCGACGGACCGGTTTTTCAAACCCGTTCTGGACAAGAAAGGGAGGGGCACCGTCCCCGGTGCCCGCTACGCCCTATTTCTTTTTGCGCGAGCGGGATTTTTTCTTGCCCGCCGCCGCACGGGAGGCGGATTTCTTTTTGTATGTAGTGGGTCTCGGCTTGGGAGCGCGTCCCGTCCAGAGACGGCTGTGGCAGGCGGGGCAATAGGGCGGTTCGGCCAATGCCGTGCGCCACGAATGCCCGCACTTGGCGCACGTGACGGTCCGGTATTCCTTCTTCTTCGCCAGACGCCGTTTCTTGCGCTTCTTGGACGGTTTGTACTTGCGCGGCGTGTTCCAAAGGACGGTCGTGCAATCCGGGCAGTGCCCTGGCAGTTTCCGGCGGCTGCGCCACTTGTGCCCGCACCGCAGGCATTCATGTTCGTACATGCCGTTTTCGTCGGGCAGGACTTCCACGGCCGCTTCGGGCGCCGGTTCCCCGGAGGCCCGGCGGATGGCGCCCAGCAACGACCCCATTTTTTCGCGAACGGATACCTTCATCTGCAATACCTCGTTTTTCGCTTCATACCCCAGTTTCCTCCCCGAACGCAACCGCAATCCCCCCTTCGGCGTTTTTTGGCCGTCGGACCGATTTGAGAAAAAAGAGCTGTTTTTCCAATCGCTCCGCCGGGCAAAAATAGCTGGGGGGGCTGTGGATAACTTGTGGATGGGACGGAGCGGCGGGGAAAAAAGGCGGGAGAAAATGAATCGACGCAAATCGCGTTTTTACAACGAGTTGGAATAAATATTCGATTTCGGGGCAAATGGGGATTGACGCCCTGTGGGTCAAAGTGGGATAAAGTGGGCCAGTCGGATATCCAAGTGGACCAGCAATCTCCAGTCTCTTCTTCCCCGCTTCCTTTCCCCGGTGGCGTTTTCGTCGGGCAGTTCGATCATGCCCTCGACACGAAACGCCGCATCACCATCCCCTCCGACTGGCGCGAAGTCGCCAACGAATCCGTCTTTTTCGTCCTCCCCGGCATCGGCGAGCAATGCCTCTATGTCTTCGGGGAGTCCCAGATGCGCCGGAAGCTGGAAAAAATCAGCCGCGTCAGCGTCGGCGACCAGCAGGCCCAGCGTCTCATCCGCAGCGTGTTCGGCAATGCCTGCCGCGTGGTGGTCGACGGTCACGGACGCATCCGGGTGAGCGATGCATTGTTGTCCTACGCGGGAATCCAGACGCAGGCCACGTTGGTCGGCGCCGCGGGGCGTTTTGAAATATGGAGTCCAGAGTCATGGAAAGAACAGCAGGGGTCGCAATTGAATCCGGAAGCACTGCGTCTGGGGGCGTCTTTCATCGGGTTGTAGAGTATCTCGGTTCCGCGTTGTTCGGCATCGGCGCCGGCCGCCGGGCCGAGCCCGAAAAGTGGTGGGAAAAGGACGCCACGCCCGCGGAGCAGCCCGACCGCAAGCCCCTCGCCTTCGGGCAGCAGGGCGTCCTCACCGGCTTCGGCGACCGCGAACTCGCCGGCGTCCCCGCCGCCGCCGCCGACCGTCCCGCCGGACGCGGCAACCGCGCGCTTGTCGTGCCGGGCGCCGCCGCCGCTCCCGCCGCGGAAACCACGCTCGTCTCCTCCGTCAGCAGCACCGCCGCCGCGCGGCCCGTCGCCACCACCAAGCGCGTCGCCGCCGTGCATGCCGCCGCGCCCGCCGTCTCCGCGGTCCGCGAGGAAGGCGCCATCGCGCGCCAGCTGCTGCTGAGCCAGTCCCTTTACTTTTCCAGCGGCAGGGAAGAGCCGCGCCGGTATTCCGTTCCCCGGCGCGCTCTCCTGCCGCGATTCCAGCTTTTCGCCGGCGGCGACGGCGTCGTCAGCGACGGCCGCGGCCATTTCACCCTGCCCCGCCGCGACCTGAAATCGCAGCGCGGCCAGGTCTGGTTCGTCTGAGAACCGAGCGGGGAGGGCGGAACCGTGCCGGAACACGTGCCCGTATTGCTGGAGGAAACCGTATCCCTCCTGCTCCCCGCCCCGGGAACCGGCGGTACGTTCGTCGATGCCACCGTCGGCGCCGGCGGCCACGCGCACGCCCTTCTTTCCGCCGCCGGACCCTCCGCCCGCCTCCTCGCCCTCGACAAGGACCCCGACGCCCTCGACCTCGCCCGCGAACGCCTCGCCCCCTTCGCCCCCCGCGTCGTTTTCGCCCGCTCCGATTTTTCCGCGCTCGGCGACGTTGCCGCCCGCCACGGTTTTTCCGGCGCGAACGGCATTCTCCTCGACCTCGGCGTATCCTCCATGCAACTCGACCGCCCCGCGCGCGGATTCAGCTTCCTCCGCGACGGTCCCCTCGACATGCGCATGGACCCCGCCGCCCCCCGCCGCGCTCTCGACCTCCTCCGCACCGAATCCGCCGAATCCCTCGCCCGCATCCTCCGCGATTGGGGCGAGGAACGCGACGCCCTCCGCATCGCCCGCGCCGTCAAGGACGCCCTCGCCGCCGGCCGCCTCCCCGATTCCACCGCCGCGCTCGCCGACCTCGTCTCCTCCGTGAAGGGCGGCCGCCACGGCCACGCCCACCCCGCCACCAAGACCTTCCAGGCCCTCCGCATCGCCGTCAACGGCGAACTCGATTCCCTCGCCGCCGCCCTGCCCGCCGCCCTCGGCCTCCTCGCCCCCCGCGGCCGCCTCGCCGTCATTTCCTTCCACAGCCTCGAAGACCGCGCCGTCAAGCGTTTCATGGCCGCCCACGAAGGCCGCATGGAATCCCTCCCCGCCGGCGGCGCCCGCTGGACCGGGGAACTCCCCCGCGCCCGCCGCCTCGTCCGCCATCCTCTCGTCGCCTCCCTCGCCGAAGCCGCCGCCAACCCCCGCGCCCGCTCCGCCAAACTCCGCGCCATCGAAAAGGAACCCGCCCCATGACACGCTCCGCCTCCAAAAAACGCCGTTCTTCCCGCGATCCCCACCCCCACGTCATCTGGATCGGCTTCTTCCTCGTCATGGCCGCCTGCGCCATCGCCTACCTCGTCGCCGCCGAACGCGGCGACGCCATCGGCAAGGAAGTCCAGCGCCTCGAACGCGAACGCACCGCCCTCCGCAAGCGCCTCGCCAACGAAGAACGCAACTGGACCTTCGCCCGCAACGTCCAGAACATGGAGCGCCTCCTCGCCCGCCACGGCATGACCATGGGCTGGCCCGCCGAACGCGACGTCATCCGCCTCTCCCGCCGCACCGCGGAAGACCTCTCCGCCGACCTCTACGCCGACGGCTCCTCCGTCCTCCCCGACCCCGCCGGAATCCCCCTGCGGTGAGGCCGCGCTCCCAGGGCTACCACGCCGGCCGCGCGCTGTTCGTCGGCTTCCTCCTCCTCCTCGCCTGGAGCGTGATGATCACCCGCATCGTCTCCCTCCACCTCGACGCCACCCGCCGCGCCAAGGTCCTCTCCTCCCGCAACTACCGCACCGCCCTCGCCGCCTCCCGCGGCTGGATTTTCGACCGCACCGGCAAACCGATGGCCCTCGACGTCACCCTCAAGAACGTCTGCGTCGACCCCGCCCGCATCCTCTCCGAAGGCGTCGCCCGCCCCGTCTCCGCCCACCTTGCCCGACTCCTCGGGCAGAAACCCGCCGACGTCTACTCCGCCATCACCAACCGTGCCACCCGCCGCTACGCCGCCATCGCCAAACAGCGCCCCGAAGCCGACGCCGCCGCCATCGCCCGCCTCCGCCTCCCCGGCGTCTTCTCCGAAGACGTCTCCGTCCGCCAGTACCCCATGGGCACCCTCGGCTGCCACGTCTTCGGCTTCGTCAACGCCGAAGGCGTCGGCTCCTCCGGCCTCGAACAGCGCTACGACGACCTCCTCCGCGGCCTCCCCGGCCTCCTCCTCGGCGAAAAGGACGGCCGCCGCCGCGAAATCCTCACCCGCCGCTCCCTCGACGCCGCCCCCGTCCCCGGCGCCAACATCCACCTCACCCTCGACGCCACCATCCAGTACTACGTCGAAAAGGCCCTCGACGAAGCCATGGTCCACACCAACTTCAACCCCGAAGCCGTCTGGGCCGTCGTCGAGGACGTCCGCACCGGCGAAATCCTCGCCATGGCCTCCCGCCCCGCCTACGACCTCAACGCCTACGCCACCTCCACCCCCGAACAGCGCCGCAACCGCGCCATCGCCGCCAACATCGAACCCGGCTCCATCTTCAAGACCGCCACCGTCGCCGCCGCCCTCGACGCCGGCGTCATCGAAACCGGCCAGGTCTTCTTCTGCGAAAACGGCTACTGGCGCGACTGCCCCGGCCGCCCCCTCAAGGATTTCCACGCCTACGGCGACCTCGACGTCGGCGGCGTCCTCAAGAAATCCAGCAACATCGGCGCCGCCAAGATCGCCATCCTCCTCGGCCCCGAACGCTTCCGCCGCTACCTCGCCGATTTCGGCATCGGCCGCCCCACCGGCATCGAACTCCCCGGCGAGGAAGCCGGCATCCTCCATCCCCTCTCCGCCTGGACCTCCCCCAGCATCTCCCGCGTCGCCATGGGCCACGAAGTCATGGTCACCGCCCTCCAGATGGTCAACCTCCTCTCCTGCATCGGCAACGACGGCTACCTCATGCAGCCCCACATCGTCTCCCGCATCGAAGACCCCTCCGGCCGCGTCCTCTTCCAGAACGCCCCCCGCGTCCTCCGCCGCCCCATCACCGAACGCACCGCCGCCCAGATGCGCGCCCTCCTCCGCGGCGTCACCCGCCCCGACGGCACCGGCAAGCAGGCCGCCATCGAAGGCTACCCCGTCGCCGGCAAGACCGGCACCGCCGAAAAACTCGTCAACGGCCACTACGTCCGCAACTCCAACGTCGCCTCCTTCATGGGCATGTTCCCCGCCGATTCCCCCCGCATCGCCATCATCGTCGTCGCCGACGACCCCCACCCCTACCACGGCGGCGGCGCCGTCTCCGCCCCGATTTTCGCCCGAATCGCCGCCCCCGTCGCCCGCTACCTCGACATCCCCCCCGTCGACGCCTCCGACGTCATCTACTACACCCCCGACGGCCTCCCCGTCCCCGACGACGCCTGACCCGCCTCCGTCCGTCGCTTCCGGTCGGGAACTTGCTCCCGCCGCACTTCCCTTCCCCGCCGAAAACGGTTGACAATCCCCCCCCCCCCCCCCCCCATTAGGGCCCCGCCCCGCCCGCGCCCCAAAAAGAGCGCTTTGGTTTTTGT
>Ga0310786_10011336_pt1 | contig 11126 bp, 6 predicted proteins | sample AusTroGonzalo_MG_FD_203881 | JGI IMG/M metagenome (GOLD analysis project Ga0310786, IMG submission 203881) | Bovine rumen microbial communities from tropical cattle in Woodstock, Queensland, Australia - Gonzalo_03 (v2) (version 2) | ecosystem: Host-associated > Mammals > Digestive system >...
CCTGTTTGCGGTCAGGATCATCGTGGACACCGTAAAGGACTGTTATGCGGCCCTGGGCGAGATTCATGCTCACTACAAGCCGGTTCCCGGGCGCTTTAAGGATTACATTGCAATCCCCAAGGCGAACATGTATCAGTCCCTGCACACCACGCTGATCGGTACCAGCGGACAGCCCTTCGAGATCCAGATCAGAACGTTTGAAATGCACAAGGCGGCGGAATATGGTATCGCTGCCCACTGGAAATACAAGGAGGCCTCCGACGGCAAGAAGGTGGAGACTCAGGAAGAGGAGAAGCTTGTCTGGCTGCGTCAGATCTTGGAGTGGCAGCAGGACATGTCCGATAACCGGGAGTTCATGAACCTCCTGAAGAATGACCTGGATCTGTTCTCGGATCAGGTTTACTGCTTCACGCCCACGGGCGAGGTGAAGAACCTTCCCGCAGGTTCGACCCCCATTGATTTTGCGTACTGCATCCATTCCGCAGTGGGAAATAAGATGGTGGGCGCGAGGGTCAACGGCAAGCTCGTGACCATCGACTATCAGATCAAGAACGGCGACCGCATCGAGATCATTACCTCCGGTAACTCCAAGGGCCCCAGCCGCGACTGGCTGAGCGTCGTAAAGAGTACCCAGGCGAAGAATAAGATCAATCAGTGGTTCAAGAGTCAGGGTAAGGAAGAAAACGTGACCAGGGGCAAGGATCTCCTGAACACGTACTGCAAGACCAAGGGCATCAACATGGCGAGTCTCATGTCCACGGAGTACATGGACGCCATTATGCATAAGTACGGATTTCGGGATTGGGACAGCGTGCTGGCGGCCATCGGCCATGGCGCGTTGAAGGAGGGCCAGATCATTGGACGCCTTCAGGAATACTATGACCGGGATCACAAAAAGGAACTTACCAATGAGGAGGTGCTGGCTTCCATCGCGGATGCCGGCGCGCCGGGCGGAAACAAGTCCGTGCGCATGCGCTCCAAGGGCGGCATTCTCGTAAAGGGCATTGCCGATCTCTCCGTCAGGTTTTCCAAGTGCTGTTCCCCCGTTCCGGGCGACGAGATCGTGGGATTCATCACCAGGGGGCGCGGCATCAGTATTCACAGAACGGACTGCGTGAACGTCATCAACCTGCCCGAGATGGAGCGGACGAGACTGATGGAGGCGGACTGGGAGGCTTCGGACGACCAGATTACGGGCTCCTACGTATGTGAGATCAACCTTTACGCAAGGGACAGAAGCGGACTTTTGGCGGATATTTCAAAAGTGTTCACCGAGAAGAACATCAGCATCCTGTCCTTGAACACCAGGACGAATAAACAGGGCATGGTGACCATGCAGCTGGGTTTTGAGGTCAGCGGCAGGGATGCGCTGAACAACATCATGGAAAGGCTCCATGCCATCGACAGCGTCATCGACATCGAGAGAAGCATTGGCTAAGAGGGCTTGTGAGGCCATGAACGTAAGGGACGGACGGGGAGTCCGGATCAGGAAAGAGTAAGGAGGAAGCATGGGAGAGATCAAGATCGGCAGAATGGTCATGGGAAGCTGTGCCACCAACGTTTATTTTGTATATCGCGAGGGAGAAAACAAGGTGGTCGTGGTGGATCCCGCCGATCAGGGAACCTCGATCTATGCAAGCCTTTTCAAGAATGACCTGAAGGTGGAGGGAATCCTTTTAACCCACGGTCATTTCGATCATATTTGGGGACTCGCGGCCTTAAAGGGCGCAGTCAACCGGGAGCGGACGGAAAAGGGGTTAGAGCCCATTAAGGTCTATGCGCTGGACGCGGAGAGGGAGCTTCTTGGCGACGCGGAGATGAACGTCTCCGAAATGGCGGGACGCGCCTGCACGGCGACTGCGGATGAATGGCTTCGGGATGGTCAGGAGATCACCCTGGCCGGCATCACTTTCAAAGTAATCTCAACGCCTGGCCACACGGCGGGAAGCTGTTGTTATTATCTGGAGGAAGCAGGGTTCCTGATCAGCGGTGACACGCTGTTTCAGGAGAGCGTTGGACGCACGGACTTCCCCACGGGCAGCATGAGCCAGATCGTTCGTTCCATCAAGGAAAAGCTTTTTGTATTGCCGGAGGAGACGAAGGTATATCCGGGACATGGCGGTTCCACCACCATCGGATTTGAAAAGGAGAATAATCCATTCTGTGTATAAGAAATATTTGTTCGTAAAATTGGGACGCCCCAGCCTGGAATATGACGTGAATTCCATTGTCAAGGCCTTCTATCCTGACAGACAGGTGAAGGTCCTGACGGACGAAAGCGTCAGCCTGTGGGAGGAATATCGCGAAGTGATCGCGGCGAAGGAAGCCCCCGCAGGAGACGAAGCCCTTCAGATGGATCTCACGGTGGAAGAGATTGAGATCGAGCTCTATCCTTCCGGTGCCACGATGACCATGAGGGCTGAGGGAAAAACGCCGGAATGCTTTGGCGCGCAGTATGAATGGCAGACCACTGCCGGGGATTTGACTGAGCGCTTTGACCAGTATAAGGCGGAGTTTAAGTCGTTTTTGTATCAAACCCTGGAAGCTCACGTGGGAAAGAGCCTCCCCTGGGGAAACCTGACGGGGATCCGGCCCACAAAGATCGCCTTTGGCCTTCTTGACGAGGGGAAGGGCGAGAACGAGATCCGGGAATACCTGAAAAAGAAGTATTTTGTCAGTGAGGAGAAGGCAAACCTCAGCATTGACATTGCAGAGCGGGAGAGAAAGCTCCTGAGCCAGATTCACTATCAGGGCGGTTATAGCCTGTACGTGGGCATTCCCTTTTGCCCGACGACCTGTCTGTACTGTTCCTTTACCTCCTTTCCCATTGCGGCTTATCGCAAGAAGGTGGACGCATACGTCGACTGCCTGATCCGGGAGATGGAGTTTGTGTCGCGGGAGTATGCGGATCGCATTCTGGACACGGTCTACGTGGGAGGCGGAACGCCGACGACGCTGGAGCCGGAGCAGCTGGAGCGTCTGTTGTCCAACCTTCAAAAATACTTTGATTTTTCAACCGTCAAGGAATTTACGGTGGAGGCCGGACGCGCTGACAGCATCACTGAGGACAAGCTTAGGGTCCTTAAGAAATATGGCGTCAGCCGCATTTCCGTAAATCCTCAGACCATGAAGCAGGAGACCTTGGACGTCATAGGCAGAAAGGCCACCGTAAAGCAGGTTTTGGAGGCGTATCATCTGGCCCGCAAGGTTGGATTTGACAATATCAACATGGATCTCATCCTGGGACTTCCCGGCGAGAGCGCGCAGGACGTCCAAAATACCATCGACAAGGTGGTGGAGCTGGCTCCGGACAGCCTGACGGTACATTCCCTGGCGGTCAAGAGGGCTTCCAAGCTGGGAGAGTGGATCCGGGAGCATGGCATGGAGACCCTGAGCAACACCGACGAGACCATGAAAATCGCCGCGGCAGGCGCAAAACGCCTTGGCATGGAGCCCTATTATCTCTATCGCCAAAAGAACATGTCCGGCAACTTTGAGAACGTGGGATATGCTTTACCGGGGAAATTTGGAATCTATAACATTTTGATCATGGAAGAGGTGCAGACCATCATCGCACTGGGAGCGGGCTGCATCAGCAAGAGAACCTATCCGGACGGAAGGATCGAGCGAAGCGATTCCATCAAGGACGTTTCGCTGTATATCGAGAAGATCGATGAAATGATCGAGCGAAAAAGAGCGTTGATGAGTTAGACTGGAGAGCCGTTTTTAAGGCGGCAGGGGGGAAACAAAGTGAAAAAGGGCGTTATCATGGGACACAAGCGTAGAGTGGCGAGAGTGATCATTTGGATCGCCATCGTAGTCTTTATCTTGATCATCCCATCGTTTATCACCATGATCTACGTATTCCGTCACGTCAAGTATTTGGGCGTGGATGACCACGTAAACAGGCCGCTACAGAATATTTATAAGGCGGAGACCTTTAAGATCAGGAGCATAGAGCATACCATTAAGACCTCTGACGGTGAGGTACTGTGGTGCGCGGAGGTGGCAGAGGAGGAACCCAAGGGTGTCATCATTTACCTGGGTGCACAGAAGGAGCCTTCCGTAACTTATTTCTACGCACATGCTGCCATGATGAAGGAACAGGGCTTTGCCTCCTTCCTGTTAGACCTAAGAGCACACGGAAAGAGCACCGGCAAGAAGTTAGGCCTTGGCATGACGGAGGTCGAGGACGTAAGAGCCCTTGTAAACTATATCAAGAGCGTTGAGAAGTATTCGAAGGTTCCCCTGATCGTTCAGGGCGTTTCCCTGGGAGGCACCGTCGCCATCAATGCGACGGCCCTGATCCCTGAGATCGACGGATGCATTGCCATGTCGCCCTTTGCATCGCCGGAGTTTCAGCTGGATCAGATCCTGAAGGCAAACCATTGTCCCGGATTTGTCCGCTCGGCGCTGAAGCCCTTTACCCACGCAACGTTCTGCCTGCTCTATGGAAAGGACAAGGCAAACAATTACAATCCCTTGGTTCAGATCCAGAACGTCGGGGATAAGCCGGTTCTTGTGATGGTTGCGGAGAATGATACCGTGATCCCTGCGGAGAATTCCTACGCGCTGAACATGGAGAAGGCGTCAAATGCGGAGCTTTGGAGGAGACAAACCTCAGACCATCTGATCGTCGCAGGAAACGACCTGACAAACGTAAGAAATGACAAGGAGTACTGCACTCAGCTGGAAGGCTTTATCGGAAAGATCGTTCGCTACGCTGAGAACAGAAAAAAAGGAAACTAAGAAGTTACAAAGGAAGCTCTTGGGCGGTGGGTCCAAGAGCTCCTTTTTTGCCCAAAACGTCGTTCAAAAGTGAAAAATTAATAGAAATTTCATTGACGTAGGTGGCAAAAACAAGTTACTCTAGTAAGGTAGAGCGTAAAAGAATGGCAAAGGAAAGGGTAGGTGCCTATGAAGAAACGAGAAGAATTTTTAGCGGATTATTCCAAGATTTGTTACCAAGAGGATGACATCGACGTATCCTTGTTTGATGAGTATGGCGTTAAGCGCGGACTTCGTGATAAGAATGGAAACGGCGTTCTCTCCGGATTGACGAATATTTCCAGGATAGAAGCCTTTCAAATGATAGATGGCGTGAAGACTCCCTGTGACGGGAAGCTCTGGTATCGCGGATATGATTGCATTGAATTGGTCAATGGCTTTAAGGGAAAGCGTTATGGCTTTGAAGAGATCGCTTACCTGCTTCTTATGGGGCGGCTTCCCAACGAACAGGAGCTGGCGGATTTCTGTGACGTTTTGGCTTCAGAGCGTTCTCTGCCCAGGAACTTTACAAGGGACGTCATCATGAAGGCTCCCTCCAGTGACATTATGAATTCCCTGACCAGGAGCGTATTGACCCTGGCATCTTACGATAAGAATTGCAGTGACAACAGCGTGGAGAACGTGTTGCGCCAGAGCCTGGAACTGATCAGCATCTTCCCCATGTTGGCCGTCTATGGATATCATGCATATAACCATTATTCCAATGACGACAGCATGTACATCCACAGGCCCCAGAAAAAGCTTTCCACGGCGGAAAACCTTCTGATGATGCTTCGCCCTGACAAGAAATACACGAAGCTGGAGGCAGCAGTATTGGACATCGCGCTGGTGCTTCACATGGAGCATGGCGGCGGAAACAATTCCACCTTTACCACGAGAGTGGTAACTTCCTCCGGCTCTGATACCTATTCCGTGGTGGCTGCGGCGCTTTCCTCCTTAAAGGGACCGAAGCACGGCGGCGCAAACATCAAGGTGGTGGAGATGATGCGTGACATTGAGAAGCACGTCTCCGACTGGACGGATGAGGATGAGGTGAGGGCATATCTTCGCAAGATCCTGAACAAGGAAGCCTTTGACAAGAAGGGCCTGATCTATGGCATGGGTCACGCGGTGTACTCCCTTTCCGATCCTAGGGCAAGGGTGTTCAAGGGCTTCGTGGAGCAGCTGGCAGAGGAGAAGGGCAGGGAGAAGGACTTCGCCCTGTACTCCATGATCGAGAGGCTTGCGCCCGAGGTCATCAGCCAGAAGGCCCGGATCTACAAGGGCGTGAGCGCAAACGTTGATTTTTACAGCGGATTCGTGTACAGTATGCTACAGATACCGCTTGAGATGTACACGCCCATCTTTGCGATCGCGAGGATCGTGGGCTGGAGCGCACATCGAATCGAGGAATTGATCAACATGGACAAGATCATCCGCCCCGCATACCTCAGCGTGATGAAGGAACGGGATTACGTTCCCATGGAGGAGCGCGGCGAGTGACATGACTGGTTCGATCCTGACGTATCTTGATCATCTCGGACAAAAGACAATGGAGGAGATGCCGTTTAATGACGTGGACGCGCTGATCCTGTGTCAGCTGGCCTATCTGAAATATGACGGGCAGGTGCCTGACGTGGATGAAGACCTTCCGCCGATCGGGCTGGAGAAGCTTGCGGCGAGTCCCCGAATGGAGCTTCTTTTTACGGACGAAAGATTTGGCAGGATGAACAGGGAACTGTTCCTGAGAGTGATAAAAAGCAGGCGCTTTCGCGGGATCCGCGCAGGCGCCTACGTCAATTTGATCGAAAAGGACTGGGAGACGCAATTTGCGGCCATCACCCTGTACTTAGGGGAGAACGTCAGATTCGTGGCCTTTCGGGGAACGGACGAACACGTGGTGGGTTGGAAGGAAGATTTCAACATGGCCATTTTGTATCCCATCCCGGCGCAGCACTGCGCCTTGAAGTACGTAAGGGTTATGGCGGAGCGCATTGATTGCCCCTTCTATCTGGGAGGACATTCCAAGGGCGGAAACCTGGCCATTTATGCCGCCATGCACGCGCAGCCCCAGATCCAGGCAAAAATCATAAAAACGTACAATATGGACGGGCCGGGATTCCGGCCGGAAGTACTGGAATTAGATGCCTATGACAGGATTGAGGATCGAGTGGTAAAAATTCTGCCTCATTCTTCCATCATAGGCATGCTGTTTGAGCAGGACACGCGACGGATCGTTGTGGAGAGCGCAGGCCTTGGGCTTTGGCAGCATGACCCCTATTCCTGGATGGTGGAGGAGGATCACTTCCTGGAGGCCAAGGGAATTGGGGAGGGAAGACAGTTTCTAAACGAAACCCTCAGGGAGTGGATGGAATCCCTCACGGAGGAAGAGATCAGAACGCTCAGGGATGCCCTCTTTGGGATCCTGGAGGCATCCAAGGCGCGGGATCTGATCGAGCTGGGCCATGATAAGAAAAAAAGCATGACGGGAATGCTTGAAGCCGCCAGGGAGTTGGAGCCCGAGACGGTGAACATGATAAAGGAAGCCCTTGGGCGACTTTGTGAGGTCACGGGAGAGAGGGCTTTGAGAAAGATTGGAACGTGGAAGAAATGACAGAAGAAGTCAAAACGCAAAAACGGCAGGAAAAACGAACGCTAAAAGGGATGGATCAGAACCGAGGATTTCGACTGGTCTTCCTTTTTTTGGCTGCCTTTGCGCCCTTTGAGATGATGCTGGCAGTCTTTGCGCGGAACATCATTTATCCCTTTGGCGATCAATCCTTCCTGTATATGGATCTTCTTCATCAGTATATGCCCTTCTTTCAGGAGTTTGTGGAGAAAGTTAGGGCGGGAGAGGGCTTGGCCTATTCCTGGAACGTGGGAATGGGCTCTAACTTTTATGCCCTCTACGGATATTATCTCGCGAGCCCTTTGCACTGGCTGGCCTTTTTGTTCCCGGCTGAGAGACTGGTGGAATTTGTCAGCTACCTGACGATCGCAAAGATTGGTTTGGCAGGCCTTAGCGCCTTCCTCTGGTTTGACTCCAAAAGGGGGAAGGAAGGATCAGGATTTATCAGTTTCTCAGCGCTTCTTTTTTCAAGCTTTTACGCCATGAGTGGCTATCTGGCTGCCTATAATTTTAACATAATGTGGTTGGACTGCGTCGTGCTTGCCCCCATCATTCTGCTTGGACTTGAACGACTTGTGAAGGAAGGGAAAATGGGGCTTTACGTCCTTGCATTAGCGTTTTCCATTTTCTCTAATTTCTATCTGTCCATCATGATCTGCCTCTTTTTGGTATTTTATTTTGGATATCTGTTCCTGACGGAGCCCGGAAAGCTGCGGGCTTTGTGGAAGTTTGCGGCCGGGTCCCTCCTGGCTGGCGGCATCGCCGCATTCATTTTGATCCCGGAGGCTTTTGCGCTGCTTGACACGGACTTTGCGTCAGCATCCTCGCCGAGGAAGGTTGAGACATATTTCTCCGTTCTGGAAGTCCTTGCGAGACATTGCATGGGGATCGCCACTGAGGTGGAGGACGGGCACTGGCCCAACGTATACTGCGGCACGGCAGTTTTTCTGTTATTGCCCCTCTATGCCCTAAACAAGGGCATTCCCTTAAAGAGACGCTTTTTTCATCTGGCGCTGGCAGGATTTTTCCTGGCAAGCTTCCAGCTTAACGCCTTGGAGTACGTGTGGCATGGCCTGAATTTCCCTGATTGCCTGCCGGCAAGACAATCATTTCTCTATATTTTGATCATTCTCACCATGTGTCATGATTGCCTTGTGAATGCGGACAAGCTTCCGCCCAGAAACGTGATCAAGGCTTATCTTGCGGTAGCGGCATACTTCCTTTTTGTGGAGAAATACTTAAAGAACGAATCCTTCCACGCCTGGGATTGGCTGATGAACCTGGCATTTGTGACGGCCTATGCCATCTGCCTGTACTATTATCTGCGGAGGATGGATCGTAAAAACCATGATCTCTTGGCCGTGTTGGTCTATGTATTGGTTTTGGCGGAGTGCACCATAAACATGTCCCTCACCAGCGTTGTGACCACGGACAGGGCGCAGTATAACTCTCACGCGCAGGATTATCAGGCTCTCTATCAGCGCTGCGCCCCGGAGGGCGACTTCCAGCGTTTTGAGATGCAAGGCAGGCGTACCCGGAATGACTCCGCGATCTACCACTTCCCGTCGGCCACCGTCTTTTCCTCCACGATGAATTCCTACGTGAAGGACTTTTATGCGAAGTTTGGCATGCGTTACAGCAAGGTGCAGTATGACTTTGAAGGCGCTACGGAGCTTGTTGCCGCCCTTTTGAACGTATCCCGTACGTATTCCCCCAAGGGAAATTGGGAGAATGAATCGTGGAAGCTCACGGATCAGGAGAACGGGATTTTCCTCTACGAGGCAACGTGGCAATTGCCCTTTGGCTACGTGGCACCGAAGGGATTTGATCTTCCCTCTGAGGAGGCCGAGAATGGACTGGAGCTCCAAAATGAACTGGTGCGGGAGCTTGGGATCGAAGGGCTTCTCTTTGAAAAGATGGAGCCGGATAACAGTTGGAGCTGCGATTTTACGGCGAGCGAGGATGGAATCCATTACGGCGTTTTGCAGAATTCGGAAATCTTCGTGCTAAAGACCGACGTATCGAACGGTTGGGATCAGAAGGAAGACTTTATGAAGGAAGGCTACGTGCTTCCTCTGGGCCCCATGACGGTGGGAGACGATGCATTCTTTGAAAATGGGGAGAGCGAGGTCGCGCTAAAGCCAGCTGACGTGGCGGTCTATCGCATGGATGAGACCGTTCTTGAGAGCGTGTTGGAGAAGCTTGGACGCAGGCATATGACGCAGGTGAAGGTCGAGAATGCAAAGGTATCCGGGCATCTGGAGCTGGACGAACCGGGACGCCTGATCACGACCGTGCCCCGGGAAAAGGGCTGGACGATCCGCGTAAACGGAGAGAAGGTTAAACCCGCGTATTTTGGAAATGCGTTTCTGGCGGTGGACTTAGATGCCGGAAGCTATGAGATAGAAATGAATTACGTTCCTGCGGGCAGGGGACTGGGGATCCTTCTCTCCATCCTTAGCCTTGGCGCGTTCATTGGTGGCATCACCTTTGCGGGGCTGCGAAGAAGGAAAACTTCAGGGAGTGCTCAGTAGCAAAACGATCGAAAGATGAAAATAGATGGGATTGAGGTAAGGAAAAATGACGGAACAAGTCGATAAAAAGACGGAAGTGAAGATGCGCAGACGGGGGAATATGGATTATGCTAAGGTCATTCCCGCGTTTTTGGCATTCTTTATCCCCTTTGCGCTGATGATGGCCATTGTCATCGGGAATGGCATTTATCCCTTTGGAAAGAGGAGCTTTCTGTTCTCGGACATGTATCATCAGTACATGCCCTTTTTACAGGAGATGGTGGCGAAGGTCAGGGCCGGCGAAGGGCTTGATTATTCCTGGAACGTGGGGCTCGGATCAAACTTCCTGGCGCTCTACGTTTATTATCTGGCTAGCCCCGTAAACTGGCTGGTGTTTTTATTCCCCGCAAGTCACGTCATGGAGTTTATGACCTACGCGGTGATGGTGAAGATCGGCCTTTCCGGCCTTACGGCATACGGTTATCTCAAATCCAGACAGGATGGCAAGGGAAGTCTTACGGATTCCTACGGCGCGCTGGTCTGCTCCGTATTCTACGCCATGAGCGGCTTTGTGGCAGCTTATAACTGGAACGTGATGTGGATGGACTGCGTCGTTTTGGCACCCCTGATCGTCATGGGGTTAGAGAAGCTGGTGAAGGAAGGGAAGATGCAGCTCTACGTCATCACCCTGGCACTTTGCATTTTCACGAACTTTTATATTTCCATCATGATCTGCATGTTCTTGGTGCTGTACTTTATCCTTCTGTTCTTCACGGAGAAGAAGAGCTGGGGAATGATCTGGAAATTTGCGGTGGGGTCGCTCCTGGCGGGAGGCCTGGCGGGAATCCTGTTGGTGCCTGAGGTGCAGGCACTCATGGCTACGGACTTTGGCGACATGGTATTCCCGAAGAAGTGGGAGGCCTATTACTCCATTCTTGACGTGGTGGCAAGGCACAGCGTCGCCATCACCACGGAGAGGGCGCTGGAGCATTGGCCCAACATTTATTGCGGAACCACCGTGTTCTTGCTGATCCCCTTGTATGCAGTCAATGAAAAGATCCCCGCGAGAAGGCGGTTTGGGTTCCTGGCTTTGGCAGGATTTTTCCTCATGAGCTTTTCCGTGAACGTGCTGGATTTTATCTGGCATGGCCTGAACTATCCGGATTCCCTGCCGGCCAGACAGTCCTTCCTCTACGTGCTGATCATTCTGACGGCTT
>Ga0310786_10011337_pt1 | contig 11126 bp, 9 predicted proteins | sample AusTroGonzalo_MG_FD_203881 | JGI IMG/M metagenome (GOLD analysis project Ga0310786, IMG submission 203881) | Bovine rumen microbial communities from tropical cattle in Woodstock, Queensland, Australia - Gonzalo_03 (v2) (version 2) | ecosystem: Host-associated > Mammals > Digestive system >...
GAAGAATTATCGCCGTATTACCAGCCCAAAGTGGTGTTTCGGCCCGTACGGGAAACAACTGGATGTCTCAGGACTATGTTATCGAGGTGCCAGGACAGTATCCTCGTAAATGTCTTTTCCGTATCTTCGGAGAAGACCGTATCAAGCAGTTCAACATCCAGCAGGGTGAAGATCTGACCGTTCAGTTCGATATCGACGCTCATGAGTTCAATGGACGTTGGTTTAATGACATCCGCGCTTATAATGTCATCCGTGGTCAGCAGCCAGTGGCAGGAGCTCCGATGGCAGCTCCAGGCATGCCTCAGGCCACACCGTTCCCGCCGGCAGATGGTGCCACAGCTCCGTTCCCGCCAGCACAGGAACCCTCAGCCGAAGGCTCAGCAGACGATCTGCCGTTCTAATAACAGAGTTGTATGATTTTATGTCCCGCAGAAATAAAGAGAACTTTTTTCTGCGGGATATTTTTTTGTTTCTTCAGGGACATATTAAATAAGTAGGTGAGTATTCAATCTTATTCATTTATCATAATGCCGATTCTAATAAATTTAAACGGATATACCACAGGGCGCTCATATTACTATCAATTAAGACGCTAAGGCCGATATACAATTTTCTAAAACTTGCTCAAAATCGCATCAAAAACAACTCTTCGACTTTACTGCCTGTAAACTCGGACTTTAGTCTAAGGAAACTTCCAGTTTAGTCTATGTAAACTCTGAGTTTAGTCTATGGTAAAATTTGACGAGATTTCACATCTATCATAGTTAACGGATATCGCGGTCATCTAAAACCTTGAATTTCGAGCGTTGATGGCGGACCGTTTCCAGATCGAGCGTGAAGGAAACGGTCTGCTCTTTGTTGGGTTGACAACTGGCGAGTGTCTTACCGATGGGACTAATAATGGCACTCTGACCACGATAATGGGAATATTGATCGTCGCCCACGCGATTACAGCCGATGAGATAAGCCTGATTCTCCATAGCACGAGCACGGGTAAGAATCTGCCAGGCATTCTGACGACTCTCAGGCCAGTTTGCCACAGCGATGATGGCATCGTAGGTCAAAGCGTCAGAATAACGGCTCCAGACCGGGAAACGCAAGTCGTAGCAGATCAGAAGCAGGATACGGAAACCGCAATATTCCACGATGGAATGGGCTTCGCCAGACTGATAATATCGGTCTTCGTGGCCGTAAGTGAATAGATGGTGTTTATCATAATAAGTCTCATTGCCAGAACGACCATCGATGAAATAATGACGATTGACGTAGCATTGAGAATCTAGACTTGAGGATTTAGAATCTTGATTACTTATGTTCATTGCTAAACTACCGGAGATGGCGCAGTTTAATCGGCGGGCGGTGGAACGCATCCATGATAAAGAGACGCTATTGGATTCGGATTCGGCGATTCCATCGGGTTCTGTGGCGAAGCCTGTGCTCCACATTTCGGGCAGTACATAGAGGTCGCTGTCTGGGGTTTCAGCCATGAGACGCTCTACACGGCGAATGTTCTCAAGGGGGCTACCCCACTCGATGTCAAGTTGTATGATGGTTGTCTTCATTTGATGTAAAATTCTTGAGTCAGTTCACGATACCAATCACTCTTGATTTGAGGTAATAATTCAAGTATACCTTTTGTGATATCAATCTCATTGACAGGGTGTTTCATAAATTCAATCATGTAACGCTTTGAAGACTTCTTGGGCGTTGTCTGAACACTGCAGAGACGGCTGATGAAAAAACCTCTGAGATGTGCCTCGCTCTCCAGACGCGAACGGCTGTCGGTAGGAATAATGACCGAAAATCGACCATCATCTTTCAGCAGTCTGAAGGCGGAGTCCATCAGTTGGCGATAACCCAACGAAATGGTATGACGTGCCTCCGTACGCTGGGGATCAGGACAGACGAGTGAATCCTCGAAAAACGGCGGATTGCAGACGATGGAATCGAACTTTTCTGAATCCTCAAATGTCTGAACATCAGCCTCTAGGACCTGAATACGGTCAGCAAATGGCGATGCCAGGACATTCTCCTGAGCTTGAAAGACCGCCTTTTCATCGATGTCTATGGCTATGGCCTGAGCCTCTGGATAACGCTGTGCCATCATTAGGACGATGAGTCCTGTGCCTGTGCCGATGTCGAGCACCCGACATGCGCCAGCAGACGCCAGAGCCCAGGCACCCAAGAGGGTTCCATCGGTGCCAACCTTCATCGCACAATGCTGCTGACGGACGGTGAATTGTTTGAACTGGAAGTATCCGTTTGCCATTTTCAGTCTGCAAAGATAGTTATTTTAAGTCATAGAATACGTGGATTAACACAGATTAATAATATAAATAGGTGGAATCTGTGGCTTTTTTCGTATCTTTGCAGCCAATTTATTAGAATAATAAGGCAAAAAGGAAAATATGAGTAATCAGAATAATAACGCTTTTCAGATGATTGCAGACGTTGACGGGGACTTGAAAGACCTGCTCAATGTTATTGTACCGCAGTCGGTACCTATCCTCGCCGTGAGAAACCTTGTGTTGTTCCCTGGGGTGGTATCCCCTATCCTCATCGGCCGTGATTCGAGTAAGAAATTAGTGCAGAAAGCCGAGAAGACAGGCCAAGTCATCGGTATTATTTGCCAGCGTGATCCTGATGTGGACTTCCCCATGCAGGAGGATCTTTACGAGATTGGTGTCTATGGCAAGGTGATGAAGCAACTGACGTTGCCTAATGGAAACCTGACCACCATCATCCAGGCATTAGGTCGTTTCCGTCTGGAAAAGATTGTGAAGACCACTCCTTATCTTGAAGGTATCGTAGAACAGTTGGAAGACATCGAGCCGGAAAAGAAAGACCGCGAATTCAAGACGGCTGTAGACGATCTCCGCAATATGGTGAACCAGTATATCAACGTCAGCGAAGATATTCCCGACGAGGCAACGTTCGCCGTGAAGAACATCTCCAACAACGTGATGGCTCTGAACTTCGTCTGTTCAAACATGCCCTTCCCAGTGAAGGAGAAGATGGCACTGCTGGAGATGGAGCACGTGAAGGAGCGCCTGTTCAGTGTGATGAAGATCCTGAACCGTGAGATTAACCTTCAGAACCTGAAGGCCGACATCCGCAATAAGACGCGTGAGGACATCGACGAACAGCAGCGTAACTACTTCCTGCAGCAGCAGATCAAAAACCTGCAGGCAGAGATGGGCAACGGCGAGTCTACGCCCGAGAAACACGAACTGCTCCGTAAGGCCGAGGGAAAGAAATGGCCGTATGAGGTGAGCAAGGTGTTCTATAAGGAGGCTGACAAGCTGGACAACCTGAATCCACAAAGTCCCGATTTCAACGTGCAACTGAACTATCTGCAAACCTTCGTCAGTCTGCCTTGGGGCGAATATACGCAGGACGATCTGAACCTGAAGCGTGCCCAGAAAATCCTCGATCAGGACCACTACGGCATGGAAAAGGTGAAGGAGCGTATCCTCGAATATATGGCTGTGCTAGCCCTGAGGGGTGACCTGAAGAGTCCGATCATCTGCCTCTATGGTCCTCCGGGCGTCGGTAAGACCTCGCTGGGCAAGAGCATCGCCTCGGCCATGAAACGTAAGTATGTACGTATGTCGTTGGGTGGTCTACACGACGAGGCTGAGATCCGTGGTCACCGTCGTACGTATATCGGTGCCATGCCTGGCCGTATCATCAAGAGTATCCAAAAGGCCGGCTCGAGCAATCCTGTGTTCATTCTCGATGAAATCGACAAGGTGACGCAGATGACGCACAATGGCGATCCTGCTTCTGCCCTGCTCGAAGTGCTCGATCCAGAGCAGAACAATGCCTTCCACGACAACTATCTCGACGTGGACTACGACCTGTCGAAGGTTCTCTTTATCGCTACGGCGAATAACCTCAGCACCATCCCTCGTCCCCTACTCGACCGCATGGAAGTAATAGAGGTAAGTGGCTATATTACAGAGGAAAAGTACGAAATCGCAAAGCGACACTTGATTCCTCGTGAATTGGAGAATACTGGCTTAAAGACACGTAGTCTGAAGCCGACGTTCAACAAGGCTGCCATTGAGATGATCATCGAGCGCTATACCCGTGAGAGTGGTGTACGTCAGCTGGAGAAGCAGATTGACAAGGCTCTCCGTAAGATTGCCTATAAGCGACAGTTGGAAGATGTGACCGGCTATCAGAAAATCACTCCTACGGAGATTGAGGATTTGTTAGGAAAGCCCCCATTCTATCGCGATATCTATCAAGGCAACGACTATGCAGGCGTTGTCACAGGTCTGGCCTGGACGAGTGTTGGCGGTGAGATACTCTTCATCGAGACCTCGCTCTCGAAGGGCAAGGGTGCGAAGCTCACGCTGACGGGTAACTTGGGCGACGTGATGAAGGAGAGTGCCATCTTGGCACTGGAGTATGTAAAGGCTCATGCTGAGAAACTGAATATCGACTACCGCATTTTCGACAACTGGAACATTCACATCCACGTGCCAGAGGGAGCAACACCGAAGGACGGACCGTCGGCTGGTATCACCATCGCCACCTCCATCGCCTCTGCCCTCACCCAGCGGAAGGTGCGTAAGAACACGGCGATGACTGGTGAGATTACCCTGCGTGGAAAAGTGCTCCCCGTGGGTGGTATCAAGGAGAAGATCCTCGCTGCCAAACGGGCTGGTATCACGGATATTGTGATGTGTCGTGAGAACGAGAAGGACATCAACGAGATTCCAGATGTGTATCTGAAGGGTGTGACTTTCCACTATGTGGAGAACGTGCAGGATGTGTGGGATTTCGCTCTTACCAATGAAATCGTCGATCATCCGCTCGACTTCACCATCCCCGACGAAGAGGAAAAAGGTAAAAGTGAAAAGTGACTTATTTGCTACCGCCGCAGAATGACATTTGAAGTACAACATACAGATCCGGGAAGTGACGCAAGGGCTGGTCTGATTCAGACTGCCCATGGTCCAATCCAGACGCCTATCTTTATGCCTGTTGGTACAGTGGGCAGTGTGAAGGCTGTCCATTTTTCCGAACTGCGGGAACAGGTAAAGGCGCAGATCATTCTCGGCAATACTTATCATCTCTATCTGCGTCCAGGACTTGATATCCTCCGTAAGGCTGGCGGACTGCATTTGTTCAACACCTGGGACCGTCCGATACTGACAGACTCAGGCGGCTTTCAGGTCTTTTCGCTGACAGGCATCCGTAAGTTGCGTGAGGAAGGATGTGAGTTCCAGAGCCATATCGACGGTTCCCGACATATATTTACGCCAGAGAACGTGATGGACACGCAACGTGTGATTGGCGCCGACATCATGATGGCTTTCGACGAATGTCCTCCAGGACAGAGCGACTACCATTATGCCGAAAAGAGTCTGCGACTGACACAACGCTGGTTGGAACGATGCGTAAAGAGTTTCAATGAGACAGAACCACTCTATGGTTATAACCAGACGCTATTCCCCATCGTGCAGGGCTGTACTTATAAGGATCTACGTCAGGATGCCGCCAAGCATGTATGTGATATGCTGGTAAAGTTGAATGATGGAGGAGGTGCATCCATTGGTGGTCTGGCTGTGGGAGAGCCGACAGAGGTGATGTATGAGATGATTGAGGTGGTGAATGAGATCCTGCCGAAGGACCGACCTCGTTATCTGATGGGTGTGGGTACGCCACAGAACATCCTTGAAGCCATCGAGCGTGGTGTGGATATGTTCGACTGTGTGATGCCCACCCGTAATGGCCGTAACGCTATGCTGTTCACCTACGAAGGGACGATGAACATGCGCAATAAGAAATGGGAGGACGACTTCTCGCCCATTGATCCTATGGGTTGTGAAATAGACCGTATCCACTCGAAGGCCTATCTCCATCATCTCTTCAAGGCCCAGGAGCTGCTGGCCATGCAAATTGCCTCGATCCACAATCTTGCCTTCTACCTGCGACTGGTGACGGATGCACGTCAGCATATCGTGGCAGGAGACTTCGTGCAATGGAAACGGTCCGTGATAGAACAACTTGGAAAACGTAGATGAAGAAGAGTAAGTACATCAGAGTATGGTTCCGGAAGACGGGACGTTTCCTGCGGAAATATCTCCGTTGGATGCGTTACCTGAATCCTTTACGGCTATTGTCACGCCTCGACAGGTATATCATCTCCAAGTTCATCGGCACCTATATCTACTCCATTATTCTCATCATCTCCATTGCCATTGTCTTCGACATCAACGAGAACCTGTCGAAGTTCACGACCTTAGGAGCACCGTTGAAAGCGATTGTCTTTGACTACTACGCCAACTTCGTGCCCTACTTCTCCAACCTCTTCTCACCACTGTTCGTGTTTATCGCCGTGATATTCTTCACATCTAAGCTGGCAGGGAACTCCGAGATTATCGCGATGCTGGCGGCTGGTGTGAGTTTCAAACGGCTGATGCGGCCCTACTTACTCTCTGCAGCCCTGATAGCCTTGGTAAACTATTACCTTGGTGCCTATATCATTCCCCACGGAACGGTGGTCAGACAGGATTTCGAGGCGAAGTACAAGAACAATAAGAAGGTCACCTCCGCCAGTAATGTGCAGTTGATGGTGGGACCAGGCGTGATTGCCTATATCCAGCAGTATGACAACAACACAAAGAGTGGTTATGGCTTCTCGCTCGACAAGTTCGAGAAGAAGAAGCTTGTCAGTCACATGACTGCCTCTACCATCCGCTACGACTCCATCAGCGAGGACCGATTCCACTGGAAGGCGCAGAACTACAAGATTCGAACGTTGAGAGGTTTGCGCGAAGAGATCAAGTCGGGAGCGGTCATTGACACCATCATCCATATGGAGCCGATGGATCTGGTTTATTCTAATGGACAGCAGGAGACTTTGACCTCCGACGAATTACGACAATACATCTCTAAACAGACGGAACGTGGATCAACTAATGTGGTGCAGTATGAGGTGGAGTATCACAAACGTATCGCCACCTCCTTCGCGTCGTTCATCCTGACAGTGATTGGTGTCAGTCTGTCCAGTAGAAAACGTAAAGGAGGAATGGGCGTCTATCTTGGCACTGGACTGGCACTCTCGTTCTCCTATATCCTATTGCAGACCATTAGCTCCACGTTTGCCATCAATGCCGACACGCCGCCGATCATTGCCGCATGGATGCCGAATGTCCTCTATGCCATCATTGCATACTTCTGTTACAGGCAGGCTCCGAATTAGTTTATAGTTTTCAGTTTATAGATTATAGTTTGTGAAATTTGAAGAAACATATTTGAACGATAATATCCTCGATGCGCTCTATGACATGCGCTTCGACGAGATGACACCTATACAGGAACGCTGTATCCCTGAGATCCTTGACGGCTATGACGTACTGGGTGTGGCACAGACGGGAACGGGTAAGACTGCCGCCTATCTGCTGCCTATCCTCTCACAGTTGGATGACGGCGACTATCCCAAGGATGCCATCAACTGCATCATTATGTCCCCCACCCGAGAACTTGCCCAGCAGATAGACCAGGCCATGCAAGGCTTCGGCTATTATCTCGACGGAGTGTCGTCTGTGGCTGTCTATGGTGGCAATGACGGTGGACGATATGAACAGGAACTGCGTGGCATGCGTCTTGGTGCCGATGTGCTCATCGCCACACCAGGCCGTTTGCTCAGTCATCTGAAAGTGGGAAACCTCGACCTCTCCCGTTGCAGTTTCTTCGTCCTTGACGAAGCAGACCGAATGCTTGACATGGGATTCATCGACGACATCATGAAGATTGTGCAGCAGCTGCCGCAGTCATGTCAGCGTATCATGTTCTCTGCCACGATGCCACCGAAGATCCGAGAACTGGCTGTCACCCTGCTCCACGACCCTGTGGAGGTGAAGATTGCCGTCTCCAAACCAGCTGAGAAGATTCGCCAGAGTGCCTACGTCTGCTATGATCCGCAGAAGTTGAAAATCATCAATCACATCTTCAAAAAAGGTGACCTGCAGCGTGTCATTATTTTCTCCGGTAAGAAAGAGAAGGTAAAGGAGATTGCCAGAAGCTTGAAACAGATGCACATTAACTGCGACCAGATGCACTCAGACCTCTCCCAACAGGAGCGTGATGAGGTGATGTACCGTTTCAAGGCAGGACAGACGGATGTGCTTGTGGCCACAGACATCGTGGCCCGTGGTATTGACATCGACGACATCCGCACCGTCATCAACTATGACGTACCCCATGATGCAGAAGACTATGTCCACCGTATTGGCCGTACGGCCCGTGCAGACCGTGATGGAGAAGCTATTACCTTCATCAGCGAGGCGGACATCTTCCTTTTCCAGCAGATAGAGCATTTCCTTGGTAAGGAGGTGGAAAAGATCCCTCTGCCAGAAGGTCTCGGTGAGGCACCTGTCTACACCAAACGTGAGAAGAAACGTTCCGACACGCGCCGTCACGGCCGTTGGCATTCGAAGGGTAACGGTTCGAATAATCATCAAAGAAAACGTAAGAAGCATGCTGACAAAGCCAATCGCAAAGATCAACCTCGGACTTAACGTCGTTGAGCGCCGTCCGGACGGTTACCATAACCTGGAGACCGTCTTCTATCCCGTACCTATCTGCGATGCCCTCGAGGTGTTCGAGATGGACGGGCAGTTCCCCTCTGCCGTCGATTGTGACCTGAAGGTGACGAACATCGTGATTGATGGTGATGAGCAGAAGAACCTTGTAGTGCGTGCCTACAACCTGTTGAAGCAGGACTTCCCTTCCCTGCCCCGTATACATGCGCATTTATATAAAGGAATACCCACACAGGCCGGTATGGGAGGTGGCAGCAGCGACTGTGGCTTTATGATTACACTGCTTAATCAGATGTTCCAGCTGGAGCTCTCTGATCAGCAGATGATTGATTATGCCGCCCGTCTGGGTGCCGATTGTGCATTCTTCATTTTGAATAAGCCTTGCTATGCCGAGGGTATTGGCGAAAAGCTTGAACCCATCAGTCTCTCTCTGCGTGGTTGGTATCTGGCAGTAGTCCGTCCCGCTATCCCCGTCTCTACAAAGGAGGCCTTCTCGCTCATCACCCCACAGCATCCAACACTGAACTGTCGAGACATCGTCATGCAGCCTGTGGAGACTTGGCGTAATCGTCTGACCAACGACTTTGAGAAAAGTGTCTTCGCTCTTCATCCTGAGATAGGTGCCATCAAGAACCGTCTTTATGACTTAGGGGCTGTCTATGCAGCGATGTCTGGATCTGGTTCTTCCCTTTTCGGACTTTTCCGCGAACCAGTCTCCCTCAATGAGTTTAATGCCGAAGGCACATTTAAAACAATAATCCCGCTCGACTGAGCGGGATTACTATTTTATTGGATACCGTCTTCACGGAGTTTCTTCTGCCATTTCCAGGCGCTCTTCAACACCTCGTCTGTGGGTGTGTCTGCCTTCCAGCCAAGCACCTTGTTTGCTTTATCGACATTACCCCACACCTGCTCGATGTCGCCTTCACGACGGGGAGCATATATCCAGTTCACTTTCACACCAGTGGCCTTCTCAAAGCCCTCGACCACCTCTAAGGTAGACAGGCCCTTACCCGTACCAATATTGAATACCTCCACGGCATCAGTCTCTGGCTTATCGAGCACGCGCTCCATAGCCTTCACATGCGCCTTAGCCAGATCCACCACGTAGATATAGTCGCGGATACAGGTCTTGTCGGGAGTGTTGTAGTCGTGACCGAAAATCTTCAGCTGTTCACGGATACCCATGGCTGTCTGTGTCACGAAGGGGATGAGGTTCATGGGCACACCGTTGGGCAGTTCACCGATGAGTGCTGAGGGATGGGCACCAATGGGGTTGAAGTATCTCAGGATGATACTTTTGATGGGAGCACCCGAGTGGATATAATCCTGGATAATCTCCTCGTTGATCTGCTTCGTGTTGCCGTAAGGACTCATTGCCTTCTGGATGGGTGCATTCTCTGTTACAGGCAGGTTCTCCTGTGAGGGCTGACCATAGACGGTGCAACTCGAGGAGAAGATGATACCCTTCACATCGTACTTCGGCATCAATTCCAACAGGTTGATGAGTGATGTCAGGTTATTGCGATAATAGAGCAGCGGCTTCTCCACACTCTCTCCTACGGCCTTAGATGCAGCAAAATGAATGATACCCTCAATCTTCGGGTATTTCTTGAATACCCCCTCAAGAGCCTCGAAGTCGCAGCAGTCCACTTTCTCAAAAGCAGGACGAATGCCTGTAATCTTCTCAATACCGTCCAACACGTTGATGTTCGAGTTCGAGAGGTTGTCGATAATCACTACCTCATAACCTGCTTCCTGCAGTTCGACGGTCGTATGGCTTCCGATAAAGCCCGTACCGCCTGTTACTAAAATTGTCTGTTTCATTTATCTAAAATAACTTATTCTGTGTCAATCTATCTTTCTGTGATAATCTGTATAATTGATGATTTCTCACTCTGGGAATGGGTTCTCACCTGGCAGCGGAATAAAACTGTTTTCTGCAGCTTTCTTCTGATAGATGACAACCGTCCTTTCTACGGTGTTCGTTTCATTTCTCATATAAATGATACCCGATCTCGTGCCATCTGTCTTATTCGGACTGGCGGTAATGGTCACATTACCGTTACCCTCTCCAGAGGCAGGGTCGAGGAACAACCAGTCTACATCCGAAGAAAGATTCCACTTACAGTTGGATTTGATAGACAGGATATTCTCTTTTGTATCTGACAATGTCAATTCTTCACTGGCGGCGATATAGTCAGGTTTCTTGCCAGAATCAGCATCATCATCGTCACCGCCACAGGCAACGAATGCAACCATCATCAACAGAAATATCGTTGTTTTCTTCATCATCTCAATCATATCTGTCTCCTTTCCTATTTAATGATCATTTTCTTTCCTTCTACCACATAGACACCAGGCTTCAGTCCGTTTCTGATATCAGTCTTTGAAGCACAGCTCTTGACAAGCACACCCCGCATGTCATACACTCTGACACCCTCAGAGGTTTCATCGACCATACTCTTCACGGATTTAATGGCAGTAGTCATACCATCCAGGACACCGATGGAACGGGTGTTCGAAGTGGTGGTCATATAGGCCTCGAAGGGATATACAGATCTG
>Ga0310786_10011338_pt1 | contig 11125 bp, 4 predicted proteins | sample AusTroGonzalo_MG_FD_203881 | JGI IMG/M metagenome (GOLD analysis project Ga0310786, IMG submission 203881) | Bovine rumen microbial communities from tropical cattle in Woodstock, Queensland, Australia - Gonzalo_03 (v2) (version 2) | ecosystem: Host-associated > Mammals > Digestive system >...
TGATTCTGTTAGTATCGGGCTTCACCAGCTATTGGATTTTCAGTGACTGGACGGAGTTGACTTCCCGCATGCCGACCTTATTGGCTTCTCTGTCTGTCTATGCGCTACTGAGCATAATAGGTGTCCGTTATTTCCATACCTATGCTGGCGTTGTGCGATATTCGTCGTTTATCGACCTGATGCGTGTGGCTTATGCCAACGTGTTGTCGCTGGTGCTTGCTTTGGGTGTTCATGTGTTGATGTTCAAAGCCCCCAGCGAATACTTCGAGCCGCTGACTGGTCGTCAGATTGTACTGATGTTCGTCATAGCCACATTGGCTATGTGGGGTATGCGAGTGTTGGTGAAAACTGTCTACGACGTCTCCACCGCCGATAACAGTGCCTTGCGAGTGCTGGTCTATGGTGCCCAGAGTGGTGGTGTCGGACTGGCAGAGAGCATCCGTACCCAGACGCCCCGTCGCTTCATCCTGAAAGGTTTCATCTCCCACAACCACCGTCTGCGCCATAATGAACTGGTGGGTGAGAAGGTGTTTACGATGGAGGATGATCTGCGTAAGGTGGTTGACGACTACCATATCGGCGCTGTGCTGGTGTCACCCTATCGCACCAACGACTTCCGAAAGAACCAGGATCTGCAGGATCTACTCATCGGTATGGGCGTGAAGATCTTCATGGCACAGAACGCCATCGAGGTAGAGAAGATAGGAGAGGAAGACGATAAGTCCGACATCGGTGATATACAACTGAAGGAGGTATCGGTTGAGGACCTGCTGCCACGTGCGGAGATCAAGGTTGATATGAAGTCCGTGGGTGAGTTGCTTACAGGCCGTCGTGTGCTGATTACGGGCTCTGCTGGCTCCATCGGCTCCGAGATGGTCCGTCAGATTGCCTCTTGTAAACCAGCCTCGATGATGTTGATAGACCAGGCGGAGACACCTCAGCACGATCTGCGCCTGATGATGGCCAAGGAGTATCCCAATATCGAAGTACATGTTGTTGTCACCACTATATGCAGCATGTCGCGAATGGATGCCATCTTCAACCAGTTCCGACCTGAGTATGTGTTCCATGCTGCAGCCTATAAACATGTGCCGATGATGGAGGATAATCCCTCTGAGGCTATTATGAATAATGTTTACGGTACGAAGGTCGTGGCAGACCTATCCGTGAAGTACGGTGTCCGTAAGTTTGTGATGGTCTCTACGGATAAGGCTGTCAATCCTACTAACGTCATGGGATGCTCGAAACGAATCTGTGAGATCTATGTCCAGACACTCGATCGTGCCATTAAGACCACACAGTATGGTGGTCCTGGACTCCATCTCTCAGCCGACTTCAAACCCATTACCCAGTTTGTAACCACCCGCTTCGGAAACGTGCTTGGCTCCAATGGCTCTGTTATTCCGCTCTTCCGTGAACAGATCCGTAACGGAGGACCTGTGACGGTGACCCATCCTGACATCATCCGCTATTTCATGCTCATCCCAGAGGCCTGTAAGTTGGTGCTGGAGGCAGGAACGAAGGGCAATGGTGGTGAGATCTTCGTCTTCGATATGGGCCGTCCCGTGAAGATTGCTGATCTGGCCAAACGAATGATTAGTCTCTCAGGTGCCAAGAATGTGAAAATAGAGTACACTGGTCTGCGAGAGGGTGAGAAACTGTTTGAGGAGGTGCTGAACGATAAGGAGACCACGAAGCCTACCTTCCACAAGAAGATCCGCATCGCCGAGGTGAGACCTTACGACTATGATCAGGTCTGCCAGGCCATCGACGAACTCATAGCTGTCTCCAAGAAGTATAATGATATGGAGACTGTTCGCATGATGAAGAAAATCGTGCCGGAATATAAGTCGAACAACTCTGTCTATGAGGAGCTCGACATCCCCACGAAGACGATAGCGTCGAAAAAGATTGCAGAAATGTCGTGAGATATTTATATAGGAATCGTTTTAATGGTAATCCCCCGCTGGTTATTCCTGGCGGGGGATTCTTTTTGGGATAATCTCCGACATTGTTACCCCCCTATCTCCGTAAAAACAAAACAAGTTGTTTTGGTGTGTAAGAAGGCATCCTTTATTCTGTTGGAAGGCATCTTAACGAAGGTAAAACAACTTGTTTTGCTTTTGCGATGATAGGAGAGTACTTTTGCGATGATAAGGGAGTGCTTTTACGGAAGGTAAGAGTCATTGAATGATGAGGCCTCCGTTAGGCTGGATAGTGACCTTTGCACGGCCTTTCTTGTCGATCTTAAGCGTGGTGAGCGTGGGCTCGCCAGTCTTGGAGTCGATATAGTACTGGAGTGTCTGGCCTGGTGCGAACATCGGCAGATCGAGGGTCAGTGTCAGCGGTTCCTTCAGGGCATTGAGGCCTGCGACGTACCATTTCCCATTGAGAGCCTTGCGGGCCAGGATAGCGTAACGCCCCGGGTAGCCGTCGATGAAGCGCGTCTCTTCCCATGTCGTGGGCAGCTGACGCAGGAAATCCATCTCGAACTGAGGTAGTTCTGTCAAATTATTTGGCTGCATGGCTACGCATTGCACGGATGTCTGCATAATGATGCCTGAGGCCATCTCGAAGATGTCTGTCGAATTACGGGTGTGACGGCTCTTGTTGTCCCGCGACATCCATTTGTTCATGATGATGCCTCCCCAGTCCATCGAGGCCGTGGCATTGCGGCAGAAGGGATGGAGCGTCAGGTCGAAAGACTCGCGGATGGTGGCGCCTTCGCCGAAGAACAGGTTCTCCGAGGCGAGCACAGCCTCTGAGGCAACGTAGTTGGGGTACATCCGCTCCCAGCCGCGAGGGATGGTACAGCCATGAAAGACCACCTGCAGACCGTAACGGTTGGCGTCGGAGAGGATGTCCTCATACAGGCGCATCGTCTCTTGTTTGTCGCCTCCGAAGAAGTCTACCTTGATGCCTTTTACACCGATGCTATGAAGCCACTTCATCTCACGCTCTCTGGCGATGGCTGTCGACATGCAGTCGCGTGGGGTCTGTGGGGCATCGTTCCAGAAGCCGTTACTGTTGTACCATAGCAACAGGTGTACACCCTTCGACTGGGCATACTTCGAGAGTTCCTCGATACGGTCGCGGCCGATCTGCGTGTCCCACCAGTTGTCTACGAGGCAGTATTCGAATCCCATCGTTGAGGCGAGGTCGATGAACTTCACCTGGTCGTCGTAGTTGATGGAGTTATCCTGCCAGAGCAGCCAACTCCAGGTGTAACGGCCTGGCTGATAGTCGGTTGAAGGCTCATAGCGTGGCTCCACGAGGTCGTAGCTGATGGTTGTCTCAGCGATGGGCTTGAGTGTCTGGCCGAGGGTGATCGTACGCCAAGGCGTCTCTCCAGGCAGGGGGATGGCGGCGAAGTCAGTGCCATAACCATTGTTCTCACCGGCATCGGGATAGGCGATGGTGTAGCCGTTACTTGCCTGATAGTCAGAGAGATGGCTGCCGCAGTAGTTAGAGCCTACGCCCGTTTCGCTGACGAGGGCCCAGCCTTGGGGCAGGTGGAAGAGGGCAGGGAAGATGTAGCCGTGTCCGTAGTGTGAGGGAGTATCCATCGCTGCGTCGGCAGAATAGCCTTCCTCATAGCTGGGCTTCGTCTGTTCCCAACCGCTCTCAGGGCCTATCTGGGGTGATATAAACGTCGTGGTGCCGTCAGGGAAGTTAAAGCTGCTGAGCTCACTCTTGATGCGCAGACGTTTGGGCTCCTTGCGCTGCCACTTCTGACGGGGAACGGCATAACGGAAGGCGATATCATTGTCGCTCACCTGGAAGATGATGCTGAAGCGCTGCTTGTCTTTGTTCTCGATGTCCAGCACGGCCTTTGTGGCCTTGTAATCACTCTTCGACGCCTTCGTGCCACGCATAGTATAAGAGGTGTTGACGGTAGACAACTGAGAGTTGACAGTTGTGAGGTCACGTGTGAAATCTCCGATGCTGGTCTTCAGGCCTAAGGCCGATGGGAGAAGCATCTGCTGGCCATTGAGACTGGCCGTATAGTAGAGTCGTCCTCCGGCATCGCTGACGGTCACCTGCAGGTTGCCCGCAGGTGATGAAATGATAACGTCACCAGCCCATGCGAGGACTGATGACGTCATAAGTATTGAAATAAACAGTTTTCTCATCTTGCTTCTGGGGCTTAAAGCAGGTTGTCCTGCTCAATGTCCTTAAAATACTTATAGGTGCTGACCTTCAGCTCGTCGGCAGCCTCCTCGTCGCAGACGATGATGCCGTGGGCATGCATCTGCAGGGCGCTGATGGTCCACATGTGGTTGATGCTACCCTCGATGGCAGCCTGCAGGGCACGGGCCTTCAGGTGACCGTTGGCTAAGATCATCACCTCACGGGCGTCCATCACGGTGCCTACACCGACGGTAAGAGCATGGGCAGGCACGTTCTCGGGCTTACCTCCGAAGAAACGGCTGTTGGCGATGCGGGTGTCCGTGGTCAGAGTCTTCATACGGGTACGGCTGACGAGAGAGGAGCCTGGCTCGTTGAAGGCAATGTGACCGTCGGGGCCGATACCTCCGATGAAGAGGTCGATACCTCCGGCCTCCTTGATCATCTCCTCATAGTGCTCGCACTCTGCCTGCAGATCCTGGGCATTGCCGTTGAGAATGTGGATGTTCTCCTTCGGACAGTCGATGTGATCGAAGAGATTACGGGCCATGAAGGCGTGGTAGCTCTCGGGATGGGTCTCGGGCAGACCTACATACTCGTCCATGTTAAAGGTGATGACATTCTTGAACGATACCTTGCCGGCACGGTTTGCTTCGACGAGGGCATTGTACATGCCAACGGGTGAAGAACCTGTGGGAAGGCCCAGCACGAACTTGTGATCTGGTGTGGGATTGAACTTGTTGATACGCTCAATGACGTGATTAGCTGCCCACTGGGACAGTTTCTGATAGTCAGATTGGATAATTACTCTCATAATGTTATTGTTTTATTGGTTCGTAATTTCTGCTGCAAAGGTACAAAAAAAATGCACAGATTATACAGAATGCGCAGTTTTTTTTTATTAATGTGTGTTAATCTGTCCGTTCTCTCGCAGAAAAGCCTTATCTTTGTGCGCAAAAAGAAGAGCAAGGATTGAAAGAATTTGTTATATCACAGGCCAAGGCTGAGACCGCTGTGCTGGTGGGACTTATCACTAAGGAGCAGGATGAGGCCAAGACCAAAGAATATCTTGATGAACTGGAGTTCTTAGCTGATACGGCAGGAGCCGTGACGGTGAAACGGTTTACCCAGAAGGTGGGTGGCCCGAGTCAGACGACCTATGTAGGCAGTGGAAAACTTCAGGAGATCAAACAGTACATTAAACAATGTCAGGATGCCTACGACGACTGGCTCGATGCGCAGGATGCCTCACTCTTTGCTGAGGGACTGCTCGATGAGACAAATGCTCCCCAGCCTGTGGGAATGGTGATCTTCGACGACGAGCTCTCAGCCAAGCAGATCCGAAACATCGAGCAAGAGTTGCAGGTGAAGATCCTCGACCGTACCTCTCTTATATTAGATATCTTTGCCATGAGGGCGCAGACGGCTGAGGCCAAGGCTCAGGTGGAGTTGGCTCAGCACCGTTATATGCTTCCACGCCTGAAGCGATTATGGACACACCTTGAACGTCAGGGTGGTGGTTCCGGCTCTGGAGGCGGTAAAGGCTCTGTGGGCTTGCGTGGTCCTGGTGAGACGCAGTTGGAGATGGACCGTCGTATCATCCTCCAACGTATCACTTTGCTGAAGCAGCGTCTGGCAGAGATCGACAAACAGAAGATTACTCAGCGGAAGAATCGCGGACGTCTGATCCGTGTGGCACTGGTAGGCTATACCAATGTGGGCAAAAGTACGATGATGAACCTCTTGGCCAAGAGTGAGGTGTTCGCAGAGAACAAGCTCTTCGCTACGCTCGATACCACCGTCCGAAAGATGACCATCGACAATCTGCCCTTCCTCTTGGCCGATACCGTAGGATTCATCCGCAAGCTGCCCTCAGACCTTGTGGAGTCGTTTAAGAGTACCCTCGATGAGGTGCGCGAGGCCGATCTGCTGGTGCATGTGGTAGATATCTCCCATCCCGACTTTGAGGAACAGATCCGTGTGGTGGAGGAGACACTGATGGAACTGGGCTGTGCGGAGAAGCCTCAGATGCTGGTGTTCAACAAGATCGACGCCTATACGTGGGTGGAGAAAGAAGACGACGACCTGACGCCTGCCACGAAGGAGAACATCACTCTGGAGGAGTTGAAGAAAACGTGGATGGGGAAGATGGGAAGACAAGGAGACAAGGAGACTGGGAGTTCAGGACATTACCTGGAGTGCTTGTTTATAAGTGCTAAGAAAAAAGAGAATATAGACGAGTTGCGCGAGGTACTCTATAAACGGGTTCGCGAGCTACATGTACAGAAATATCCCTATAACGATTTTTTATATCAAGACTATGACTGAATACAGACAATTGACTCAAACTGAGATTGAGGTATTAGAGAACAATGCGTGCTGGGCAGAGGACTGGCAGCGAGTGATGGTGGCAGAAGCTTTCAAGCCTTATAACTTCCACCGTGTGATATTCTATGGCGACATCCGCCTGGGCGAGTTTAATAAGCAGGTGGAGGTGACCAAGGGTTTCGTTAAGCACTCGGGCATCAACGATGCCACGCTGCGTAATGTGACCGTCGGCAACGACTGCCTCATAGAGAAAGTGGGTAACTACATCAACAACTATACCATCGGTAACGACTGCTATATCTCGAACATCTGTACATTGGAGACTACCGACGATGCTACCTTCGGCGAAGGTTCGATCATCAGTGTGCTTAATGAGATGGGCGATGGCAATGTGACCATCTTCCGTGAACTGAACTCCCAGTTGGCTTCCTTTATGGTGAAGCATAACGAAGACAAGGTGTTGCGTCAGACCCTCCATCAGATGATTGAGGACGAACTCCGAGTGTCGCGTCCAGATCGTGGCTACATCGGTAATAACGTGAAGATCATCAATGCCAAGGATATCACGAACACCATCATCAAGGGCGACTGCGAGATCAGTGGTGCAGCTCGTCTGAGTGAGTGCACGGTGATGAGCTCGATGGATGCCCCGGTATTCATTGGTACGGGTGTGATCTGTGAGAACTCTATCATCTGCGACGGTTGTTCGATCAATAACTCTGTGAAGATGCAGGACTGCTTCGTGGGTGAGGCTTGTCAGATTACCAACGGCTTCACGGCAGAGGCCAGTCTCTTCTTCGCCAACTCGTTCATGGCCAATGGTGAGGCCTGTGCCGCCTTCTGCGGACCCTTCTCAGCCTCACATCATAAGAGTTCACTGCTCATTGGAGGCGAATTCTCATTCTATAATGCAGGCTCAAATACCAACTTCTCGAACCATGCCTATAAGATGGGACCCTTGCATTGGGGAACGTTGGAGCGTGGTACGAAGACCGCTTCAGGCTCATATATCCTGATGCCGGCTACCATCGGTGCCTTCAGTGTTTGTTTCGGTAAGCTGATGCACCATCCCGACACCCGTAATTTGCCCTTCTCTTATCTGATGGCATACGGCGACGACTGTTATCTGGTGCCAGGCCGTAACATTACTACGGTGGGTCTCTATCGTGATATCAAAAAATGGCCGAAGCGTGACAAGCGTTCGAAGCAGTCGCGAAAGAGTATCATCAACTTCGACTGGCTCTCGCCCTTTACCGTAGGAGAGATCATCCAGGGCATCGAGATCCTGAAGGCCCTGCGTGAGGCTTCTGGCGACAATGTGTCGACCTACAACTTCCACGAATACGTGATCAACGCCTCGTCGTTGCGCAAAGGCTTGAAGTACTATGACATAGCCCTGCGTATCTATATGGGAGCCGTGCTGAAGCGTGCCCAGAAAGAAGGCTTCGTCGGAGAACCTGTGAACGCTACTGGTAAGGGACGCTGGATCGATCTCAGTGGACTGCTGTTGCCTGAGAGTGAAGAACAGCGTCTGATCAGTGATATCAAGTCAGGAAACATCGACAATATCCAGCAGGTGCTCGACCGCTTCACGGAGATCAACAACAACTATAGCGAATACCGTTGGGCGTGGAGCTACCAGATGATTCTCGACTACTACCACATCGACACCCTCGATGCCGAGGCCTGTGAGCATATCCGTGAGGATTATGTGAAAGCCCGTCGTGCGTGGATCGCCGAGATCCGTAAGGACGCTGAGAAGGAATACAGCATGGGTGATGTCGAGAAGGAGGTACTCGATGACTTCCTCGAGAAGTTGGATCATGAGATTGACTACGAAAATTGAATTTAAGGAGACAAGGAAACAAGGAGTTCAAGGAGACAAGAAGACAAAGAGTTCAAGACATATGAAAAAACTATTCGTTATTTTAGGGCTGGCGATGCTCAGTGTGAGTGCGCAGGCAAAAGACTACAAGTATGAGGTGGTAGAAGGCGACCTGATGAAGACACGTATCTACACCCTCGACAATGGTCTGAAGGTTTATCTCTCGGTGAATAATGAGAAACCCCGCATCCAGACCTATATCGCCGTACGTACAGGATCGAAGAACGACCCTGCCGAGACCACTGGTCTGGCTCACTATCTGGAGCACCTGATGTTCAAGGGTACCAATAAGTTCGGTACGAACAATCCTGTTGCTGAGGCTCCGTTATTGGCTGATATCGAACAACGTTATGAGGCCTATCGTAAGTTGACGGACCCTGAGGCACGTCGTCAGGCTTATCACGAGATAGACTCCGTATCCCAGCTTGCAGCCCAGTACTTCATCCCCAACGAGTACGACAAACTGATGGCTGCCATCGGTGCCGAGGGTACCAACGCCTTCACATCGAACGACGTCACCTGTTACACCGAGGATATCCCCAGCAATGAGATCGAGAACTGGGCGAAGATCCAGAGCGAGCGTTTCCAGAATATGGTGATTCGTGGCTTCCATACAGAGCTCGAGGCTGTCTATGAGGAGTATAACATCTATCTGACGGACGATGGCGACAAGGTATGGAAGGCACTGGGTGAGAAGCTCACCCCCACACACCCCTACGGTACCCAGACCACCATCGGTACACAGGAGCATCTGAAGAATCCCTCGATCACGAACATCAAGAACTACTTCAACAAGTGGTATGTGCCCAATAATGTGGCTATCTGTATGGCTGGCGACTTCGATATGGACAAGACCATCGCCATCATCGACAAGTATTTCAGCGATTGGAAGCCCGGTGCTGATGTCTCTCAGCCTGTGTTCCCTGTTCAGAAACCTCTGACGGCACCTGTGGATACAGCCGTCATCGGACAGCAGGCAGAGCAGACGTGGATGGGATGGCTTGCCAAGAAGGCCTCCGACCTGCAGTGTGACACCCTTGACGTGATCGGTTATATGCTGAGCAATGGTAAGGCTGGTATCTTCGACATCAACCTGAATCAGCAGATGAAGGTGTTGGGAGCCCAGGCTGTAGTGTATGACCAGCAGGATTATTCTGCTTTCATCCTTATGGGTATGCCCAAGCCGGAACAGTCGCTCGAGGAGGTGAGAAACCTGATGGTGGGTGAAATCGACAATCTGAAGAAGGGTAACTTCTCAGACGACCTCCTGCCGAGTGTGATAAATAACATGAAACTCGACTATCAGAAAGCCCTTGATAATAACCGCTGGCGTACCAATCAGTTTATGAATGCCTTCATCAAGGGTATTAGTTGGGAACAGAAGGTAGGAAAACTGGATCGTATGTCGAAGATGACCAAGGAGCAGATCGTGGCCTTTGCCAACCGTTTCTTCTCCGATGGCTATGTTACAGTTTATAAGAAGATGGGCGTGGATTCCACCCAGAAGAAGATCGACAAGCCTGCCATCACTCCGATTCAGGCGAACCGTGACCAGATGAGTGCCTTTGTCAAGGAAATACAGGAGTCACAGGTGGAACCCATCCATCCGAAGTTCGTTGACTTCAATAAAGATCTTGTCATTGGCGAGACCAAGAACAAGTTGCCGCTTTACTATAAGCAGAACACCCAGAACGATCTCTTCAACCTCGTCTTCCGCTATGAGTTCGGACAGCAGGACGACAACCGCTACGACATGGCTGCTGGCTATCTCGACTATGTGGGTACCGACAAGCTCTCCGCAGCAGAGGTGAAGCAGAAGTTCTATCAGTTGGCATGTAACTACTCTGTCAATGTGAATGCCGACAACCTGAATATCTCGTTGAGCGGACTTCAGTCACAGATGCCTGAGGCACTGGCTCTGCTCGAAGACGTGATTAGAAACGCCAAGGCTGATCAGGCGTCGTGGGATCAGTTTGTGGGTCTGGTTATGAAGTCGCGTGAGGACGAAAAGACCGATCAGCGCACCAACTTCTCGCGTCTTACGAACTATGCCATTTTTGGTGAGCACAACTCACAGCGCGATATGATGAGTGAGCAGCAACTTCGTGAGGCTAATCCCCAGCAGTTGCTCTCGTTGATTGCCGGCTTGCCCAACCTGAAGCACTCTGTACTCTATTATGGCAAACTCTCACCTGAGGAACTCTCAGAGACGCTGGGTGCTATCCACAAGACGCCTGCGACGCTGGCCGATGTCCCTAAGGGAAAACCCTACCAGTATCAAGAGGCAACCACTAACGAGGTCTGGATTGCTCCCTATGATGCCAAGAACATCTATCTGCTGATGTACCACAACGAAGGTCGTGACTGGCATCCTGAGCAGGAAGCTGTGGTCGACCTCTTCAATGAGTACTATGGTGGTGGTATGAATGGTATCGTGTTCCAGGAGATGCGTGAGGCGCGTGGCTTAGCCTATAGTGCCTCGGCTTATTACATAACACCAAGTAAGAAGGACGACAAGGAGTTCTATCAGACCTATATCATCACGCAGAACGATAAGATGATGGATGCCGTGAACCAGTTCCATGTGATCCTGAACGAGATGCCTGCCAGTGAGACAGCCTTCCAGATTGCCAAGGATGCAGTGACGAAGCAGCTCGCCAGCATGCGTGTGACGAAGTCGGGTGTCATCAATGCCTATATCTCTGCCAAGCGCCGTGGTATCGACTACGACATGAACGAGAAGGTGTATAATGCCCTCCCTAACATCCAGTTGCAGGATATCGT
>Ga0310786_10011339_pt1 | contig 11125 bp, 8 predicted proteins | sample AusTroGonzalo_MG_FD_203881 | JGI IMG/M metagenome (GOLD analysis project Ga0310786, IMG submission 203881) | Bovine rumen microbial communities from tropical cattle in Woodstock, Queensland, Australia - Gonzalo_03 (v2) (version 2) | ecosystem: Host-associated > Mammals > Digestive system >...
GTCATCATCACCCCGCGTCGCTTCGACCTCCCGTTCCGCTACATGCCCTACAAACTCTACGGACTCTTCCGGAAGATACTGGGGTAGCCGCCCCCGTGCGGGAGCGTTGTGGAGGGCGGAGCGGAAGTTGGTTTTTCGGGCGGTGCCCGAAAAATAATTTCCGGCCGCCCGCTGGGAAAGGGGCGGCTGGGTCGCTAGACCCAAAGATCGGCCAAGTCGAGAATGAGGCGTTCGGTCTTCTCCCAGCCCAGGCAGGGATCGGTAATGGATTTGCCGTAGACACCCTCCTCGGGCTTCTGGCAGCCATCCACGAGGTAGGACTCAATCATCAGGCCCTTGACCAGACGGTGGATCTCATCGCTGTGGCGGGTGCTGTGCAGAACCTCCTTGGCGATGCGGACCTGCTCGTCATAGCGCTTGCCGGAATTGCAGTGGTTCGTGTCCACGAGCACGGCCGGATTCACCAGCCCGCTCCCCTGATACAGCTCGTACAGACGGACCAGATCCTCATAATGATAATTGGGATGCGTGATCCCGTGCGAATCCATATAGCCGCGCAGGATGGCGTGCGCGAAGGGATTCCCCTTGCTCTCCACCTCCCAGTTGCGATAGATGAACATATGCGCGCTCTGGGCCGCCTTCAGCGCATTCATCATCACGGACAGATCGCCACCCGTCGGGTTCTTCATACCCACGGGAACATCCAGTCCGCTCGCAGTCATGCGGTGCTGCTGATCCTCCACGGAGCGGGCGCCCACGGCCACGTACGAGAGCACGTCGTCCAGGAAGCGGTGATGCTCCGGATAGAGCATCTCGTCCGCGCAGGAGAAACCGGTCTCGTTGATGGCGCGCATGTGCAGCTTGCGAATGGAAATCAGGCCCCGGAGCATATCGGACTGCGCCTGCGGGTTCGGCTGGTGCAGCATACCCTTGTAGCCGGCACCGGTGGTGCGCGGCTTGTTGGTATAGATGCGCGGCACGATCAGAATCTTGTCCGCCACCTGCTCCTGCAGCGGACGCAGGCGGGAAATATACTCGATCACCGCATCCTCCCGGTCGGCCGAGCAGGGCCCGATCACGACCAGCAGCTTGTTGCTCTCGCCGGAGAGCACGGCACGAATGCTTTCGTCATTGCTGCGCTTGGCGGCGGCTCCCTCCGGAGAGATCGGATACATCTCCTTGATCTCCTTGGGGATAGGCAGCTTGCGCTTGAAAACCATATTCATAGTCAACTACTTTTTGTCAAAGAAAGAACGCCGGTACGTGGACAGGCGCATCATCTCCTTCATCGTTTCTTCATCCCCTGCCTTCAGCGCGTCGCGCAGCTGCGCGAACTTCTCGAGGAAGAGGTCCATCTGCGACAGCAGCTCGTCCCGGTTGTCCAGGAAGAGCTCCGTCCACATATTCTCATTGATCCGGGCGATGCGCGTCAGGTCACGGAACGAATCTCCCGTATATTCAGCCAGTTTCTCGGAATCCTTGCAGTCCATCAGCACCACGGCGATGCAATGCGTGAGCTGCGAGAGGAAGCCAATCATCTCGTCGTGCGCCTCGATGGACAACACGGCGATGTGCCGGAAACCCAGGATACACCCCAGCGTGCGCACCAGCTCGATTCCTTCCGGGGTATTCCGCTCCGTGGGCGTGATGATGAAGTTGGCGTCCGCGAACACGCGGCAATCGGCATACTCCACGCCGGAACGCTCCCGGCCGGCCATCGGGTGCGCCGGCACGAACTCCACGTCCGGCCGCAGCATCCCCTGCACGGCAGGCACCACCGCCCGCTTGACACCGGTCACGTCCGTGATCACGGCACCCGGCTGGAAGAAATCCTGATACTGGCGGATCCAGTCCACGAACGCCTTGGGATACAGGGCGAAGACCACCAGGTCGAACTGGGAAACATATTCACGCGTGACTTCTGTCTGCCCGTGGGCGATGAAGCCGTGCTCCAGTGCATAATCGATCGTAGACTGGCGCCGGGCCAGCGCGCCCACTTCGAAGCCCAGTGCGGTGAGCTTCTGCGCATACGAGCCGCCGATCATACCGAGGCCCACGATGAGCACACGCCGGTAATTGATGAATCCTTTCGTCATTCCGCTACCAAAAAATCGGTGCCGAAGCGCAGGGCGAGCTGGTCGCAGAGCACCACGGACACCAGCGCCGTCACCACGGGGCAGATCCGCCGGATGATGGCCGGATCATGCCGCCCGGTGAGGGCCAGTTCCACATCTTTTCCTTCCACGAAATCCACCGTGCGCTGGGCGCGGGCGATGGACGGCGTGGGTTTAACTGCCATATTGAAAATGACGGGCATCCCGTTGGTGATGCCGCCGTTGATGCCGCCGTTGCGGTTGGTTTCCGTGACCACCCGTCCTTCCTGCATCCGGAAGGGATCGTTGGCCTGAGATCCGCGCAGGGACGCAAGGCCGAAGCCGTCGCCAAACTCGATGCCCTTGACGCCGCCTACGGCGAATACCGCCCGGGCGAGCACGCCCTCAAGCGAGTCGAACCAGGGCTCCCCCAGCCCGGCGGGCAGGCCGCAGATGCCGGTTTGGATGACGCCGCCGACCGAATCCTGTTCGGATTTCGCGGCCAGGATGGCCGCTTCCACCCGCTCTTCGAGATCGAGGATCAGCGGGAAGCGGCGCGCCTCGATGCGACCGATCTCGGAGGCCACGTCCGTGAACGGAGCATCCTCCACGCCGGCGCAGCGCAGGATGTGCGTACCCAGGCGGATGCCCTTGCGCTCCAGCGCCTGACGGCATATAGCGCCGGCCGCCACGATTCCGGCCGTGACGCGGCCGGAAAAATGTCCGCCGCCGCGCGGATCCTGGAAACCGTGGTACTTGGCCTGGGCCGTATAATCCGCATGCGAAGGACGGGCGACCGTCTGGACGGCGCCGTAATCTGCGCTGCGGACATTCTCGTTGGGAATCAGGATGGTAAGGGGCGTCCCGGTCGTGCGGCCCTGGAAGACGCCGCTGACCAGCTGGAAGCGGTCCGGCTCCACGCGGGCGGTGTCAGCCGGGCCGGCGGGCCGGCGGCGGGCAAGCTGCTCCGCGATGTAGGCCTCATCGACGGGAAGGCCGGGCGCCAGGCCGTCCAGCACGACGCCGACGGCCGGTCCGTGGCTCTCGCCGAAGACCGTCAGGATAACGCTTTCCCCGATCGAATTCTTCATACGCTAATGGGTGTAAAAGGAGCCGACGAGTTTGAGGCGGTCGCAGAACGGGGCGAGTTCCTGCATCATGCTGTTGCCCTCGTCCGTGGCCACGTCGCCGTCCAGTTCGACGAAGAAATAATAGTTCCACAGCAGTTCCTTCATCGGGCGGCTGTGGAGATTGCACATGTTGAAATTGTGGGCGCCGATGATGTTCAGCGTCTGCGCCAGGGCACCGGCTTCATTCTTGACGGTGTACATCAGGATGAAGTGCTTGTCCATCTTGCGCTTGTTCTCCGTGTCCAGGCGCAGCATGCGCGAGAAGGACGCGAAACGCGTCGTGTTGGTGCGGCTGGTATTGATGCGCGGCTCGAGGATTTCCAGCCCGTACAGGGAGGCCGCCTCGGCGGTACCGATGGCCGCGCAGGTCGGGTCCTGCTTCTCCGCCACGCGCTTGGCCGCGACGGCGGTATTGGACGATTCGCGCGTCTCCATGCCGTGGCCGTTGATGTATTCCACACACTGAGCCAGCGCCTGGGGATGGCTGTAGACCTTGCGGATCTTGGACTTGTCGGCACCGGGCAGGCCAAGCAGGTTCTGCTCCGCCTCCACTTCGATGACCTGGTTCACATAGAGCGAGCCGGAGAACATCAGGTCCGTCACGGACGACACCTCTCCGGCGAAACTGTTCTCGAACGGCAGTACGGCCACGTCGCAGTCGCCCCGCTCGCAGGCCTGATAGGCCTCTTCGAAGCCCGCAAAGGGAACTAGCTCCGCCCCCGGATAGAGGCGCAGCGCGGCGATGTAGGCGAAGGCGCCGGGCACGCCGCTGTAGGCAACGCGCAGGCCCGAACTCAGGCGGCGCTGCCAGTCGCGCGACAGGGCCAGCACCTCCTTCTGGAGGCTGACGTAATATTCCCGGATGTCACGGTCCTCCACCCGGGCGGCACCGCGGCGGAGGATTTCCGCCTCGCGCGCCGGATCCGCGGTGGACAGTCCGTGGGCGGATTTGAACGCGGTGATCTCGCGCACGAGTTCCATGCGCCGCTCAAAGAGCGGAGCAATCTGCGCGTCCACTTCGTCTATCCGTTTTCTGATATCTTCGAGTTTGTCCATATTCGATACACTACCAAATTGCAAAAATAGTTTTTATCTTTGTGAAAGACAAATTATGCCCCGTATGACCATCACCAGACTCGCCGCTGCGGCCGCCACGCTGCTCCTCTGCAGCACCCTTTCCGCCCAGAACGGCTACGAAGAAGCCATCCGCCAGGACCCCGACCGCGCCGCAGGCGTCCATCATTCCTACGAATACATTCCCTCCGCCGAGACCCCGGCCCCGCGCGGCTATAAGCCCTTCTACGTCAGCCATTACGGCCGCCACGGCTCCCGCCGCGCCACCAAGAGCTCGGCCGAACACGGCTTCGAATACATGACTGCCGCCCACGAGGCCGGCATCCTGACCCCCCTCGGCGAGGAGCTCTACGAGGCCGTCGTCCGCATCCATGACGACCATGTCGGCATGGTCGGGGAGTTGACCGCCCGCGGCGGACGAGAGCACCGCGCCATCGCGGACCGGCTCTACGAGCGCCATCCGCGCGTCTGGCGGGACAAGCTCCGCACCCAGGTGCACGTCCAGTCCAGCAACATCCCCCGCTGCCTGGTCAGCATGGCCAACTTCACTGCCAGCCTGGACGACCGGGCGCCGCAGCTGCTGTTCGACTTCGTCACCGGCGACAAATACCTGGAACTGGTGGCGCACGACTACTACGATGACGACACAATTTCCGCCTTCGGCAGCGCCCTGATGCGGGAAATGCTTCAGGCCAGCCTGGATATCTCCCGTTTCATGAAGGCCATTTTCACGGTCGATGAAGGCCGTGTCGCCGAACTCGTCGCCGACCCCCTGAACATCATTTACCAGGTCTTCCTGACCGGCGGAATACGCCAGTGCACCGAAACGGAAAACGCCGAGATTTTCAGGCGCTTCTTCACCATCGACGAGCTCATCACCCTGTACCGCTGCTACAATTCCCGGGTTTATAACTCAATGGGCAACGCAGCGGAATTCAGCGCCAATCACCTCTGGGCCGCCTGCGGCCTGCTGCGCGACATCGTCGACCGCGCTGACGCCGCCCTTGCGGACGGCTCCCCCACCGCCGCCGACCTGCGCTTCGGCCACGACTCCGGCATCCTGCCGCTGGTCGGCCTGATGGACCTCATCGGTCCCGGCGACTGCGTTCCCGCCGCCCGGGCCTACGAAAGCTGGCAGAGCTACCGCCGCGTCCCGATGGCCTCCAACCTCCAGATGGTCTTCTTCCGGAAGAAGGGCGCCGAGCCGCTCGTCAAACTCTATTACAACGAAGAAGAAACGCTCATCCGCGGCCTGGAGCCCGTCCAGGGCCCCTACTACAGCTGGTCAGTGCTCAAAGCCCACTTCGAGCGCCGCATCGCGACCTACGAGCATTATTTCGATTAGCCTTTGATTTTGGCGTAATGGCAATTCAGCACGGAGGCGCAGTCTCCGTGCCAGTTGTGCATGCCGTTGCCCAGGCAGTCCCGCCAGACCTTGCAGTCCGCACAGCGGCCTTTCCGTGTCCAGCGGCGGTCCCGGAAGGGCGCGAAACGCTCCTCCCAGACCTGATAGAAATTATCCTGATAGATAATGCCCTGGCTGAAGACGTCCCGGTCGATGTTGGGGCAGGCGCAGATGCGCCCGTCAATCAGCACGGAAGCGATGTTGACGCCCGCGTGGCAGAAATACGGCACGTCCCGCACCTGCTTCTCATACCGGCCCAGATACCCCTCGCAGCTGAAAGTAACCTTCATCGGACGGGCTTCGCCGGTCGCGTGCGGGCGTTGTGAAGGGCGGAGCGGAAATTGGTTTTCCGAGCTACTGCACGGAAAATAATTTCCGGCCGCCCGCTGGGAAGGACCGGCGCGTTTTGCGGCGATGAAATCCATCAGCGCCGTGAATTCCGCATCGGAGAGCTGCATATCCGGATCGTCCGCCGCGCGGCCAATGGGAATGACGGTAAAGATGCGCCACTGCGGCACGCCCAGCTCCTTCATGCGCGCGTACAGCGCCTCCAATTCATTGAAATTCCGCTTGTTGACGCAGGTCACCACATCGAACGCAAGCCGCGGTCCCTCGGCGGCCGCCAGCGCAATGGCACGCTCCGCCCGCGCATAGCTGCCGGGATGCCCCCGCATCCAGTCGTGCGACTCCGCCAGCCCGTCCAAGCTGATGGTCAGCGTACCCATTCCGGCGTCCATCAGCTTGCGGTGCATCGCCTCGTCGTAGAACCAGCCGTTGGAGACCATTCCCCAGCTGACGCCCCGGCTGCGCAACGCCCGGCCGACCTCCGTGATGTCGGGACGCAGCAGCGGCTCGCCGCCCGTCAGCACCACGGTGAAGGGCTTGGCGCGCCCCTCTGCGGGTATGGTATCGAAAGCCCGCAGGAAGTCCTCCAGCGGCATGTCCACGTCGCGGCTCGCCGCAAAACAATCACTGCCGCAATGGCGGCAGTGAAGGTTGCAGCGGGTCGTGCACTCCCAGAAAAGGTAATTGAGTTCGTGCACCGCCGTCTCGTTGGCGCGGAAGGCGCGATGAAGCAGGCGACCGATCATTCAGCGACGATCTGCTCCGTCTCCTCCGCCGCAGGTTCTTCCTCCGCGACGGTCTCCTCGATGAGTTCCGTAGCATTGTCCTGCTCCAGGACATCCTGGGCCGGTCCCGGAGGCGTGCCGTAGCAGGCCTGGAAGATGAACAGCGCCGTCGTGAGCGATGCGCCCTTCAGCGCGCGGTGGATCCACTTTCTCATATTGCAAACAGATCTTTCCGCAAATATAAATAAATTTCGTCATTTTCCGGTCGTGCGGCAGCGTCGTGGAGGGCGGAGCGGAAAATCGATCTACAGCAATTTCTGAATTGGTTGCTGCGGGGCCAGCACGTTGTGTGCAGGCCAGGACTTCGCCTCAGTGAGCGTGAAGGGCGCGGTCGCGCGCAGGTCGCGGGAGCTGGCGCCGAATGCGAGGGTGTACTCGCCGGAAGCAGTCTCCCACGCGGACGTGGCCTCGTTGAAGGAAGCCAGGCCGTAGCCGTCCACCTTCAGGGTCACCACCTCGCTCTCCCCCGGCTTCAGCTCGCGCGTCTTGGCGTAAGCCTTGAGTTCGCGGACCGGCTTGTCCAGGCCACCGGCGGGGGCGCTCACATAGAGCTGCACCACCTCCTTGCCGGCCACGGTGCCGATATTGCTCACCTTGATGCTGGCCTCGAAGCCGTCGCCCGCAGCCTTCACGATCGGCTCGGCATAGGCGAAACTCGTGTAGCTGAGGCCATAACCGAAGGGATAGGAAACCTCCATGTTCTTCTTGTCGAACCAGCGGTAGCCCACATAGATGTCCTCGGCATAGACCGTACGGTCCACATCCTTCTGGCCGATATCCTCGCGGCGGTTGATGAAGTAGATGCCCGTATCCGCGTCGATCGGGAAGTTGGAAGAGGAGCCGGCGTCGGTCAGGCGCACCGGGAAGGTCATCGGAAGGCGTCCGGAAGGGCTCTGCTTGCCCGTCAGGATGTCGGTCACGGAATTGCCACCCTCCTGTCCGGCCTGCCAGGCCAGCAGGACGGCGTCGGGAATGTTCTTCCAGGAAGCGGTCTCAATCACGCCGCCGATGTTCAGCACCACGACGACCTTCTTGCCTGCCTTGTGGAAGGCGGCCGTCACGTCCTGCAGGAGCTTGCGCTCCTTTGCGGAGAGGGAGAAGTCGGCCGCGCTGCGGTCGAAGAATTCGCCGGAATTGCGGCCGAAGGTGATGATGGCCACGTCGTTTGCCCGGGCGGAAGCGTTCAGCTCAGCCGTGGACGGAATCAGTTCGGACGGGCGCGGAGTCGGATAGAAGGCGGACGTGCCGTCGTTCGGGAGGGAGGCCTGGAAGGCCGCCGCCTCGTCGGCGATATGCTTCAGGTACACGTCCTTTTTGCTGTCGTCCACCGTGAAACCGGCGTTCTTCAAGCCGTCCAGCAGGGACACGGTGTAGGCGCGGTTCACGTTGCCGGAACCGGTGCCGCCCGCGACGAAATCATAGGAGGTGCAGCCGAAGACAGCCACCTTGTTGACGTTCTTGAGCGGCAGCACGCCCTTGTTCTCCAGCAGGACCATGCCCTCGAGCGCGCTCTGGCGCGTCACGGCGGCGTGGGCCGTGAGGTCGGGTTCATTGGTGTAGGCGTAGCCCTTCATCTTGGGGCTGCGGAGCACGAGCTCCAGGCAGCGGCGCACGCAGACGTCCAGCTCGGCCTCGCTGAGCGTACCGTTCTGGATGGCCGCCATGATCTGGTCGTACTGCAGGTTGGTGCCCGGCTGGAGCATGTCGTTGCCGGCGCGCATCTGGGCCGCACCGTCGTCACCGCCGTACCAATCGGTCATTACGGTACCCTTGTAGCCCCACTCGTCGCGCAGGATGGTGGTCACGAGATCGCGGCTCTGGGAGGTGTAGGTGCCGTTGATCTTGTTGTAGGAGGTCATGATCGTCCAGGGATCGGCTTCCTTGACCGTGATCTCGAAACCCTTGAGATAGATCTCACGCTGGGCGCGCTGGCTGATGACGGCGTCATTGCCCGTGCGGTTGGTCTCCTGGTTGTTGTAGGCGAAGTGCTTGATGGAGGTGCCCACATCGTTCTTCTGAACGCCGCGCACGTAGGCGGCAGCCGTCTTGCCGGCCACCACGGGATCTTCGGAATAATACTCGAAGTTGCGTCCGTTCAGCGGATTGCGGTGAATGTTCAGGGCCGGAGCCAGGTAAACGTCGGCGCCGTACTCATGCACCTCCTCGCCCATCGCGGTACCCACCTGCTCGACGAGTTCCTGGTTCCAGGTAGAGGCCAGCAGGGTTCCGATCGGGAAATGGGTGCAGTAGTAGGTGCGGTCCTCCCCTTCGCGGGTCGGGTCGATGCGCAGGCCGGCGGGGCCGTCCGCCAGGACGATGGCCGGGATGCCGAGGCGCTCGATGGGATAGGTCGTGCCGGCGGCGCCGGGCACAATGTTCTTGGTGGCGCCGATTGTCGCGGCTACGCCTTCGTCAGTGCCGATACCGGTCATGCCGGTACCGATCACGAAATGAACCTTCTCCTCGAGCGTCATCGCTTTGAGGACTTTGTCAATGGAAGCCTTCCCCAACTGCGGATCGCCGCCCGAACAGGCGGCGATGAGCAGCACGGAGGAAGCAAAGATCAATGCTTTCTTCATGTGGTTGTTTATTTGCGAGTTACAGTGATTTCATCCAGGGGGACGTTGAGCTTGAACAGGTCGTTCACGGGCCAGCTCTGGGCCTTCTTCAGCTTGTATTCCGCCGTGGCGCGGATATCCGCCACGCTGGCACCGAAATGAAGTTTGTAGATCCCGGCGGGAGCCTCCCAGGCAGAAGCGGCGTCGTTGAAGGAAGCGATGCCGTAGTTGTCCACCTTGAGGGTAAGGGTCTGGCTCTCGCCCGGCTTCAGTTCGCGGGTCTTGGCGAAAGCCTTGAGCTCGCAAGCCGGCTTGGCGAGACCGGCCTCGGGGGCTGTCACGTAGAGTTCGACCACTTCCTTGCCGGCCACCTTGCCCGTGTTGGTCACGGTGATGCTGGCCTCGAAGCCATTGGCTGTGGCCTTCACGCTCGGCTTGCCGTAGGCGAAGCTCGTGTAGGAGAGGCCGAAGCCGAAGGGATAGGACACCTCCACGCCGGCCGTGCTGAAGTAGCGGTAACCCACGTAGATGCCTTCCTTATATTCGGTGTAGTCCACATCCTTCTGCGGCTGGCGCGGGCCCCAGCCCCAACCGGTATTCTGGGCCGCCTGGTAGTTGTACGGGAAGTTGGCGGAGGACGGGTGGTCCATGAAGTTCAGCGGGAAGGTCATCGGGAGCTTGCCGGAAGGATTCACCTTGCCGGTCAGCACGTCCGCGACGGCGTTCGCGCCTTCCTGGCCCGGAGACCAGGGCAGGACGATGGCGTCCACGAGGTTCTTCCAGGAGTTGGTCTCGATCACGCCGCCGATGTTCAGCACCACGACGACCGGCTTGCCGGCCGCATGGAAAGCGGTGCTGACGTCGCGAAGCAGGTCGCGCTCGACCGTAGTCAGCTCGAAATCATCGATCTGCTTGCGGTCGGCGCCTTCGCCCGCGTTGCGGCCCAGGACCACGACGGCCACGTCGTTGGCCTTCGCCTCATTGGCGATGGCCGTGGCGGGAATGGCGATTTCGGCCAGCTTGTGGCTGGTGAACCAGGAGAAGACCGTGCCGCTGAGCGTGGTCTGCGCCTTGTCATAGGCGATATATGCCTTGTAGTAGTCGGAGAGGCTCTTGTCCAGCTGGAAGCCGGCACTCACCATCGCGTCCTCCATATTCACGACATAGGCCTTGTTCACGTCGCCGGAGCCGGTGCCGCCGGCCACGAAATCCAGGGCGGAAATGCCGTAGAGAGCCACCTTCTCATTGCCCTTGAGCGGCAGCACACCCTCGTTGCGGAGGAGCACCATCGACTCGCCGGCGGCCTTGCGGGCCACCTGGGCGTGGGCCTTCAGGTCGGGCTTGTTGGAATACTTGTATTTCGCGAAGGACGGGGTGCGGACGATGTACTCGAGCATGTGGCGGACATTGCGGTCCACGTCCTCGATGGCGAGGCTGCCGTCCTTGACGCCCGCGATGATGCGGTCGATCTCGTTCTGGTTGCCCGGCTCCATGAGGTCGTTGCCGGACCAGGCGGACTTGACGGTGCCGGCCTTGTTGCCCCAGTCGGTCATCACGATGCCCTGGTAGCCCCACTCGTCACGCAGGATAGTGGTGAGGAGGTCCTTCTTCTGCTGGGTATATTCGCCGTTGATCTGATTATAAGAGGACATCACCGTCCAGGGAGCGGACTCCTTGACGGCGATCTCGAAGTTCTTGAGGTAGATCTCGCGCAGGGCGCGCTCGCTGACGCGGG
>Ga0310786_10011342_pt1 | contig 11123 bp, 9 predicted proteins | sample AusTroGonzalo_MG_FD_203881 | JGI IMG/M metagenome (GOLD analysis project Ga0310786, IMG submission 203881) | Bovine rumen microbial communities from tropical cattle in Woodstock, Queensland, Australia - Gonzalo_03 (v2) (version 2) | ecosystem: Host-associated > Mammals > Digestive system >...
CGATCTTGACAACGGCCAAATCGGTGGCCGGGTCGTTACCCACCAAGCGGGCGGGCAACTCGCGTCGGTCGTTGAGGGTCACGGTGATACGCTCGGCATCCTGCACCACATGGTTATTGGTCAGGATATAGCCGTCGGAAGTAATGATAACACCCGAACCGTAGGCGTTATATACTTGACGCTGAACGCCTTGCTGGATGATAAAACCAAAGAAGGACTGGTAGAGCGGCGTAAGCTGCGTCATCTCGGTCTTGATATGCACCACCCCGTCGATGGTGGCGGCGGCCACATCGGTGAAGTCGGTGAGTGCCAGACGCTCCACCTCGGCAGTCTGCTGCTGCACCAACGAGGACTTCTGGGGTTGTTCGGGCGACTGGGCACACCCCTGCATCAAATACATCATAGTCGCCACCGCGACAACAAATCTTTTTTTCATTGCAATCCTATTTATGGGTATAACAACAAACGACATTTTTTATTGCCATTCGATAATTAAATAATGCAAAAAACATGCCATCTCGAAATCCACGCTAAAACGATACAACATACTGAAAACCAATAACAAAAGGCACAACAACGACATCACCCCACACAAGCACATTGCAGCAAACTGTATTTCAACCACATACAGACTTATCGACTACCACCGTGGTAGGTGTTGGTAAGGTGTTGGTAAGGCCTTGGTAAGTCGTTGGTAAGTCTATGTGATACGGCGACGGCACAATAAAACCGCCGTCGTGTCGTTTTGGTTTTTAGTATGAACAAAGGACGACTGATACTTTTCCCCGTACCCATTAGGGATTGCGACCAAAGAGGAGCAAACCCTGAGAAAGCTGAGGAGATTGCCTCTTCCCTACCCGCCGTCAACCTTGACCTTTTGGCCACGTGCCATACCTTTATCGTCGAGGAGTTGCGCACGGCGCGGCGCTTCCTCAAAAAGGCGGGATACCCCCACGCCATCGACGACACCACCTTCTATGTGCTGAACGAGCACACCACACATGAGGAGATAGGCAACTACCTGGATGCCATTGAGAAGGGCGAAAATATCGGTCTGCTGAGTGAAGCGGGCCTGCCCTGTGTGGCCGACCCGGGGGCGATGATTACTAAGGTGGCGCAACGGCGTGGCATCGAGGTGGTTCCGCTCGTGGGCCCTTCGTCGCTGATGCTGGCGCTGATGGCCTCGGGCTTCAACGGGCAGTCGTTCGCCTTTGTGGGCTATCTGCCTGTCGACAAAAGCAAGCGCGCCGCCGCCATCCGCCACCTCGAAGAGCGCGTGCACCGCGAGCACCAGACGCAGATTTTTATCGAGGCCCCCTACCGTAACAACCAGATGCTCGAAGCGTTAGCCTCGACCCTCAACCCGCAGACCATGATTTGCGTGGCCTGCGACCTGACGCTGCCGACACAATACATCCGCTCGCTTACCGCCGCCAAGTGGCAAAAGGAGCGCACTAAGATTGACTTGCACAAAAGAAATACGGTGTTCCTTATCGGGGAATAAATCTCCTTGCCGCTATCGCGGCAGAGATCTCGTTGATCTAGTAGATTAACGCGCTGCGCGAACACCTCCCCGCCGTAGGCGGAAATAATCTACAAGATTTACCAGATCTCGCGATGGCCGATGGCCGAGCAGGCGTATTATCATCTCCTTGCCGCTATTGCGGCAGAAATCTCGTAAATCCAGTAGATTTCGCGCTGCGCGGACAGCTCCCGCCGAAGGCGGAAATAATCTATAAGATTTACCAGATTTCGCGATGGCCGCAGGCCGAGCAGGCGTATTATCATCTCCTTGCCGCTATTGCGGCAGAAATCTCGTAAATCCAGTAGATTTCGCGCTGCGCGGACAGCTCCCGCCGAAGGCGGAAATAATCTATAAGATTTACCAGATCTCGCGATGGCCGCAGACCGAGCTGGCGTATTATCATCTCCTTGCCGCTATCGCGCCAGAGATCTCGTAAATCTAGTAGATCTTCGCGCTGCGAGGACACCTCCCCGCCGTAGGCGGAAATAATTTACAAGATTTACCAGATCTCGCGATGGCCGCAGGCCGGGCAGGCGCATCATAAAACAGGATTGATCTCCACGGAAACGCTGTCGCCGAAGGTCTTGCCTATCTTCTGGCGGATGGCTTTCGTTATTCCTATGATATAACAGACATTCCCGTCGGCGTCCTTGACGCCCATGTTGACCACGCTGCCGCTGTAGGGCTCGCCGTCGAAGGTGGCCTCCACCTTCAGGCGCCCCTTGCCGTACTCCTTGCGGATGTCGATGGGCACCACGACATAGGCGGCATCCATGTCGCCGTTCTGAAGGATGGTGGCTGTGAAGCGGTGGGTCATCGGTTATTCCTCTTCGTCAAATGTACCTTTGAATATCATCCTGTCCAACCAGCGCAAGTTCTTCTTCACCAAGAAATCGTGCAGCTGGCAATCGTCGATTTTCAGTGCAAACACCAGTGTGACAATCCATACAATCAAAAGCGCAGGCAGGGCGACATATTCCCCTGTCTGCACCGGCTGGTGCTTGATAACGTGTAACTCCAAAATCTCGATGCCCACAAGTATAAATATGGAGGACATGAGGATGGCGTAGATTACTTTCCCACGGCGTGTGTTGTTGTTCATATCAGCCTCCATACGGTCGTCGACCGCCTTTGCCCGACGGTAGAAGATGGCATAGAGAAGGCTGACGATGGTAAACGCCGGCATCATAAAAAGCCCCAGCCAGCCGTTGAAGTCGTCGGGCCACTGATGCCCGACAACGACCTTCTTCCAAAAGAGATAGGAAGGTACGGCGAACAAGGCTCCAGCGAAGAAGAGGAAGCCGCGTTTGAGTTTGTCTTCGAAGGATAGTTTCATATCATCTTGAGGTAACCCACCTCTTTCTCGGTGAGCTCTCTCCAGCGGCCGCGGGGCAGGTCTTTCTTGGTGAGGCCGGCGAAGGTGGTGCGGTCGAGCTTGTGGACCTCGTAGCCGAGGGCTTCGAAGAGGCGGCGCACGATACGGTTGCGGCCGCTGTGCAGCTCCACACCCACGACACGTTTGTCGATGGTCTTGCCGACGGCGGCATACTGGATATCATCGACATGCATGGGGCCGTCCTCGAGCTCGATGCCTTCGAGGAGGCGCTTCATATCCTCTTTGGTGACGGGCTTGTTGAGCTCCACCTGGTATATCTTGTAGACCTGCGTGGAGGGGTGCGTGAGGCGCTTGGCCAGCTCGCCGTCGTTGGTGAAGAGCAGCAGACCCGTGGTGGCGCGGTCGAGGCGGCCGACGGGATAGATGCGCTCGGCGCAGCAGCCATCCATGAGCATCATCACCGTGCGGCGCTCCTGCGGGTCGTCGGTGGTGGTGATGAAACCCTTGGGCTTGTTGAGCAGGAAGTAGCGCAGACGCTCGCTGCGGAGCTTCTCGCCGCCGTAGGAGACTTCGTCGCCGGGCAGCACCTGGTAGCCCATCTCGGTGACCACCTTGCCGTTGACCTTCACGCTGCCGGCGGCGATGAGTTCGTCGGCCTCGCGGCGCGAGCAGATGCCGGCATGGGCGATGTACTTGTTGAGGCGCATGGCGCCCTCGGCGTGCGGCTCCTTGGGCTTCTGCGGAGTGGCTGGCTTTTTGCCTATGGGGCGGCCATCCCTAGTAGGTCTAGTTTCTCTAGATGGTCTAGTTTCTCTAGATGGTCTAGTTTCTCTAGTAGATCTAGTTTCTCTAGATGGTCTAGAATCTCTAGATGATCTAGAATCTCTAGAGTAGCTAGTCTCTCTAGACGGCTTAGACGCTCTGGTTTCTTTGTTCTCCCTCTTCTGGGGCTTGCTGTTCTCCTTGGTCGGTCTGCTGTTGTCTTTCTTCTGTATCATTGTTGTTGTCTTTTTGTTCTTGCCAATCTTTGAGCTCCTCGATGGCGCGGTGGTGGCCGCCGAAGTGCATGACGTAAGGCCAGGCGTATTCTTTTTCCTGGTAGTCGAGGAACTTCTCCGTCTCGCGGACCAGCATCAGCAGCACTTCGAGATGGTGCTTGTAGAGCCATCGCAGCGAGGCCACGTCATGCTGGCAGGCCAGGGCGAAGCGGAGGTTGACCTCGGTGAGGCCGTTGCGGACCCAGTCGATGGCCTTCTTGTCGCCGTCGCAGGCGTTGCTGAGGATGGCCAGCCAGGCGAAGTCGTGCTTGAAGAGCCACACCATGGCGTCGTCGTCACCGCGCACGGCGTTGCTGAAAGCCGCCAGCTCGGGGTGCGGACCCTCGACCAGCACCTTGAAGAAATCCGTCCGCCCGCCGACGCTCTTCACCAGCGCCAGCAGCAGCTTCACATCGTATTGCTCCAAGCCTTTCATCGTTCCTATTAACGTAAGGTACAATGAAATATTGCATCGGTGGCGCAATAAATGAAATCATATTGCGTTATACAGACAAATTATAAGCATTATGGCAACACTGACTTTAAGTTACGACGGACGCAACAAGACGGCTCGCAGCATTGTAGAGATGCTCCGCTCGCTGGATATCTTCCACGTCACCGAGACTCCTGCCCGCAAGAGCGGCATAGAATTGGCGCTTGAGGATAAGACTGCCGGTCGCGTGACCACTTGGGACAGTCCACAGCAGATGTTCGACACACTGATGGCACAATGAGGTACACCGTCCAAACCACCAAGAAGTTCGACCGTGCCTTTGCCCTCTGCAAACGCCGCAACTATCCTATGCAGCGTCTACTTGACGTTGTCAAATTGCTGGCTGAAAACGGCACCCTGCCACGGCAATACAAACCGCACAAATTAAAGAACTTCCCTGGCAATAACACTTGGGAGTGCCATATCCAGCCCGATTGGCTGTTGGTATGGGAGCAGAATGACACACAGCTCATACTGCTGATGCTCGACACAGGCACACATTCTGACATATTCTAAAGTAAGAACATATCCCCTATCAGCCTCCGACGGTTTTCTGTCAGAGGCTTTTTTATGTTGCGTCGGAAAAAAATTTCGCCGTATCGGAAAATGTTCGTATCTTTGCAGTCGATTTCAGAAGGAAATCGTGAAGCGTTATACGCGTTCTGTGCAAAGGAACCTAGGAAATTCCATAGTGAAACAGAATAAGTGTAATGGCTCTTCGCTTTTATAGCGTGGGCTTATTGCATCTTCTTTTCACAAGGTTATTCCTAGGACCTCTTTGCAGGAAGCGGCATACGGCGCCACGCTTCTTTTATTATTAATGCTCAACGGGGCGCGGGAGGGCATTAGAAGTTGCACCCGACACAAAATAGGGTTATGAATATGGGAACTGTATATTGCCCAGAATGTGGATACGAGATTAGCGACCAAGAAACCAAATGCCCTTTTTGCGACGCAGAACTTGATTGGTCAAATGGCAAGTCCACTGTAGGTGTAAAAAAGCCACAATCCACAAAAACATCAGAACAAGTATATAGAGTATATCAAGACGGATCAAAAGATAATACGATTAATAACAAAGTGCAGAACGACAACGCCGAAAAAGTACTTGGGACAATCGCATCAATCATCTTTTGGGTTGGAACAATAGTATGTTGCATCGTCTTCATCGTCGGCATATATAATTGGTTGGCAAACATTGATAGCTGGAGAGGAAAAGAAGACCGCACACTTGGACTAATTCTTATGGGTGCAAGTATTGTTTTATACTTACCAACTCTTGTCTCTTGGGCGAGTCTAAAACTGATGGTAAATATCTCACGCAATTTATTTGAGATAAAAGAGTCTTTAGCCAAGGGCAAAAAATAAGTCTCATTAGCTCCAAACGATTTTGAAAACGGCTAAAATGAGTGTCGCCAAGCCCAATTGATTTAAAAATGGCCAAAATGAGTGTCGCAAGTCTGTTTTAAAATTGAAACAAGCTTTTGCAGGGTTGCGACGGCGGCATTGAAAACTGTACGGGGCCCGCGACGTATGTCGCGGGCCCCGTCATTATTGTGTAGAAATATTATCCTCTGATTTTGGCGCCCAGCTGGGTCTCGAGGGTCTTCTGGATCTTAGCCATGGTGGACTCAATCTGCTTGTCGTTGAGGGTCTTGTCCTTGTCCTGCAGGATGAAGCTGACGGCGTAGGACTTGAAGCCGTCGGTGATACCCTTGCCTTCATAGACGTCGAAGAGGCTGACGCGCTTGAGCAGCTTCTTCTCGCACTGCATGGCGGCCTGCTCGACCTGGGCGAAGGTGACGTCCTTGCGGAGGATGAGGGCCAGGTCGCGCCGCACCTCGGGGAACTTGGCCACCTCCTGATAGAGCACCTCCTTGGTGGGGTATTGCTTGAGGAGGAGCGTCCAGTTGAGGTCGGCATAATAGACAGGCTGCTTGATGTCCATCTTCTTGAGCGTCTCGCGACCGATGCGGCCGATGGTGCCCAGCAGTTTTTTGCTGTCGCGCTGCACGATGTCGAGGCCCTCGGCGAAGAACTTGTACTGCGACGGCACCATCTCCACGCGGCCCATGTTGACGCGCATGCGGTGCAGGATGTCCATGACGTAGGCCTTGAGGTAGAAGAAATCCGTCTCGGCGGCTTTCATCTTCCAGCTCTCGGGCGTCATGTTGCCGGTCATGAAGATGCTGACGTGCTCGGTCTCGTTGAAGCGCTTGGTAACAGGTAATTCGGAATACTCGGAGTTTTCGGAGTACTCTGATTTCTGATAAGACCTGCCGAACTCATAGAGCTTCTGGTCGAGGATGCGGAAGTTGATATTGCGGGCGATGCACTCAAGGCCGCTGTAGAGCAGCGTCTGGCGCATGACGTTGAGTTCCTTCGAGAGAGGGTTGATGATGGGGATGCAGCGGTCGGCAGGGAAGTCAGCATTGTCCTCATAATACTCGCTCTTGGTGAGCGAGTTGTTCATAATCTCGCTGAAGCCGTTGTCGGTGAGGTAGTCGCTGACGGCGTTCTTCAGCTTGCGCGGGTCGGGCTTCTTGCCATACGACAGACAGCTGTTGACGGTGTCGCCGATATGGATGTTGTTGTAGCCGTAGATGCGCATGATTTCCTCCACGATGTCGCACTCGCGGGTGACGTCGGCCTTGCAGGTGGGCACCTTCAGGGTCATGCCTTCGGCGGTCTCGTTGACGATCTCGATATCCAGCGAGGTGAGGGCGGTGCGGACGGCCTCCAGCGGGATGTCCTGACCCACGAGGTCGAACATGCGGCGGAAGTTCACCTCCACTGTCGGGCGTTCGATGGGCTTCGGGTAGAGGTCCACCATCTCGCCGCATATCTCGCCACCGGCGAGCTCCTGGATGAGCTTTACGGCACGACGCAGGGCCCACACGGTGATGTTGGGGTCACAGGTGCGCTCGTAGCGGTAGCTGGCGTCGGTCTTCAGCGTGTGGCGCTGGCTGGTCTTGCGGATGCTCACAGGGTTGAAGAAGGCGCTCTCGAGGAAGATGTTCTTGGTCTCCATGGTGACGCCGCTCTTCAGGCCGCCGAAGACGCCGGCGATGCACATAGGCTCCGCCAAAGTGTTATTTTGTGAATTCGTTAATTCGTTAGTCTGATTCCCACATTCGCAGCATATCATCAGGTCGCGGGCGTCGAGCGTGCGCTCCACACCGTCGAGGGTGACGAACTTGGTGCCCTGCGGCAGGGTTTTTACTATCACGTGGCCGCCGGTGATCTGGTCGGCGTCGAAGGCGTGCAGCGGCTGGCCCACCTCCATCATCACGAAGTTGGTGACATCGACCACATTGTTGATGGGACGCAGGCCCACGGTGCGCAGGCGGTTCTGCAGCCACTCGGGGCTCTCCCCTACCTTCACGTTGCGCAGCGTGATGCCGGTATAGCGCGGGCAGAGGTCGGGGTCTTCGACGGTGACCTTTATTGGGGTCAACGAGTCTACATGACTACGAGTCAACGAGTCCTCGCAACCGCTTGTTGACTTGTTGACTTGTTGACTTGTTGACTCAAAGTCTGCTACCTCCGGCCACTTGATGCTCAGCTGTTTGCCCTCGCGGGTATTGCGGACAGCCACCACGTCGCGGGCCACGCCGATATGCGAGATAGCATCCATGCGGTTGGCGGTGATGGCCACCTCAAAGAGCCAGTCGTCCTGCACGTGGAAGTATTCCTTGGCGGGCATTCCCACGGGGGCGTCGTCGGGCAGCACCATGATGCCGGCGTGGTCGGTGCCCAACTGCAACTCGTCGGCAGCGCAGAGCATACCCTCGCTGACGGCGCCGCGCAGCTTGCCCTTCTTAATCTCGTAGTATTCCGTGTCGGAAGTGTATATCTTGGTGCCAATCTGGGCACACACCACCTTCTGTCCGGCGGCCACGTTGGGGGCGCCACAGACGATGTTCAGCGGCGTGCCCGTGCCCACGTCGACGGTGGTCAGGTGCAGGTGGTCGCTGTCGGGGTGCGGCTCGCAGGTGAGCACCTGGGCTACCACCACATGCTCCAGACCGCCCTTGATGGTCTCCACCTTCTCCTTGCTGTCCACCTCCAAGCCGGAGAAGGTCAGCAGGTCGTCCAGTTCCTGAGGGGTCATGCCCTCAATATCCACATACTGTTTAAGCCAATCGAAAGAAATATTCATATATGTATCAGTTTATTATCAATAATAATTGCTTCTTTATTTAATCTGCAAATATACAACTTTTTCAGCAAACTATATGGTTTTATTTTAATATAACAAACCAAACATCCATAGCGGAATACGGTTACGACTTCCGACATCGATGCCATCAACAGCCAAATAACTGTCCTGCACATCTTTTATCTGCTCAAAAGTCTTGGTTTTCCCTCCTATCTCAAACAAATATTTGTCATCAACCATGAAGTCACCTTGACCTGGCGCACAAACTTCATGGCCAAGTGACAACTGATTTAGGAAGAATGTTTCGCGAAGAGTACCCTCATTGACTCGATTGCCTAACGCATACATCAAGTTTGTATTTCCAAGAAATATCTTTTCTGGAGCAACTAGATGTTTGTAATTCTTAATTTCACGTGTCAACAGCAATAATAATCCCGCACGGTCAAGGGTATACAGCATCTTCAAACACAAATCACGAGTTGTGTCAAGCTGAACCGACAATTTTGAGATGTTCGGAACCAATGGCACGTTTTCAGCCACCACCATCAACAATTGCTTGGTCTTCTGAATGGTTGCATACGAAACATTCTCCACAGCTGGCATATCAGTCTCTATCACCAACTTGGAAGTCTCGTCAAGCCGAGGCAAATAATCCTCTCCGGCCTCAATATGAAACGGATAATAGCCCTTCCTAAGATAGTCAGCAAAATGCTTCGCCACAGGGATGTCTTTGCATATCTCCATTGCCACCGACTGATGTTCCATAAAAAGCTGGGAGATGGTCATGGACGGTACCGTTGTAACCTTATTAATGGTTAGATATTCACGGAAAGAAAGTCCCTGCATGGTGTATAAAGTTTGACGACGGGAAAGGTCGGTACGCGAATTGTCTATTTCAAGCATACTGCTACCCGTGTAAACAATATTCAAATCGCCATAGGTGTCATACAGATTCTTTATTACAATAGCCCAATTAGGATATTTATGCACCTCATCGAGAAACAAGTGCCTGATACCATGCAGATACAACCAGTCCACCAGTTCTAGCAGGGTATGGGATTGGAACCACAAATTATCGAGCGAGACGTAGAATACAGTGTCCGTCGTCTTATAAGCCATCTTGATACGCTGTAGCAACAATGTTGTTTTTCCAACACCCCTCGCACCCTTGATGCCAATAAGCCTCACATCCCAATTAATGGCTTTGTACAAGTATCTTACAAACTTTACATCCACCTTCTTTATCTTTGTAAGATACAGCGATTCAAGTTGTTGATAATCTTCTTGTGTCATAATAATTCACTTTTTCAAAATGCAAAGATACACAAATTTTCACTTTTACAAAAGCGAATTTTGTATTATTTTTCACTTTTGCAAAAGTGAATATCGCACAACACACCTCGAAAACTTATCTGTGACTGCTCATTGTGCCTTCTTTATGCCTTCTTCATGAGTTCCTCGTACCTTCTTTGCGGCAACAACAAAACCGCTGAAAACCAGACCGATATATAAAGCAGCATACCAAACACACAAAACATTGATTCTCAGCGCCATCACCCTATGACCCTTCGATGGTCCCTCGACGGTGTGTCGACGGTCGCCGCTCCGTCTTATCTCTGACCAAAAACACATACCCGATTATGCAAAAAGAGTATATCTTCTATCGCAAAAGATATACTCTTCTTATGGGGAATATATACTCTCTTATTGGTCTATCTTATCACCACCACCTTTCGGGCGGGATAATCACCAATCTTTATCATGTATATGCCTGATGTTGGAGCGTCGAACCGGAGCGAATTCACGTCGTCCTTCCGTATTGCCAACAGCCTGCCACCGACATCGTAAAGCCATACCATTTGGCCTTTCGCGCCTTCCACCACAATTTGCTCGTCTTGCTGGTAAATCTTGACATCTGGCATTGTCACGTCAGTAGCAATCCCATTCCCACCCAATTGTTCAAAATATGCCGTATATGTCGCATCGCCATACACCACGATTGTGCGAACACTGTCAACATTACCATCATTCCATTGCAGGAACCTATAGCCCGGATTTCCGGTCGCACGGATTACTACCGTACCACCATCCAATGCCAGTCCACCGCCACTGACAGTGCCCATTGTCGGGTCAGCACTCTGTACTGTCACTGTATAGGTCACCTCACTTTCTGCCACAAACAGTGCAACTAATTCCACATCTTCGAGCACAGCAAAAATATAAGGTGTGGCTGTCACCCCATTGCTCCAGCCTGCAAAAGTATATCCGGTGTAAGCCGTTGCTGTCACCGTACACGGCGTACCGTAAACAAATTTAGTTCCCGAAGACTCCACCATACCACGCGCAATGTCGTTTGATGTCACTCTTACAGTATGAGTGTCGATGGCAAATGTGGCAATATAAGAACGATTGCCTGTAATGACGACTGCTCGTGGATTATCTGTATTGCCATCGTCCCAGCTTACAAAATGGTAGTGGGCATTGCACATGGTAGAAATTATGGCAGTGTCAAGATAATCATAGGTACCATAGCCAATGCCAATACCCATACTTGTGTCATTGCTGACAAC
>Ga0310786_10011343_pt1 | contig 11122 bp, 7 predicted proteins | sample AusTroGonzalo_MG_FD_203881 | JGI IMG/M metagenome (GOLD analysis project Ga0310786, IMG submission 203881) | Bovine rumen microbial communities from tropical cattle in Woodstock, Queensland, Australia - Gonzalo_03 (v2) (version 2) | ecosystem: Host-associated > Mammals > Digestive system >...
CGATGTCGCGCATCTGCTCGTCGGTGAGGACCGCGCCGGTCGGGTTGCAGGGGAAGTTCAGGATGATGGCGCGGGTGCGCGGCGTGACTGCTTTTTCGAGGTCGGCGGGGTCGAGCGCGAAGAGGTTCTTCTCGTAGGTGCAGACGGGGACGGGCACGCCGTGGGACATGCGGATCTCCGTGCCGTAGGAAACGTAGCACGGCTCGTGGTAAATGATCTCGTCGCCGGGCGAGGTAATGGCGCGGATGGCGAGGTCGAAGGCTTCGCTGACGCCGACGGTCACGAGGCATTCGTTCTCCGGGGCGTAGCGCACGCCAAACTCTTCGGCGACGTAGTCGCAGATCGCCTTGCGGAGGGAGAGGAGCCCGAGGTTGGACGTGTAGTGGGTGCGCCCGGATTCGAGCGAATACATGGTGCCCTCGCAGACCGACCACGGGGACACGAAATCGGGCTCGCCGATGCCCAGCGAGATCACGCCGGACATGGTGTTCACGAGGTCGAAGAAATAACGGATGCCGCTCTTCGGCAGGACGGCGATATGCGGCGCTACGAAATCACGGCACGATCTTGAGTCGCTCATCGTGTTCCTCCTCCAGGAGCATGACCCCGGATTCTTTGTATTTTTTCAGCAGGAAATGGGTCGCGGTGGAGAGCACGCCGTCGATGGTGGCGAGCTTGCTGGAGACGAACGACGCGACCTCGTTCAAGTCCGCGCCGCGCACCTCCAGCATCAGGTCGTAGCCGCCGGACATCAGGTACAGGGCGGTGACCTGCGGGAAGTTGCTCAGGCGGCGGGCGATGCGGTCAAATCCGCCTTCGCGTTCGGGGCGCACGCGCACCTCGATGATCGCCTTGACGGGCTTTTCGTGGAGGTTGTCCTCGTTGACGAGCGCATGGTAGCCGCGGATGATGTTCTGGTTTTCGAGGTCGGCGATCTCGGCGGCGACTTCCTGTTCGGACGCGCCGAGCTGTTCGGCGAGGTCCGCGGCGGTCGTTTTCGCGTTTTTGACGAGTGCGTTCAGGATGTACTTGCGGTCTTCGAATTTCATGAGGGGTTCCTCCGGATTAAAAGTCAACCATTACTATACATCTTTTCAGGAAAAAATACAAGCATTTCCGGCGAAAACAACAACGGAAAGTGCTGCGCCGAATGCCGGACGCTGCCTTGTCACAGCCTGTTGTGTTGTGCCCGAGCGAAGCCGGACAGTGTTCAGGTGGAGGACTTGTCCTCCCGCGCGAGGAGTTCCTTCGCCGCGGTCAGCACGTCCCCGACGTCGACCGCCTGCGGGATCTTCTCGATGTTCTGATGCACGCCGTGGCCGGTGCGGACCAGCGCGACGCCCTTGCATCCGGCGTTGATCCCGGCCTCCAGGTCGGATTCCTTGTCGCCGATCATGAACGAGTTCGCGAGGTCGATATCGAGGTCTTTCGCAGCCCGCAGGAAAAGGCCGGGCTTGGGTTTGCGGCAGTCGCAGTCGATGGCGTACTCCGGGATGATGCCTTTCTTGTGGTGGTAGCAGTAGTACGTCGCGTCAATATGCGCGCCCTCCGCCGCCAGAAGTTCGTTCATGCGGGCGTCGACCGCCTTCAGCTCGGCCTCGGTGAAATAGCCACGGGCGATGCCGGACTGGTTGGACACCACGATCACGAGGCGTCCGGCGTCGTGCATGGCGCGGACGGCCTCCGCGGCGAACGGGCACAGGCGGACGAGGGCGGGATCGTGGATGTAGTCGGCTTCTTCGATGATGACGCCGTCGCGGTCGAAAAAACATGCCTGACGCATGGGGGTCTCCTGATGGAAAGCGGTTCTTGTTGCAGAAAAAGATGTCCCATAAATGTAGCATGAAGCGGGAAAAAAGCAAGTTCTCAACCGGAAAAAAGGTCCTTCGACGGCTCCAGACAAGCAAAGGGGGAAAGATGGGACAACCCTGCACGAACTGGCACATTCTCTCGATCCGCGCCACGACCAAAAACACCACAATTTCATTCCGATCTATGTGCCGGATCGGCAGGTTCGCGGGCGCCTGCCTGACTATGAAATCGTAATGGCAGCTCAGTGCTTACCATCTGGCCGACTGGCGGAATTGGCTTTCGGACATTTCATAATCATGGCGCCCCCGATTTGAAACGCCTGACATCCTGTTCAATTTCAAGGACGGCTCCTGCCGGCAAAAAAAGCGAAAAAAAAGCCTGCTGAATCAGTTGTATTTGAATCTTCGGCTTGTATATTATTAGAGAATCAACAAGGGGCATTGAGCCATTTTCTCCCTCAAAAAATGCCAGAAATAGATCGTTTTGAGTCCATTATGCCGGAATTTGAACCTGAAAAAAAGACCACTCCCGCCGAAGCGGGGAAGCGGAAAGCCGAACCGGACAAAAAGTCCGGGGCCGGAGTTTCCGCTTCGACTCCTGTTTCCCGGCATTCCGAGGGGAAAGATCAGGCGGCGCCAGCGAAACGCGCGAAGAAGCCTCCGTTCACCCGGAGCGGAAAATGGGCGATCGTCCTGCTGTGTGTCCTGTGCGTGGTGTTGCAGGCGGCGCTTTTTATGACCGCGGTCCTGCCGCGCATCATCGAACGCGACGTCAACCGTCTCCTGCAAAAGATGGCCGAGGGTGGCGGCGCGGAGTTCCGCATCAAATCCATTACGCTGAACTCGGCGGAAGTCGCATGCAAGCTCACCGATCAAACCCGCGACGGAGTGCCGCGCAGCGTCGGCGCCATCGGATCGCTTTCCATCCACTTCTCCCCGCTCCCGCTCCTGCTCAACCAGACCATCGAATCCATCGACATCGAAAACTGCGACATCACGGCCGACTACACGGAGGACGGCTCCATCTCCGTCCCCGCCTACGACATCTTCGCGAAGTCGTTCCAGTCCGGCGAGGAGAAGAAAAAAGACGAATCCGCTCCGGCGGACGACCTCAACGCCGTCATCCCCGTCAAAGTCGGCCGCATCTCGCTCTCCGGCGGCCTGTCGGCGGAAGCCAGGAACGAGGACGCGGTGGACATCCTGCACATCCCGTACAACGTCACGGTGGAACCCGACCCGGAACAGGGCTGGAACAAGCTCGAATGTGAGCTGATGATCCGTTTCGCGGTAAACAGTGTCCTGTGCCGGGCGACCTATCTGCATCGGGAAAAGAAGGTCGAGCTGAGCCTCGACGATTTCCATCTCGCCACGTCCGCGCTGCCCGGCACGGTCCGGTCCGCCCTCCCGCGCGGGCTCCGAGCCGGCGCCTCCATGCACGCCATGGCTGAGATCGACCTGAACAACTTGTCCACGGAGGATATCGGGAATTCGTCCCTCGACCTCGCAGGCGAGCTTACGCTCCGCTACCGCACGCCGGAGGGGCTCCACATAGACTCCGCCACGCCGTTCTCGCTGAAGACGGTCCCGCGCATCATCCCGACCGTGAAGCCCATGAATCCGCCCAAAACGGAAAACGACATCGTGTTCACGCTCGGCGCCTTGAATGGCGAATACGACTCGATCCCGTTCGAGCTCGGCGGATTTGAGGTGGCAATCTCGCTCCGCCGCAGGACGCTCCGGGGCGGGTTCCGATTCACCCTTGCCGAGTCCGAGCCCGCGGAGTTCACCTTCGGCGGCGGCTCCGACGAGGACGGATGGTCCTTCCAGTTCGGCCTCACGAACAAACCTCTGCTTAAAGCCGAATACATGGGCATGTTCGTCTCCTGCCGTCCTGACAGGATCACCGCCGAACTGGGAAGGGCTTTCGGAGAGATGGACGCGGAAGCTTCGTTTTCGATTCGGGAGTTTCAGGCGGGAATCGACGGGGAAGCCATCGATCCCGAGCTCAAGGGACTGACCGCTTCCCTCAAGCCGGAAGAGATCTCGGGGCAATTAAGTATGATCGGTTCCCAGGCGGAGGCTTCTCTTGAAATCTGCGGCGGGGAACTCCGCGCGGATTATAAAGGCACGTCTGTCTCCTGTCGGCCCGACGAATTCACCGCAAGTCTGATGCGTGACGACGACGGATTGGCTGCCGAAGCCTCGTTTTCGCTTCAGGATTTCCTGGCGGAGGTCAAGGGAGGATCGTTCGATCCCGAGCTTAAAAGCATGACCGCGACCTTCCGGCCGGAACTGATTTCGGGCGAGTTCGACTTGGACAGCTCCCAATGGGAAGCATCCCTTGACATCAAAGACGGGGACCTCAGCGCAAAGTACAAAGACATGACCGCCTCCTTCAAACAGAAAAGCCTCAATGCTTTTTTCAGGGCGGTCGGCGAGGAAAGGCTGGTCGGCGCCGGGTTCCGGGGCGGCGAACTCACCTTCGGGAAAGACGGCATGAACGTCTCCTTCACGCCCGAATTCTTCAAGGCCGAAATCACAATGTCCGACGGCGTCGACGAGGTCTCCGCCGAGCTCAAGGGAGGCAAGCTCCTCGCCGAGTTCGAGGGCATGACCTGCGAAGCGGATACGCTGGTGTTTGACGCCAGGTCGCAAGACGGCCAGACATATAAAGCCGACGCGAAGATCACCGAGTTCCAGTTCAAACAGACCGCAGCCGGGCTGACTTATGACGCGCCGGAACTCGGCCTGAACGCCGCATACGACGGCGCGGTCGTCTCCGGCGAAGCCGTCTGCGAAGATTCCAGGCTCGCTATGCCAGAACTGAATCTCCTCGCGCAGAACCTGCACTGGGAATTCCCGTTCGACTATACGCTCGCCGAGGAGGAAGATGCCGAATCCGCAACCGTCGAAAATGAACCCGGCGAATCTCGGACCACGCAGGCGGAACCGCCCGCCGCACCGCGCACGGGCAAGGTCTCGCTCGGCGATTTCGAGGTCAACGGCATTCAGGCCGCTTCGTTTGACGGCACGATCCAGTGGGACGACGCCGCGAAGGCGCTTCGCCTGAAAACGGACGCGAATCTTCTCTCGATCAACGGGCAGATCTACGCGGATGTCGTGCTCGGCGCCGACGGCGTCGAGACCGCATGCGGAATCACCATCCCCGACCAGGACGCCGATCTCTCGAAAGACCTCGCCAGGTTCCTGCCGCAGTTCGAGGAGATCTCCTGCACCGGCAGGCTCGGCGGCAGTGCCGTGTACAAGCTCCTGCCGAAGACCACCACCGGACGCGCGGTGTTCCACATCTCCGACGCCGACGTCTTCATCCCCGAGCAGAAGCTCGAGGTGCGCGGCATAGACCTCGGATTCGAGGTCCCGGAGATCGCCATCCTCAAGTCCGCACCCGGCCAGACGCTTTCCTTCAAGTCCGTCAAGTACGACAGGATCGAGACCGGGGCGGGATATGCCACATTCCGCATGGAGGCGCCGGACACCTGGCAGGTCGAAAACGCCCTCCTCAACTGGTGCAACGGCCACATCCGCCTCGGCGGCATCACCTACCGCGCGGGCCAGACCAAGACCGAGGCCGTACTGTATTGCGACCGTCTGGAGCTCCCGCTCTTCCTCACGCAGATCGGACTCGGCCAGATCAACGGCAGAGGCTCCATCAACGGCACGATCCCGGTCGTGCTCGTGCAGAAGACAGATGCCCTCGGCAGACCGAAGATCGACAACATCTATTTCGAGGATGCGTTCCTCTTCTCCACCCCAGGCGAGGACGGCGTGATCAAGGGCGACCTCGACGAGGCGCTGATGAATGCCGGCACCGGCATCGAAATGGAGCTCGCAAAAGACGCCCTGAAGGATTTCTCCTACTCCTGGGTCCGCATGCGCCTGCAATCCGTCGGCCCGGACAAGGAAAACATGAAACTTGAGCTCTCGCTCGACGGTCGCCCGAACCGTGCGCTTTACTACTCGTTCGATGAGAACACCGCCTCGTTCATCAAGTCAACCACACCGTGCCTCTTCCAGGGGATCCGCCTGGATACGAACGTGAACATGTACGGGAAAGCGATGGAGCTCGTCGATTACTTCCAACGGATCTTCAATAAAGCCGAATGACCATGCCCTTTCATCTGTCAACAAACAGCAACACATAACAAAACATCAACAAACCACCCTCAACCGGGAAAGGAATCCAAACCATGAAACAATTCCTGCCAATCCTCGCCGCCGCGGCCGTCCTGCTCGGCTTCGGCGCATCGGCCTGCATCAGGACTCAGAACGAAGTCGATGTCAAACCCATCGAGATCAAGCCGGTGCACATCACGCTTGACATCAACATCCGCATCGAAAAAGCCCTCGACGACTTCTTCGGCGACATCGACGCGCTCTGATCCGACAAAAACATTCATCTTCAGGAGATTTTTACCATGAAAAAACTGCTCGCTCTCTCCGTTGCCGCACTCGCACTCACCTTCGCCGTCCCGCAGGCCCTTTCCGCCGCTGACGACGCCGCCACCATCAAGAAGAACATGGTCGAACGCAAGCCCAAAATCGACGCCCTCAAGAAGGCCGGCACCATCGGCGAAAACAAGGCCGGTAAGCTCGAAGTCATGAAGGACAAGGACGGCAAGGAGGTCAAGATCGAAGACGCCGACAAGAAGATCGTCGATGCCGAGAACAAGGACCGCACGACTATCTACACCGCCATCGCCAAGAAGGAAGGTTCCACCGTCGACAAGGTCGCCGAACTCCGCGCCAAGCAGATCCGTTCCAAGGCCGCCGAAGGCGACTACATCCAGAACGAGGACGGCAAGTGGGTCAAGGCCCCCAAGCCCGCCGCAGCCGAAAAGAAGGACGAAAAGAAGTAAATCGCCTTTCTCCCCGGCAGAGTCCGAATCATCCCGGGGCGTTGCGGCTTCCCTCTCCGCCAGCCCCGGGATACCCTCATGAACTATGAGCTTTCAGCCTCAGTTCAGAAGCCATGCGAAACGACGGACATGATCCGGAATGAAGCAGTTCCGGAGCAACTGTCAGAGCAACTGGCGGGGTGACGCGGCATGAAGAACTACAAGATACTCGATGCGAACGCGATCAAGCTGATCGCGATCATCGCCATGACGATCGACCATATCGCGTGGGCGATCTACCCCGGGTGTCCGCTGAACTGGAAGCCGGAGCTGATGCACATCATCGGGCGCATCACCATGCCGACGATGTGCTTCTTCGTGGCGGAGGGGTTCTTCCACACGCGGAACGTGAACAAATACACGTTCCGCATGTTCCTCTTCGCGCTGATCTCGCATTTCGCATACGTCTACGAATGGAACGGATTGTCCGACTGGCACAGGTACATCCCGTTCAATTTCGGCTGGCACGGCCAGACGAGCGTGATCTGGACGCTGGCGTGGGGGCTGGTGATGCTGCGCGTGGAGTATTCGGAGCGCATCCGCAGCGCATGGCTGAAGACGCTGCTGATCTGCCTGATCTGCGTGGTGAGTTTCTGCGGCGACTGGAGCTGTACGGCGTCCGTGCTGGTGCTGAGCTTCGGGACGAACCGCGGGCATCTGTGGAAACAGGCTCTGTGGCTGGTACTCTACGTGGGCATCTTCGGCTACACGTTCATGCCGAATAACCTGACCTACGCGACCTTGCAGCTGGCCGTGGTGCTGTCGATCCCGATCCTGGCGCTGTACAACGGCAAACGCGGCCCGAATCCGCGTTTCAACGCGTTCATGAAGTGGTTTTTCTACGTCTACTACCCGCTGCATCTGTTTATTCTGGGCGTCCTCCGGATCAATCACCTGATCCCGACCATCTATTATCCGTAAGGAACGTCCCGGAGGACCTTCCTGTCTTTCGTATTATATCGTAATTGTCGTGCGGGAAAAAGCCTGTCCCGACTGGTGAGGCGGAACTTTTTTTGAAAAATCTACCCTTTTTGTTGTGAATTCACTTGACAAACATTTGTATCGGTGCTATATTAGTTGCATCGGGAACGGTTTTCCGCTCCGTTTTTTTTATCCGGAAACAATACATTACCTACTCGGTAGAATATAAACAGGATCACAAATAACACGGTTCATACGAACCCAACCCCCAATCCCCAGGTTCAAGGAGAAATCACAAAAGAAGCAACACCCGCCCTCGTCTTCCCCGAAAGAACCCGTCCCTCCGTGTTCCACGAATCCATGGTATTCCGAATGCGATGTTGTACGTGTTTCACCGCGGAATAACGCACCATCCACCCCACAAACACACCCCCCTCAACACACTATCACAGGAAACCCATCCATGACGAACTATAAAAAACTGATCGCGCTCCTTCTGGGCGCAAGCATCGCAGGCGCGTCGCAGCTGTCCGCACAGGAACCTGCGAAGGACGTCCGGACCATCAAGCTGCTTCAGGACGACGCACAGGTCCGTTTCGCCAGCAAACTGTACGAGCTGAAATACACGAAGCCGACGGACATCCGCCCGTTCATCCTCGCCGCGGTCACCCGTTACAACGCGCGTTCGCAGGTGGATCGCGTGAACAACAACAATGCCGACAGGCACTATCTGCTTGTTTCGACCGGAGAAGACTTCATCCCCTACGTGGACGCGCTGATCGCCGGACTTGACGTGCCGGGCAAGCAGGACGAATTCGGCTCCATCATCGAGGGGACCGGCGTCACCCGTGTGACCTATCACCCGAACTACCGCATCGGGACCGAGATGCTCCGCATCATCAACGCCGGGATGAGGAGCCCGGAAGGCACGATCTACCTGAACGAGGACACGAACACGATCTTCTGGAAGGACGACCGGGCCGCCGCGAACGCCGCGCTCAACTGGATCAAATATCTGGACCGGCCGCTTCCGCAGGTCAACCTCAAGCTCAAATACTATGAGATCCGCGAAAGCAAGCTGCGCGACATCGGGCTGGACTACCTGGCCTGGAAGAATGGCCCGGGCCTCGACATCTTCAGCGCCGGGTTCGACACCGGCAAGATCTTCTCCACCGAGGCGGTCTTCGACGTGATCGGCGGTGTGTCCCAGCTGGTCGACCTCACGAAGGACTTCTCCACGGCGTGGGGCTACGGCGGGTTCTTCACTGCTCCGAAGTTCGACCTGAGCTTCATCCGCGTGCTCCAGCAGTCCGGCAACGCCAAGTTGGCCGCGGAAGCCGAACTCACGTTCGTGAACACGCCGATCTACGAGTCGGAAGCCCTGAACACGCACCTGCCGAAGATCTACACGGCCCAGCTTACTCCGGGCTATGAAAACATCACGAAGGACGACGATGACCGTTCGAGCGTGGTCACCGGCGGCGACAGCAGCCTCACGCTCTCCGTCATCAACCCGGTCATCTGCTTCGGCGCCACGCCGGAAGAGACCACACAGAAGGGGCAGATCCCGTCCACGCAGGAATTCTATGAAAAGAACGACGGCGGCGTGGTGTTCGCGTACAAGCTCGCTTCGAAGAGCGTGACGGAACGCAGCAACCGCGGCGACGAGCTGGGCGACTCCAGCACCGTCGGCGGCGAGCTCACGCTTGGGTTCAAGACCGAAAAACTCCTCACCTCCTATATCAAGGAAAACGATGTGGAACAGACCATCGGCATCCCGTTCCTGGTGAAGATTCCCGTGCTGAAATACCTTTTCGGCACCACCACCAGCATCAAGGAACGCACCTACATCGTCGTGACCGCCGAAGCGTCGCTCGTCCACCCGGACGGCCCGATTGCGGCCGCCGAACCCGTCGTCGAATCCGATTTCGGCTCCGACCGCTGATCATGAAAGGAACACGAACCATGAACAACAATAAAACATATCTTTTCGCAACCGCGTTTCTCCTTGCCGCCGTCTCCGTGTTTTCCGCAGAACAGACGGTCGATCTCATCCCGCACGGGATTCCCGGCTCGCAGCAGGTGTACAACAACAACCCAACGGACGGCTACGGCAGCAGCACCGTCCAGACGCAGATACGCGTGGACCTGAAGGATGGCGAAGACGCCGTCCATTTCATCCGGGGCAACACCGATCCCTTCGTCGTCACGAAACTGTACGAACTGAAACACACCAATCCATACACGATCCGCGGGTATATTCTGGGCGTGGTGAACGCCACGCAGATCAAAGGGAACCCCGTGTCGGTCGACGCCGTCCGCTACAACGACGGACGCGGTGTGGTGCTGGTTTCCGCCGAGGATTACCGGTTTGAAAACCGCGGAAAAGGCGACAGCATCGACGAAATCATCGCGGGACTGGATCAGCCCGGCATGGAACTCATCACGGGCAAGGGCCTGTTCATCTACTTCCCGAAGGTGAACTCCGCCGCCAACCTCCGCGACATGATTCTGAAAGTCGGCGCGACCACCGAGGACGTTGAATTCACGCACGGCGTGGACAGGGCGGTCGTCGACGGCGGCCTGAACGCTCTCTTCATCGCCTCGTCCTACTGGAGTTGGCACGGCATCAAGGAACAGCTCGAGCAGTATGACAAGCCGATGCCCGAAATCCGCCTGTCCTACCAGCTCGTCGAAATCAGCACCGAGAACGACGACAAGCTCGGCGTCGACTTCCAGAGCTGGAAGAACAACGACGGCGTGGATTTCTTCTCCGCCGGCGGCCGCTACCGCAACAACTGGGCGACCACCTTCGCGGGCGGCATCAACGGCTCCCACAGCAGCCGCACCGATTTCTTCAACTTCAACCCGAAGTGGAATACCAAGTACTTCGATTTCCTGACCTCCACCGGACGCGCGAAAGTCGTCACGCAGGGCGTCATCACGGCGAAGAACCGCCGCAAATCGGAGATCTCGGTCGGTTCCGGCCTGTTCTATGAGGAAGAAGACCCCATCGAGGACACCTCCATCAACAACGGCATCGTGATCGACGGCAAGCCGAAACTGCCCGAAGGCGCGGACCTCCCGCTCGAACACGGCAACCGCCAGAACACGAAGGCGTCCCAGGGCTTCAAGTTCAACTTCGAAGTCACCCCGATCGTGACCGGCAAGGCGTCCGTCCTGCCCGTGAAGGTCTCCGGCGTGAGCCTCCTCGGCTGGAACAGCGACGGCACCCCGCGCCTCAGCGAGTCCAGTTTTGAAACGGAAATCCACCTCGGCTACGAAGCCCGCGACTTCGTGATCGGCGGCATCAAGCGCAAGCAGATCGTCCGCAGCGTGTCCGGCCTCCCGATCCTGAAGGACATCCCGATCCTCGGCTGGGCCTTCTCCAGCGAATCCGAATCCGCCCGTGAAACCGAGCTCGTGCTCACCGTACACGCCGAACTCGCCACCCCGTTCGACAACATCACCGCC
>Ga0310786_10011345_pt1 | contig 11121 bp, 11 predicted proteins | sample AusTroGonzalo_MG_FD_203881 | JGI IMG/M metagenome (GOLD analysis project Ga0310786, IMG submission 203881) | Bovine rumen microbial communities from tropical cattle in Woodstock, Queensland, Australia - Gonzalo_03 (v2) (version 2) | ecosystem: Host-associated > Mammals > Digestive system >...
ACATTTGAAGCAATATTTAAAAATGATAAATTAGTAATTTATGACAAAACTAACAATATAAAGAAAGAATTTAATATAGATAAAGAATTTATAACAAAAGGCTGTGATATAATATTAGATATCCTGAGAAATATTCCCGCAAATCAATTAATGGGTATGGACAAAATTCCTTTAGATGCCATTTATTATAACAATGATGATGGAAGTTATAATAATAATGCTCGATGGGCATCTAACGAACGATTTATAGAATTGGGAAAACAAGATAACTTGCAAATAGCTATAGAGCAAAAAGACTATACAGCTATTTTAAACAATTTATTACCAATATTTATGCATGAATACGGACATTATATTGATAGTGATATTTTAACCGGAGAAAGTAATATTTTATCATCGAATAAAGATTTAATGAGCACATTTCAGAAAGAATATGATAATTTTATAAATAAAACTAACAGTTTACAGCAAGAATATATTGAATATTTTATTAACATAAATAATATGAAAAGAAGTTACTCGGAACAAGTTGCAGAGTCTAATATGATATTAAATACATTGCCTGCGGAACAATTTGCAAACAGAGCAACCTATTTCCAGCAATATTTCCCGGAAACAATTGCAAAAATTGCTCAATTGATTGATAACCGACTTTCGGGTTAATTTTATATATTTTTGTATAGTTATACTAAATAAAAAACCACACAAGGTGGCTTCTTTTATGGCGGGACCGACGAGGCTCGTGTCTTGCTCGCTCGCGTTTAACGGCAACTACGCGTTTTGTTTTTAGCAATTTCATTGCTTACAAACAAAAACGCTTCGGCCTCAGCTCGCTCGCGCAACTAGCAAAACTACAACTTTTCGCTCTGTCAATCACATTAAAGCCCCGATAGAAAAATCTATCGGGGCTTTAATCGGGACCGACGAGGCTCGAACTCGCGACCTCATGCGTGACAGGCATGCGCTCTAACCAAACTGAGCTACGATCCCAAAATTCAGTTTTCAACAGGCTTGTAATTGCTCAAGCCTTATAATTATTGTACCTGCTGAAATTTTTTTTGCAATACCTATGCCTAAATTTGTCTTTGTTAACATTTCTTAATATTGAAAAGCAAAAAAGGCAATTTTTTTAAAAGTATATACTTTATATATATACAGAGAGAGAAATTAAAGAGAGAGATTAAGAACATGACTACTTTGACTCAACATAGATTTGGTAATTTGACTCAACAAAGCAGAAAACCTGCTAATAAAAAAGCAGCTAAAATGTTCAATTACTTGGAGCAGAATGATAGAAGAATGAGATTTAACAATGCTCAGGATCCAATCTATTACGTTTTCGATTGTATCGAAAACAGACCAATCAAAGTATTGGCAAAAGAATTTATAAGAGATGCTGTAAGAGATACAGTAAGCTATATTTCAAACGCTATTTTATAGAAACTTGTTATAATATAAGTCGGAAAATCAGACAAAAAAGGAAATTAGGAAACATAAAACCCGCCATCAATAAGGCGGGTTTTATATCGTTATATTAAATCTAAGCTCCGACTGTTGCCGATACTTTCTTTCTGTTATTCCACCAATCCAAAAGCATTGAGCAGAAGAATATACTTGAATATGTTCCGATGATTACACCCAAAAGCATTGCAAGAACGAAATCTTTGGTTGTTACACCGCCAAAAACGTACAAGGCCAAAAGAGTTAAACCTGTCGTTGTTGAAGTATTAATACTTCTTGCAATTGTCTGATTAACAGATGCATCAACTATTTCGCTGAAAGACATTTTCTTTGAGTAGTATCTGATGTTTTCTCTTATTCGGTCAAATGTAACGATGGTATCGTTGATTGAAAAACCTATAACAGTTAGTATAGCGGTTATGAAAAGTCCGTCAACCTGAACGTTAAAGACAAGTCCCAAAATCGAAAATACCCCAAGTACAAAAAGTGTATCGTGCAAAAGCCCCAAAAATGCCGCTAATGCGTAATCAAATCGAAATCGTATTGTTAAGTATGCGATTATGCCCAAGAATGCAAGAGTTACTGCTATCATTGAGTTTTTCAATAATTCAGTTCCTAATGTCGGGCCTACGGATGATACGGAAACTAATTGAGCTTCAGGAAAACTTGTCTGTATAACTCCTTTAATCTTGTTCAAATCATCAGAATTTTTATCAATAAATTTTGTTCTTATTGAAATAATTGTTTCCATACTCTCGTCATTGCTTGATGCTCCGAGAATTTGAACATAAGGGTTTTCAATATTGGCTTTTTCCAGGCCTGAGCGCAATATGGTCAATTGGTTTTTATCTGTTACGCTAACTTTTTCAGGGATAGCAAATTGTGATATAGTGCCGCCTGTAAAATCAATACCAACCTTTAAAGGTGTGTGTGTCGGATATGTTATCGTTGAATATATCATTGCGATAATACCCGGTAACAATAAGCATGCAGATAATATCATCCACAGCCATCTATATTTAACTACATTTAACTTAAATTTCATTTTCTTTTCCTTTTTATCTTTCTTCAAACATTTTTATTTCATTACTCAAGAATACCGAAACGAGCTTTCTCGCGTTTTGTTTCGGTTGCCGTGTATGCCGTGTTGATTTCTTCTTTCTTCAAACCGAACATTTGAGGGTATTTAAGCTCACCCGTTCCGAATACAAGGTGCATGAAGTTTTTTGTAATAGTAATCGCCGAAAACATAGAAACAGAAACACCTATTGCAAGAGTGAGTGCAAATCCTTTGACGATACTCGTTCCAAGACAGTATAGAATTATACAGGTTATAATTGTCGTCATGTTTGAATCAAAAATACTTGTAAATGCTCTGTCAAAACCTGAATTTATTGCTGTGTAAAGATTTCTTCCCGCTCTTAATTCTTCTTTTGTACGTTCAAAAATAAGTATGTTTGCGTCAACTGCCATACCGACAGACAAGATAAAACCTGCAATACCTGCAAGAGTTAGGGTTACGGGAACGGAGACAAATATTGCAAAGAGCATTAAACTGTATAATAAAAGTGCAATGTCAGCTATTATACCAGGAACTCTGTAATACAAAATCATAAATATCATAACGAATCCGATACCGAGCATGCCTGCAAATTTTGATTTTTCAAGACTATCAGCACCGAGTGTTGGTCCTACGATGTTTTCTTCAACGATTTCAGCAGGAACAGGTAAAGCTCCAGCATTTAACAAATCAACCATTCTTTGTGCTTCTGAGTGTTCAAATCCGCCGGACGATTCTCCGCCAGAGATTTGAGCGTTACCATTTAAGATAGGCTGTCTGATGACCGGTGCTGATTGAAGTTCACCACCGAAATATATTGCAAGCTGTTGTCCGACTAAATCTGTTGTTAATTGGGCAAATTTTTTAACACCAGCATCTCTAAATTTTAAATCAACAACCCATTCTCCAGAGCTGCTCGTTGAAAGCATTGCTTTTTCAACATCTTTACCAGTTAAGCCTGTAGATTCCCATTTCATATTGCCGTCTTTATCTACTCCGGCTTCTTTCTTGAATTCAAGTTCTGCAGTATCGCCTATGAATTTTTTTGCTTCTGTTAAATCCGAAACATTCGGAATTTCAACAATTAAACGTTTTTCACCCGATTGCTGAACCATTGTTTCAGCGACACCGATTTTATTGATACGGTTTTCAATGGCAAATTTTAAACGTCCCATAACTTCAGGAGTAATTTTTGCCAAAGTTTCTGTTGTTTGCGCTTCAAGTGTAAGTCTTGAACCGCCCATCAAATCTAAGCCGAGTGTAGGTGGCTTTCTGATAATTGTTACCAGTGATATAATCGCAAGGAACACGATTACCCAGAACATAATTACTTTGTTTTTCACTTTTTTATCCTCTTTTACTGATTGTATTTTTTAATTTGTGAAAATATATAACCCTATACGGCTATTAATTTTCGATTTTGCAAGCTTCCATTACCGTAAACAGTTCATATTTTTCAAGCTCAGTAAGTTCCACGAGCGGACGTCTTACATATTCTTCTATGAGACCTCTGGTAGCGAGAACATATTTAACCGGAGCCGGATTTGGAGCCATAAAAAGTTTTCTGAAGACAGGGAATAATTTTTTGTGCATATTGAGAGCAGCTTTAAATTCACCTGTTTTGAAGTTTCTTATTATTGATTTAATTTCTTTACCGTAAAGATGTGATGCTACGGAAATTACACCGTTGGCGCCCAGTGCTAACATCGGAAGTGTTAAACTGTCATCACCAGAATACAGACTAAAATCTTCTGGGCAAAGGCATCGCATTTCGGATATCATATCCAAATCATTGTAACTTTGCTTAATTGCGACAATGTTTGAATATTCCTTTGCAAGTTTTGCAACAGTTTGAGGAAGCATGTTAACTCCTGTTCTTGACGGAATATTGTATAAAATTATCGGTAAATCCGTACTTTTAGCAAGTGCTGAAAAATGTTCGTAAATTCCTGCCTGATTTGGTTTGTTGTAATAAGGGACCACAGCTAAAAGTGCATCAATATCCTCTTTTCTTGCAAGCTTTGCTGTTCTGCATGCAGTAGCGGTACAATTTGAACTTGCGTTCATTATTACCTTACAATTATTAGCAGTTGCTCTTTTTACGGTACTTAATAACTCAATTTCTTCTTCATGTGTCAATGTTGGGTTTTCCCCTGTTGTTCCTGCAACAAGAATTGCATCCGTTCCGGATTCCATTAAATAATGAACAAGATTTTCGGCTTTACCGTAGTCCACATCTCTTTTTTCATTAAACGGTGTAACCATTGCCGTAATAACTTCACCCGCATCATATCTGTATCCCATACTAAATACCTCTTAAATCCCACTACAATACATTTTGATTATATGACAAAATATTTTAATAAATTACAATTCGTATACATTTGTAACGATTTTTACAGAAACTGAAATTTGAATGCGGAATAATTTTTTATATTTATGAGGAGAGAGATCTATGATTTCCGCAATAGACAACTACAAAAACCAGTATTACGAGCGGGTGAATGCGGTACAATTTCAGGCAGAAAGAGGCTATCCGCCGGAATTTCAGCAGGATTTGTTAAATAAAACTTCTGCAGAATTTCAAATGTACGGTACGGAAAGACCTGCCGAGAGAAAATTTGGCTCATTATTGAGCTACGGCAGGAATAACGATGCTGTAAAAAATGGCGAATTCAACCTGTTGCATCCCGATATCTCAGGAGGCAAAAAGGCGCAAACATTTGACTTTGTGGCCTAAGCCAAATAATAAGCCTTTTGTCCGACTTCGTCAGTTCTGCTTTCAGGATGATTTAAGTCACCCTTTATGGCGTATGAATTCTGAACAAAGCGCTCAGGGTCATACTTTGGTTGCTGTAAAAAATTTAAACCCTTAAAACCTAAACTATTAACATTTTGAACATTTAAACCCATAGTTTTATCCCAAAATAATCCCATTCATGTATATAAAGTTTTTTTCGGGATAAAAATTGCCTGATTTCGGGTAAACGTTAAGAAATATTAAGACGTTTTTTTTAAAACCTTATTTCGTGCGCTATTCAACGAACATATGTCTGAAAATTCTGCGGTTTTCAAATTCCAAATCAACAGCAGGGGTGTAGTTTAATTCTTTGTAATCCTTTATTATGTTTTGGATTACGGGCGAGTCATTTTCAATACCGCAAAGTCCGATAATTGTGTTTTCATTTTTAAAAAGTTTTTTCAAGAAATCCATATTTTCCTCCGTTTTTTATGTATAATATTTAATGAGCGATTTTTTAAAGTCAAAATGGAGGGAAAACAAATGGCAGAAAAGATTTCTAAGGATATGAACATTATGGATATCGTTCAGGCATGTCCTGAAAGCGTTGAAGTATTCAGAAAATACGGACTTGGCTGCATAGGCTGTGCGGCAGCACATTTTGAAAACCTTGAAGCCGGAGCAAAAGTTCACGGTTTTGATGCTGATGCTATGGTTGATGAAATCAACGCAATGATAAAGTAGTTTCAATAAACAAAATTAAATTTAAAAAGGGTGCGTTTAATGACGCACCTTTTATTTGACTCTTGAAAATACTTCTACATTAATATTGTCAAAGGTATTTGTGTTGAAGTATGCGCAGCTCGCTACCATGGCTGCATTATCTGTGCAGTATTTCATAGGTGGAGCGAAAACTTCATAACCTTCATCTGCCAATGAGAAAACTTTTTTTCTTATTTCGGAATTTGCTGCAACACCACCTGCTAAAACTACCTGTTTATAACCGCTCACTTCAAGTGCCGATTTTAATTTTTTGTAGAGTGTTTTTGAAACACATTCCTGGAAACTTGCGCATAGATCTGCTGTTGGCAAATCTTTTCCGTCAAAAGATTTTACAAGTTTTAGCATAGCAGTTTTGAGTCCGCTGAACGAAAAATTGTATCCGTCAACTTTTGCCTGCGGCAAAATAAATGCTTTTGGATTGCCCTCTTGGGCCATCTTGTCGAGTTTCGGGCCTCCCGGATACGGTAAACCTATTAAACGTGCAACTTTATCATATGCTTCGCCTACCGCATCATCAATGGTTTCACCTAAAATTACCTGTTCGGAATATGATTTAACATCGATAATCTGTGTGTGCCCCCCGCTAACTAAAAGAGCCAAAAACGGCGGCTTTAAATCCGTATCTATATAATTTGCGCAAAGGTGTGCATTAAGGTGGTTTACGCCGATAAAAGGTTTATCGTGAACTAGTGCTAATGTTTTAGCGGCATTCAATCCGACAAGTAAACACCCGACCAAACCGGGGCCTACTGTTGCGGCATACGCAGTTACATCTTGGGCGCTTACATTTGCCTGTTTATAAGCCTCATCAATTACGACATTAATTGCTTCTAAGTGCTCTCTTGCAGCTATTTCAGGAAAAACTCCGCCGTATTTTTCGTGAGTTTTAATTTGTGAAGCTACAACATTTGCAACGACTTCGCGTCCGCCTTTGACTATTGCACAAGCCGTTTCATCACAACTTGATTCTATTGCCATAATAAGTGCATTTTCGTTTAATTCAATTGGGGAATTTGAAAATGATGTATATTTTGTATTGTTCATGCTATTATTCTACCACAAAGAGGAAATAATGCAGTTTATAGACAAAAGCAAAATAAGAATAGTGTCAGGCCGTGGCGGAAATGGTGCAGTAGCGTGGCGCAGGGAAAAATATGTCGATAAAGGCGGACCTGCTGGCGGTGACGGTGGTCGCGGCGGAGATGTCTATTTGATTGCCGATGAGGGTATGTCCACCCTGATGGATTTTAAGTACAAATCAGTTTATAAAGCTTCAAACGGTGAAAACGGCGGAATAAAAAATTGTCACGGAGCTTGTGCTAAGGATTTATACATAAAAGTTCCAACAGGAACGCTAGTTCGAGATGTAAAAACGGGTAATGTTATAGCAGATTTAACAAAACACGAACAAACAGCACTAGTTGCAAAAGGGGGGCGCGGCGGCAGAGGTAATGCTCGTTTTGCAACCGCTCAAAAGCGTTCACCTCAATTTTGCGAGCCGGGTGAACCTGGAATTGAAAGAGAATTGTTTTTGGAATTGAAACTTATCGCTGATGTCGGATTATTGGGAATGCCAAATGCCGGAAAATCAACGTTAATTAGTAGAATATCATCGGCACGTCCGAAAATTGCAGATTATCCTTTTACAACACTTGTTCCAAATCTGGGGGTAGTTCAAAAGCGTGATGGCGACGGTTATGTCGTTGCGGATATTCCGGGTTTGATTGAGGGTGCAAGTGAAGGTATAGGACTCGGACACGAATTTCTTCGGCACGTTGAGAGGTGTCGTTTCCTTGTCCATCTTGTAGATGTAACATCTGAAAATCCCCTAAGAAATTATCAAATTATAAATGAAGAACTTAAAAAGCATTCGGAATCTTTGTCTAATCGTTTTCAACTTGTGGTTTTGAATAAAATTGATGCGATAGATAAAGAATCTCTTGAAAAAGTTAAAAAAGAATTTTCTAAAAATGTTAAAAGTATTTATCCGATTTCTGCGGTTACAGGCGAGAATTTAGAGCAGTTACTGGATGTTATGAGTGAGAAAGTTGATGAAATTCCGCATCCGCCGTCAGAAGTTACTGTAGAGGAGGATTTTGGGGCATTTGATAATGATGACAGTTCATTTGAGGTTATCAAAGCCGACAAAAATACTTATATTATTCAGGGTGGAAAAATTGAGCGTCTTGCTCAGGTAACGAGCGACAGAAACCCCGAACAGATTATTCGTCTGCAAAATATCATGAAAGGTATGGGAATCTTTGATGAACTCGTCAAAAAGGGAATTAAAGATGAGGATACCGTTATTCTTTCGCATTTAGAATTCGTTTACTATCAGGATGAAATATTTGGTTGATTATAAATAAGGTCATATAAAAACAAACACCTCAATATATTTATTATTGAGGTGTTTGTAGTTTATATGCTATCTATATTAAACGTTTGCCATTTGTGTTTGGTTTACCACGTTTTGGAGTGCTTCCAATGCGTCAGCAGGCAATTTATCAATTCCCGCTTTTTCGGTTTCTCTTGATTTAACGAAGTTAATTCTGTCGTTCATACGAGCAACAAATTGTTGAGCGTATTCCTGATTAGAGAATGAAGCATTAAAACCTTCAACATCCATAATTTCAATATCCGAGAAGTTTTCCCATTTGTGGAAGTTAGCTGTTCCCGATACAATTGCTTCAATGATACCCAAAGTATGCTGAGGTTTAACTTTTTGTCCCATAAAGTCGCCTGTGTTCAAGATATAGCAATCAACGCCATCTTCAATTAACTGCTTAAATCTTGAGTAATCAACTGACAGAGGATATACTCTGAACGGATTTGCGTAAGGCTCTACAACCAATGCGTTAGGATCAACGCCTTCTGCTAATCTTTCAGCTGATGAACGTTTAGTTGCAAGAGTTGCGCCCATAGCAGATCCTAATGATGCGCCTGAAAGTTTCAATACAGGCGGAATTGTAGGATCTTTCATTAACCAGAAAATTGCGTTAATAGGTTGGTCAATTCTGTCAACTCTGTTTGGTGACCATAATTTTGATTTAACAGCACGACCGTTGCCGTTTCTGATATCTTCCGTTACAGAAACAACTTTACCGTCAGCTAATGCAATTGCTCCTGCATTCTGCTGCGTAAGAATATATTTATTATCTTCACAACCAATAGGGTAATCTGCTGTTTTATCAAAATATGCAGGTTCGAGTGCAATTGAATATTTTTTATCAACATTTATGATGAATGCGTCATCATGAAGAACAGTAATGTCATATTTGCCACCGTGCTTAGCGTGAGTGATTGTTGATTTGCCCGAGCCCGAAAGTCCGAATACTGCAACCTGGAATGAATTACCGTTATCAAGATTATAACGTTTCATACCGCCGTGGCAAGATGCGTAGCCGTTTCTTGCGGCAGCTCCCCAAGCGAGGGTTAAAGTACCTTTTTTATGTTCGCCGAAGTATCTCATACCCAAAATACAAGCACAGTTGTGTTCAGGGTCAAAGAATGTCAAACCGTAAGGGAAATCAGGGTGCGACCAGTCAGGGTCTGAGAATACATAGATGTCGCCTTCGTTAATTTCACGTGAATTTTCGTACATACGAGCATATTCTTCATTAATATATTGGAAATTTAACATCCAAGAATACATAATATTTTCAAAGCCTTCAGGAATAAGTAAATGAGCTTTAATCATAAAATCATTTTCCAAACCCACTACGGCTTCTGTTCTGTACATCAATTTGTCACGAGTTTGGTAGATAGCTTCTCTTATAATCGGAAGCAATTTGCCCAAATCGCAATTAGGTTCACCAACAATTTTTCTTGCTGCTGCACAACGACCGACAACAGTACCGTCATTGAACAATAATTGGTTAGCTCCCTGAGGTAAACCGATTTTTTCCGGCTGGTATACTGGCATGCCTGTTAATTCAATTGTACCAGAACTTGATTTGGCAAGTTTGTAAGCCTCTGCTACCGATTTAACTTCCTCAACATTGTTTCCGAAAAACGGAGCTGTGATTGTTGCACGGGCAGCTGACATAAGGCTTTTAAGTTCTTCTGAACTTGTAAAAAATTCTTTTGTAGCCATAATAGTCTCCTTATATTATAAAGTGTACTTTATACCCTTATTATTTATTGGTGATATTATAACACATAAAATTCAACTTGACAAGTTATGGTAAGAATTTTCGTTTGCCATAATTCACTAAAGATAAACACCCCGAGTAAAACTTTGTTCGGGGTGTTTTTTAGATTGGCTTTTGATTTTTAGCTAGTTATTTCAGAATATGTTTTTTAGAAGAAACTTTCTTCACGTTAGAATCATTATTATCTTTCTGAACTTTTTCAACTTTGTCATCCTTACCGATAGACCAACGGAAGCCGGCTGTTAATGCAACACCGTTTATTCCGCCGTTTCGCATCATTACCTGACCAAACCCGGAGAATCTGTCTTTCCAGGTCTTCTGAATACCTACACCATATTCTACATACGGTCTTGTATGCATATTCGGTAAATCTACTCCGTTTGCTGTTACATTTGTTTCGTTCATTAAGTTCCATACCATTCCAACACTAGCATATGGCTGCCAGCCGTTATCAAGGTTTCCTATAAACCTTACTGTCGGATTGATTTGGATTGTATGCATTGGGTCACTGTTAATTTTTACTCCCGCTGCATTTGTATAATCAAATGCTTTTACCATTGAATAGTTCAACATTAATAACGGTTGTATTATGAATTTACCTTCATTAAACTCAAAGTTGTAACCTGTCTTAGATGCTATACCTGCCATCATCATTGCCAAGTCTTCTTTACCATACATAGTATGGTTCTCTGCTGCGCCTCCGCCTACGGTGGCTGTTAATGCCGAGAAGAAGTTCCCTTTATAGAAGGTTTCCGTTAAACCGACTAATCCGCCGTTAAGAGATGTGCTTACATGTGAATAATCAAGTTGAGAACCGAAGTAACCAACGTATGCCGTACCAACATTAGTCCAGCCGTGTTTAAGTTTTCTGAAGTTGCTGTCTCCGCCGACTAATGTTCCGTAACTTATTGAATGTACTTTAGGAC
>Ga0310786_10011349_pt1 | contig 11119 bp, 5 predicted proteins | sample AusTroGonzalo_MG_FD_203881 | JGI IMG/M metagenome (GOLD analysis project Ga0310786, IMG submission 203881) | Bovine rumen microbial communities from tropical cattle in Woodstock, Queensland, Australia - Gonzalo_03 (v2) (version 2) | ecosystem: Host-associated > Mammals > Digestive system >...
GTGCCTGCATTCCACGAACAGAGAATCCGGTCGGGTTAAACCGGCTGTTGTGGAGCGGAGCATGAACACTGTTTGATCCGAGTCCGACGATCCAACTGAGATTCAGAGGATTGCAACCTAGCGTGTTGTCGGCGGTTTTGATCATGGCTTCCCTGTACGTTTTGACCTTCAGCGTATTGTCCGCAAACGCCCAGGCATGCCAGACGACAGTAAGGAAGTGTTCGTATGCACCTGTACCCCAGTTGATCGGCGCATAGGGATTTCGAACAAACTTGTAAGGGGCTTTGTTCGATCCGCTGATGTACATATCTGCCTCCTCGCAAATGGAACGGACAATGTCGGAATGAACAGTGGGATCGGCTTTGGACGGCGGTATGGCAGCATAGGCATAGGCAGCCAGCGAGAGATCGTAATTGCTATCCGTCATCTTCGCCTTCGGGTTCTTTTTCCACGGCGTATTGTCAAAAAACACCTGGTGATACGATTTTTCACCCGTAGTATGGAACAGCTGGGCGGCCGCATAGGCGAGCGGAGCTGTGTAGTACGAGGCAAATGTTTTCGCGTCGTTGGTCTGCGGTTTGTGGTCCACACCCCAGTCGTATGCACGACGAGCCCGACTCAAATAATCATCGGCCATTTCTTTTTTCCCGATGGACTTGAGCAAACGGGAAGCATGCGCCATGGCTCCGGCGAATAGCAAGGAACCGCGACTGTCCTTGGCAAAAACGAAATCGCCTTTCGGATCAAGCTCGACCGTCTGGAAGAAATTCGGATCGCCGTCGGATTCCGTGCCGTTGTAAACACCTCCGTCCTCGTCCTGAAGGCCAATCCAAAGCTTGAGCGCCCAAAGCGCTTCGTCAAGGATGTCCGGGATGCCGTTGTCTTTCTCCGGGATATTGAGTTGTCCATCGTAGAATTTCTTTGGCGCGACCTCGTATGCGTCCATCAGGACCTGTGCGACATCAATGTGCGAACGAGGATTGTAGTCGCCGGCGTCGTGATGCCCGCCGGACGCAGTAAGAAGCTTCGGTACGACGGCCTCGACCCGTTCGGAGAGTTTCGCGATTTCCTCGTCGGAGAGGATACGGTTGTAAATACGGAATTCATCGAAATAGCAACCCTCCGCGCCGACGTTCGTAATGGAGCCAAACGTAATATCGTCCCCCGGAAAAAGCTTATTGTTATTGGAAGCGGATGCCTTCTTGAGGAGGACTCCGTCGCGGTACAACCGGCAGGTCCACTGGTCGGAAGCGGAATCCGGTCCGACTGAAACGGTAATGCTGTGCCAGCAGTCGTCGCCGAAGCGCCCGCCCGAATAGATTCTTTTGCCGTTAAACCAATAATACGGCACACCCCAAACGCAGTAAAATTGGAAGAAAATGGATTGATCTGACCGGAGCGCCAGCACATCGCCGTCAAATTGGTTTCCCTTCGGCGCATCGGTACGCCGCAACCAAAAGTGGAACGTAAGCCCCTTTGTCTTATCATACTTCAATTTGCCCGTCCAGCCGTTGTCCCGACCGGATTTCGTCTCGAACACGCGGTTGATTTCACCATCCCAGATCAGATTCGGCAGGATTTTAAACGACTGATCTACCCCGTTCATCGGAGAAAGCGCCATGCCGCCCGGCACGGCATTTACGGCGGATCCGTCAAACGGGAAATGAGCGATGAGTCCCGGGCCGGCATAAACCGCGGGGCGTACCGTCGCATCAAACGAGGGATTCTTTTCAAAAATAGCTTTTTTCGTATCAATGAGCTTGTCCTCTCCGTCAATCAGCCTCTGTGTAGTCAACTGGATTCCGTGATCATGACAGCTGACGCGGCGCCAATCCGAATACGGCGGTTCCAGCGCGATTCCGCACCGCTGAGCAAAAACGCCGTATGCGGCAGTTTGGAACGCCTCGTCGTAGACATCGGACGAGATGGAAAACTCGAAGCTGCGCCCAGTACCTGGAACCGCGATGTAATAGCGTCCGGGAGTTTTGAACGATGTAAAATCAATCTCATAGACGTTCTCTCCGGAATACTGCGCCCGGCCTTCCGAACGGTTTCCCGGGTTGGAAAGTTTGCTTTGTCCGGAAAAAACGACCTCGTCTGTACGGGCGTCACGGATTTCAAATGGCGGCGGGGCCTCATATTTAAGGGAGGCTTTCGCAAACTCATGCTCCGCCACGGATGCCGTTCCCGAGTTAACGGATATCTTCTTGTCCGGCTTTGCCGGATCGTTTTTATCTTGAGCTTCTTTCTCCTCGGACGTTTTTTTGCCCTTGTCGTCCTTTTCGACTTTGGATGCCCCGAAGAAAATCTCCTCCGCCGAGATGTCGCGGAAATGTTCCGATTCACCGGAAGTCGCAAGAACAGCGGCCTCGTCCGGAAATGATCCGAGCCAGCGCCCGATCTCAGCCGTCTTGACCGCGGAGGTGATATAGCCAACCTGATTGACCTTGACCGCGCAGGAATACGACAGTTTGTCCGAAAAAACGATTTCCGCTGCATTTGCTCCGGAGACAATCTCGGGATCGACCTCGACGCGAAGCCGGTCACCATCGACCAGAACTCGATCCATCTGCAGGAAGACCTCGTGCTGCATGATGACGGAATACGGCCAGCCGACCGGACGGTACAAGTCGATCTGACTGCGGCGTCCCATGGCATTGATTGCAACCGATTCACCATTCACCGAAACATGATAATGTTTCAGCAGATACCCTTCCTGACAGAAAAAGGTCGGGCCGAACTCCAGACGGATGATCCCGTTGCCTACGCTGTCCAGTCCTCTGAGCCCCAACACCGTCAACGTTCTGAGATCGGGCTTATGTTCGACATCCGGAACCGCCTCAATCTCCGCCGGATCGAACCGGAACTGATATGCGGCGCGTCCTGCGGACACCACGGCGGTTCCGTGTCCGCGCGTGACAACCGCATAAGTCTTGCCCGGCTGCATAGGAGCGTGCAATTTCAAGTCAACCGTATCACGTTTGAATTCGGCAATGTTGGCCGGTTTGGATTCGGCCTTGAACCCGTCCGGGACGGAGACTTCCAATACAGTATGGTTTTTCGGGAACGTCACATCGGACGGAAGTACAAATTTGTCATAAGCAAACTCCGAGTCATCTTCACTGACAATCCGGTAAGAGTCAAGTTCCTTGAACGGACTGTCATTGGATGCCATACCGATCTCAACCCGAATGGTGTCATTGGCAATAGGAAAAGCTTTCCTGACCCCCATTACCGTCATCACGAACGGCTTTTTGTCCGGCGCGGCGATCAATGCGGGATCGGCATCCAGAGCATGAGCAAGCGGAACTCCGGCAAATAACAGACACCCTAAAGGAAAGGCGGAAAGAACGGGACTAAGTCTTCCGGACATCTTACACCTCCTGAAAATGGAATCGGCGTTCCCGCCGCCCGGCATAAAATCTGAAAGCGGAAACATTTCGTTATGTTTTTTGTTTACGCCAATATTATATACCGTAAATCCCACTTTGTCAAACAAAAAAGAGTATAGATTTCGATATATTCCGCAATCAGCAGTCTATCTGAAAAAAATCATACAGCCGCTTTACGTTCATTGCGCCGTTTGTAGTACAGGCATAATGCCGTATCCGTCCCCACCATCAGCATGTCGAAGATGTAAAGAAAAAAGACACCGTCCGCACCATCGCGCATGAACCGGGCAGTGCATCCGGCGACGTAACCGATGATGACCAGCGCGGCAAAAAGATAGCTTTTGCCGGCGGGATTCTTCGCACGGACAGTCTTGATGATGGCGAACGGCCAGCTGGCGCCGAAGCAGACCAGCATCGCGGCTTCGAAAAAATGAGGCATAGAGAATCCCCTTTATGGTTGAAAAAAACTCCGGCGCTCCCGAACGGGATTAACCGGAGAAAACAAATTGATTCCGAAAGCGCAGATGATTATTTCTTGTGCTTGCCTTCCTTCGGATCGCGTGCCGTCGCGTTGTCGCTGGAGGCTTTCTCCTCCTTTGATTTCTCGGAAGGACGGAAAGTCGGGATCTTCTTGATGGTGTTGATGACCTGTTCCGCGGAAATGAGGCGCGTACACTCGAAGTGGCGGTCGGTCCCCTTGTGGCGCGGGCACCACAGGAAATCGTAGTGGTCGAAGTTCTCGCGCATATCGTTCCAGCAGGAATGGCAGGTGTGGTAGTTGATGATGCGGTACGGCGTCGCAAACTCGTTGGTCGGGTGCGTGAAGCCGGAAATCATGACGACCGGCACCTTGCAGGTCCAGGCGAGCCAGGAGAGGCCGCTGGAGAGACCGACGAAGAAATCGGCGTCCTTGATGAGGTTGATGCGTTCCTGAAGCGGGATGTCTCCGGTGAAATCCTCGGTCCCGTAGGGGATGTAATTCCAGTTGAGACCGATCCCATGCACTTTCTCCTTGTCGATGCAGAGCACGCGGTAGCCGTTGTCCTTCAGGAACTGCACGAGCGTGATCCAGCCAAATGGATTGTTCCAGTATTTCGCCTGGGAACTGGACTGCGCCGCGATGCAGACATATTTTTCCTTGATCTTGCGCGGAGCGGAAAGGTCCACGCGCGGCGGGATGTCGGAGGTATCCTCGAGCCCGAGGATGTAGCCTGCGGTGCGGTGCAGGCCGATATAACGGAAGTCGATCGGCTGGTTATCCACGTCGCCGCGGAAGAAGAGCCCCATGTAATAGGAGGCGTACGGACGGTGTGTCTTGGTCTCCTCTGTCGTGATGAACGTGATGTTCGGGTACTGTTTCTTGAAGATGTCAGCGATCCACGGGGTCATCACGCAGACGAGCCTGCATTTGTGCTTCAGCTGGAAACGTTCGACGTAGCTGAACCAGCCGATGCTGTCTCCGATGGTGCCCACCGGAAGCTGGATCATGACTTCCTTGTCCGTGGCGTCGTAGTCGTGCGTGAAAATCGGCTTGTCGTTGCCCTTGTCATGGATGATGAGGCGGAAGCGGATGAAGAACTTCTTCACGCTGGTGATGAACGCGCCCGGCACGGTGTCCGCACTGTACAGGATGATGCCGGTATCGATATCCGTGAACGTCACATGGTAGTTCTTGCCGTTCTGCGGGAAAAGAATGCGGATGCCGTGGTTGAAGTCGAACTTGATACCTTCGACCGCGTCCAGCACCGGAATCTGCGGGATCTCGCCGTAGATCGACGGCTGTTTTTTCGGATCGGGCTTCTGTCCTGGTGCCAGATCGGGCGCGCCGGTAGCCTGCAAGATCGGCTGCGGATCCGGTCCCTTCTGGGTAATATTCGGGGCATTCTGAGGCTCAACGGCAGGCGAGATGGAAATATCCTTGGCAAAATCCTGAGCCTGCGGGGTAACAAGAATGGAATTGGAATCCACGATTTTTCTCCTTTATTGTCAAAACTGGTTTGTCGATTCGTAAAAACAATAGCACCATGACGGGAAAAAGTCAAGGCACACCTCTGACATTTTTTCTTTTTTTTCATCTATAATATTCAACATTGTTTCCCCACAGGCTTGATTTTTTCAAAAGTTGTGCTAATTTATAATTCGTACATCGAATTAAAAATAAAACCAAACCTTTTGGAGAAAGTTATAAATGGGTAAAAAAATCGTTCTGCTGGCCCTTATCGCAGGTTTCGCGGCAATCGCCGTTTTCGCCTGGCAGCGCTACCAGGAGTCCGTGAAAGAGGAGGAAAGAAAGGCGCAGAAGCGTCCCGAGGAAGCCGTCGTCGTGAACGTGGTCAAAGCCGAACACGTCACCATGCTGGACGAACGCGTCTACTCCGGCACAACCCAGGCGTGGAGTTCCTACGACATCGACCCGGAAGTTTCCGCCAAGGTCGTCTCCCTGAAATTCGACATCGGCGACCAGATCAAGAAGGGCGACCTCATCGCCCGGCTCGATGACTCCAACTATGAACAGGCTGTCCGTCAGGCAGAAGCCGAACTCGAAGTCGCGAAAGCCAAGGACGTCGAGGTGAAGGCTCTGCTCAAACTCCGCAAGTCCCAGTTCGAACGCCTGCAGCTTCTCCACGACCGCAACGCCACCAGCGATTCCGAGTTCGAAAACGCCGAAAGCGCCATGAAGGTCCAGGAAGCCGCGCTCGTCCAGAGCGAGGCGAACATCCAGAACTGCGAAGCGCGCCTCGCCGCCGCGAAAGTCAAGCTCGACGACACCCAGATTATCGCCGACTGGAACTCCGGTTCCGACATCCGCCACGTCGGCGACCGCTACGTCGACGAAGGTTCGCTCGTCTCCCCCGGCAAGCCCATCCTGAAGATCATCGAGATCGACCGCATCAAGGCAAGGATTCCGATCATCGAACGCGACTTCCGTTTCCTCAAGGTCGGACAGCAGGCGGAAGTCACCACCGACGCCTACCCCGGAGTCAAGTTCGAAGGAACCGTCGAAATGATCTCCAACGAACTTGCCGAAAGCACCCGCACCGTGGTCGCCATCCTCTCCATCCCGAACATAGATTTTCGCCTCCGCCCCGGCATGTTCGTGCGTGTGCGCATTATCCTCTCCGAGCACAGGGACACGCAGACCATTCCGCCGAACGCCATCCTGTCCCGCAATGATCAGCGCGGCGTCTTCATCATTGATCCGACTGACCAGACCGCGCAATTCGTGCCGGTCAAAACCGGCCTTGAGGACCGCGCCCGCGTGGAAATCCTTTCTCCCGTATTCAAGCCCAATGACCTGATCGTGACCGTCGGCAACCACATGCTCGAAACCGGCAAGAGCGTCGAAGTCTCCCAGCTCAGCCGTCTGCACATGGCCGAAAACCTTGCCGCCGAAGCCGCGAAGAAGGAAGAACAGAAGCCCGCCGCCGATGCCGCCGTACAGGGCAAACAGCCGGAACAGCAACCCGCAGCCAATCAGCCGCAGGCAGTTCCCGCCGCATCCGGAGAAAAAGCGCAATGAAATTAGCCGACTTTTCCGTCTCGCGTCCGATTTTCATCTCGATGTTCGCCTGCATCACTTTGGTGCTTGGCGGCATCTCGCTGAAATATCTGCCCGTCGACCTCTTCCCCGAGATCGACTTCCCGGCATGCTCCATCACCACGTTCTACGACGACGCCTCCCCGCAGGAAGTCGAGGAACTCATCACGCGCCCGATCGAACGCCAGATCAGCGCCGTCACGGGCATTGAGGAGATCACCTCCATCAGCTCCGAGGAGACCAGCTCCGTCATCGTGCGTTTCACCTGGGGTACCAACCTCGACAACGCCATCTCCGACATCCGCGACCGCATCGACCGCGCGCTGAAAATGCTCCCGGACGACGTCGACCGCCCGATGCTCATCCGCTTCAACTCCGCATCCATGCCGATCATGCGCCTGGGCGTCAGCACGGACATGGACCTGACGAAGGCCAAGAAATACCTCGAAGACAGCGTCGTCTACCGCTTCGAGCGCGTCGAGGGCGTCGCCAGCGCCAACGTCAGCGGCGGCTACGACCGCGAAATCCACGTGCTGCTTGACGTCGACAAGGCGAAGCTCCTCCGCATCCCGCTCACCGACATCCTCAACAAGCTCCGCAGCGCCAACGTCACCACCCCCGCCGGCAACCAGAAGTCCGGCACGCTCGATGTCCGCCTCCGCACCATCGGCACGTTCAGCAACCTCGACGAGATCCGCGACCTCTTCCTCACGGTCGGGCCCGACGGCTCCGCGATCTGCGTCCGCGACGTCGCCGAAGTGGTAGACACCCACGAGGAAGCCACGCGCTTCGTCCGCATCAACGGCAAGCCCGGCATCTACATCGAAATCTACAAGCAGTCCGGCTCCAACACGGTCGGCGTGGCAAAGGAAGTCCGCGCCGAGCTCGAAAAGATCAACGCCGAGCTCGCCGGCAGCTTCAACATCGTCCCCGTCACCGACGAATCCGAGTACATCCAGCGCTCGATCAACAACGTGTCGAACACCGCCGTCTCCGGCGGCCTCCTCGCCATACTGATCCTCTTCGTCTTCCTCTGCAACATCCGCAGCACGCTCATCATCGCCATCAGCATTCCGCTCTCCATCGTCGCCACCTTCGCGCTCATCTATTTCTGCGGTTTCACGCTGAACATCATGACGCTTGGTGGTCTCGCGCTCGGCGTCGGCATGCTCGTGGACAACTCCATCGTGGTGCTCGAAAACACCGTGCGACTGCACGACGGCGGCATGCCGCGCGCCGAAGCCGCCAGACAGGGCGCCAGCGAAGTCACCAGCGCCCTCATCTCCAGTACGCTCACCACCGTCGCCGTCTTCCTCCCCATGGTCTTCATGAAGGGCATGGCGGGCGTCATGTTCAAGCAGCTCGCGTACGTCATCGCGTTCGCCCTGCTCTGCTCGCTCGTCTCCGCGCTCACCATCGTGCCCATGCTCTGCGGCCAGATGCTCACCGAAAGCGAATCCCGGAAGACCGGCTTCATCGCATGGTTCGCCAGGATTTCGAAGAAGGGCTTCGACGCGCTCGCCGACTACTACGCCGACGCGCTCGACTCCGTCCTGCGCCACAAGCTCATCACCATCATCTTCAGCGTCGGCATCCTGTCCTTCTGCTTCGTGATCGCGCCGCTCATCGGCACCGAGCTCATGCCAAAGACCGACGAGGGCCAGCTCCGCATCAACATGGAAGACGCCGTCGGCACCGGGCCCGAGTTCGTCAACGAGACAGTCATCGCCACCGAACAGATCATCCGCTCGGAAGTCCCAGGCCTCAAGCACTGGACCTCCTCCGCAGGCGCGTCCACATGGAACTCCACCGGCGGACACAAGGCAAACTACAACCTGAAGCTCGTTCCGAGGACAGAACGCAGCGAGGGAATCGAAGACATCGCGGCGCGCCTCGGCAAGAAGCTCAACAAGCTCCCCGGCACGATCTTCCGCGTGCGTGCCGCACAGTCCTTCATGGGCGGACGCGGTGCGGGCGGCGACGCCATCCAGATCGACATCCGCGGCTATGACTTCGAAACCGCCGAGGACCTTGCCCGGCGCGTGCAGGCGCTCTGCCTCACCGTAGAGGGCGTGACCGACGCCAAGCTCTCCCGCGACATCGGCATGCCGGAAAACCGCGTCATCATCGATCGCGAAAAGGCCGGCAAGATGAAGGTCGACGTGAACACCATCGCGAACTGCCTCCGTCTCGGCCTCGCCGGAACCCAGGCCAACTACTTCCGCGAAAACGGCTACGAGTACAAGATCCTCGTGAAGGTCAAGGACGCCAAGTACATGACCACAGATTCCCTGCTCGACCTCACTGTCCGCAACGGCGACGGCGAGAACGTCGCGCTCAGAAACTTCCTCACCACCGAAAAAGTCCTCGGCCCGGTCACCATCGAACGCAAGAATCAGCAGCGCAACCTGACCGTCTCCGCCAACCTCTACGACCGCGACCTCGGTTCCGCCGTCGAGGAAATGCAGGAGAAGATCAAGTCGCTCTATCCGCTGCCCGCCGACTTCACCATCTCGTTCTCCGGCGACTACGAGGACCAGCAGGAGACCTTCCGCGAGCTCGGAATGGCGTTCGCTCTCGCGCTCGTCCTGGTCTACATGGTCATGGCGTGCCAGTTCGAATCCCTGATCGACCCGCTCATCGTCATGTTCTCCGTGCCGCTCGCGGCCATCGGCGTCATCCTGATGCTCTTCCTCACCTACACCACTTTCAACATCCAGTCCTTCATCGGATGCGTCATGCTCGCCGGCATCGTCGTGAACAACGCCATCCTGCTCGTCGACACGGCAAACCTCCTGCGCCGCCGCGACAAGCTCCCGCTGGCAGTCGCCGTCCGCGAAACCGGACGCCGCCGCCTGCGCCCCATCCTGATGACCACGCTCACCACCGTGCTCGGCCTCATCCCGCTCGCGCTGGGCCTCGGCGAAGGCGGCGAATCCCAGGCGCCCCTCGCCCGCGCCGTCATCGGCGGCCTCACCAGCTCCACGCTCATCACCCTCTTCTTCATCCCCGCGTTCTACGCCGGATGGGAAGGCTGGCGCGAACGTGCCCGAGAAAAGAAGGCGCTAAAGAAGCAGAAGAAGGCCGAAGCGGCCGGAGCCGCGCCCGCACCCGGCGCACAGCCCGCGTAACAGGAGTTTCCGTCCATGCGTCAGGCATGCTTTTTCGACCGCGACGGCGTCATTATCGAGGAGGCCGACTACATCCACGATCCGTCCCTCGTCCGGCTGTGCCCGTTCGCCGCAGAGGCAATTCGCGCCATGCACGATGCCGGACGACTCGTCATCGTCGTTTCCAACCAGTCCGGCATCGCCCGCGGGTATTTCACCGAGGCGGAACTGAAGGCCGTCGACGCCCGCATGAACGAACTTCTCGCGGCGGAAGGCGCGCACGTCGACGCGACCTACTACTGCTACCACCACAAGAAGGGCATCATCCCGGAGTACGCCATCGACTGCGACTGCCGCAAGCCGAAGCCCGGCCTCTTCCTGCGCGCCGCGAAGGACCTCGACATCGACCTCGCGTCCTCCTTTATGATCGGCGACAAGGAATCCGACCTGGAGGCCGGGATCAACGCAGGATGCAAAGGCGTCGCGCTGGTCCGCACCGGACACGGCGTGCATCAGAACATCGAGAAGATACCCCAGGCGGTCGACGTCGGGGACGTGCTGACCGCGGCGAAGGAACTGCTTTCTCGCTATCCCGGACCCGTGAAATAACTTGTCCGCCTCATTCTTCAAGTTTCAGGAGAAAACCGGTAGAGTTTTTCTCCTGCTCTACTTGTTTTTTTTGTTCAAAGATGTATAGTAAATGTTGACTTATCATCCGGAGGAATCCCCCATGAAACTTGAAGACCGCAAATATATCCTGAACGCACTCGTCAAAAACGCGAAAACGACCGCCGCGGACCTCGCCGAACAGCTTGGCGCGTCCGAACAGGAAGTCGCCGCCGAGATCGCCGACCTCGAAAACCGGAACGTCATCCGCGGCTACCATGCGCTCGTCAACGAGGACAACCTCCACGAAAAGCCCGTCAAGGCGATCATCGAGGTGCGCGTGCGCCCCGAACGCGAGGGCGGGTTCGACCGCATCGCCCGCCGCCTGAGCAATTTCCCGCAGGTCACCGCCCTGTACCTGATGTCCGGCGGCTACGACCTGATGCTTGAGGTGCGCGGCGCGGACCTCAACG
>Ga0310786_10011350_pt1 | contig 11119 bp, 8 predicted proteins | sample AusTroGonzalo_MG_FD_203881 | JGI IMG/M metagenome (GOLD analysis project Ga0310786, IMG submission 203881) | Bovine rumen microbial communities from tropical cattle in Woodstock, Queensland, Australia - Gonzalo_03 (v2) (version 2) | ecosystem: Host-associated > Mammals > Digestive system >...
TTGGAAACAAACCCCACATAACGTCCATCCTCATCCTCTACAGGTAGGTTCCACGCGCCGGTTTCATCAAACTTTTTCATCACAGTATCCATGGGATCCTTTACCGACAAGCGGGCTGGAGGGAGTTCCATGAGTTTCTGGACATTGAAACGATGATACAGCTCCTGGCGGAACATGATGTTACGTATGCTCTCCATATTTACAATACCTACCAGACAGTCCGTATCATCAACCACAGGGAACAGGTTACGCTTGGAACGTGCTATCACATTTACCAGCTGTCCCAGATCCATATCGGGACTGACCTTGAGAAACTCTTTCTCGATAAGGTTGTCCATACTCATGAGCAAAAGGACTGACTGGTCCTTGTGGTGGGTCATAAGCTCTCCCTTCTGTGCCAGGCGCATGGAGTATATGGAGTGTGACTGGAACAGCTTTATGGTCAGGTATGACATTACGGAGACCATCATAAGAGGCAGGAACATTGAGTAGCCACCGGTAAGTTCAGCTATAAGGAACACGCCTGTCAAAGGGGCGAACATAACACCGGACATAAGACCGGCCATACCCAGCAGGGCAAAGTTCTGAACCGATATATCAGCTCCGGGGGAAAGACGGTTCATGAGCGTGCCGAATATGAATCCGGTAAGACAACCCAGGAACAGGCTGGGTGCAAATATACCGCCACAACCTCCGCCTGCATTTGTGGCAGTGGATGCAAACACCTTGAACAGCAGCACGAGCCCCAGATAGAGCAGTATGTTACCACCGTAGAACAGGGAGCCTTCCATCACCTTATCAGGGTTCTCTCCTGCATTGAGCAGCATTCCTATGGTATCATATCCTTCACCAAAGAGTGACGGGAACAGGAATATGAGCACACTCAATATAACGGCTCCTATCACGAACCTGACCCAAGGATTTGCAAACCGCTTGAACCAGGTTTCGAACCAGTGCATGGTCTGCGAGAAATAAAGTGATACAAGTCCGCAGGCAACTCCTAACAGCAAAGCGTATGGTATGCGCGAAAGGTCAAAACCGTGTTCAGATACAAAATGGAACATGGAATCCGTTCCCGTAAACACGTATGATATGGTGGCAGCTGTTACGGATGACACCAGCAACGGCAGAAGCGAGCCCATACTGAGGTCAAACATGAGTACCTCCAGCACAAACACAAGACCGGCTATGGGAGCCTTGAAGATACCGGCAATAGCGCCTGCCGAGCCGCAGCCCACAAGCAACATCAGTGTGCGGTGCTCCATCTTGAACATACGGCCGATATTGGAGCCGATGGCCGAACCGGTGAGTACTATAGGAGACTCTGCACCCACCGAACCACCCATACCGATGGTTATGGCACTGGCTATGACCGATGAGTACATATTATGGGGTTTGATGCGGCCGTTCTTCTTGGAGAGGGCGTACAGTATCTTGGTTACGCCATGACCTATGTCATCACGCACGATGTAACGGATAAAAAGCCCTGACACCAGGATACCTATGACAGGATAGACCAGCAGGCTGTAGTTTTCCTGACTGATAAACAGATGGCCGGATATGAAACCGTGAATGACAGAAATCAGGTACTTGAGTAACAGCGCGGCAAAGGCGGTAAATATGCCTACAACCAGGCTGAGCAGCAGTATGAACTGACGCTCGCTGATATGGTCCTTACGCCACAGGTTGAATCTGTTGAGCAATGATTCGGTCTGACGTTCTATTTCATCTGTTGTATTATCCATTATTCCCTGATTACTTTTACCAATCCGCCGGAACCAAGCTTTATTATTCCCGATGCAACAGAACGGGTCTGCTCCCCGCGACGGTATTCAACAATATAATCCACACCTTTCAGTATCTCATCCGATATCTCACTGTAATTGGCCGGCGACGGTTGTCCGCTTATATTGGCCGATGTGGAGACCACTGCCCCACCCATGCGGCGGCACAGCTCACGCGAGAACTCCTCTTTTGTGACACGAATGCCGGCACTGCCATCATCGGCAATGAGTTCCGGTGCCATATGGCGGACATTGTCATAGATGATGGTAAGCGGCTTTTCCGAAAGGTCCATAAGGTCATAAGCCACATCGGGGATATCCGGTACGTAATAGCCCAGTTTGGCATCGGAATCTATGAGCGACAGCATGGACTTGCTGTCACTGCGGCGCTTGAGCTCAAAGATGCGGCGTACGGCGGCGCTGTTGGAGGCATCACATCCTATTCCCCAGATTGTATCGGTGGGATAAAGGATTATGCCGCCATTACGCATTACCTCTACGGCCTTCATTACATCTTCAACATACTCCTTCATCTAGAACTCACTTGTAAAGTGGAACTTAATGTGCTTGAAGTCTATCTGGGCCATCTGCAGCACATAGCCGCTGTCGGCCAGGAAGACGTCACGGCCCTCCATATCTGTAGCCATAAACTGATACTTGCGCTTCTTGAACGCCTCCAACTCGGCCTCATCATCACTTTCTATCCAGCATGCCTTGTAAAGGCTGGCAGGCTCCCAACGGCACAGAGCGTTATACTCATGCTCCAAACGATACTGGATTACTTCAAACTGAAGTTGACCTACGGTACCTATAAGCTTACGGCCGTTGAACTGACTCACGAACATCTGGGCCACGCCCTCACCCATAAGCTGGTCAATACCTTTGGCCAGTTGCTTGGCACGCATGGGATCGGCGTTCTCAATATATTTGAACATCTCGGGCGAGAAGCTGGGCAGGCCCTTGAAGTGAAGTTTCTCTCCCTGTGTCAGGGTATCGCCAATCTTAAAGTTACCGGTATCGGGCAGGCCGATGATATCACCCGGCCAGGCCTCCTCGATGGTGCTCTTGCGCTGCGCCATGAACTGGGTGGGCGACGAGAACCGGAAAGTCTTGTCCAAACGAACATGATAGTACGGCTCGTTACGCTGGAAACGGCCCGAACAGACCTTGCAGAACGCCACAGATGAGCGGTGGTTGGGGTCGATATTGGCCGTAATCTTGAATATGAACCCTGTAAACTTGCTGTCCTCAGGTTCCACGATACGCTCCAGTGCCTGCGTGGGACGCGGGCTGGGTGCAATCTGCACAAAGCAGTTGAGCAGTTCCTGCACACCAAAGTTGTTTAAGGCAGAACCGAAGAATACCGGAGCAAGCTCACCGTCCAGATACTGCTGTCGGTCAAACGGCTCATATACCCCGTCTATCAGCTCCAGGTCAGAGCGCAGTTTCGCAGCCTCGCGCTCACCGACATGAGATTCCAGGTCAGAACTGTTAATGTCAACCTCAACCTTATCGGTAACCTTCTGTTTATCGGGGGTGAAAAGGTCCAGTTTTTGCTCATATATGTTATAGACGCCCTTAAAGCGTGCGCCTTTCTCTATCGGCCAGCTAAGGGGCCTGACATGAATCTGCAACTCCTCCTCAAGTTCATCAAGCAGGTCAAAGGGGTCATTACCCTCACGGTCCAGCTTGTTGACAAACACAATGACCGGAGTCTTGCGCATGCGGCACACCTCCATGAGGCGGCGCGTCTGCAGCTCAACGCCCTTGGCGCTGTCAATCACAATGATGACGCTGTCAACAGCGGTCAGGGTACGGAACGTATCCTCGGCAAAATCCTGGTGACCCGGGGTATCCAGTATGTTTATCTTGTAACCTTCATAATCAAACTCCATGACCGATGTGGTTACCGAGATTCCACGCTGTTTCTCAATATCCATCCAGTCAGATGTGGCGGTCTTGCGTATCTTGTTTGACTTGACCGCTCCGGCCACCTGGATCTGGCCGCCAAACAGCAGGAACTTCTCGGTAAGAGTTGTCTTACCGGCATCGGGATGCGAAACTATCGCAAACGTACGTCTTCTATCTATCTCTTCCATAACTATTCTAATACCAATGTGCCTTCCCTGTCCTCACGGTAAAGCAGAGCCAGCTTTCCGATGAAAGCCGATACAGCCTTTACAGCCTGTTCAGTTGCAGCACTTACAGGTTTGCCCTGCACTTTCAGCAGCCAAACTCCGTAAAGCAGGTTGAAGCAGTCACGCAACTCCTCATTATCAGTGCTATGGTTCTTAGCTCGGAACTCTACGATAAACGGCAATGCCTTGTAGTACAGGTCCCTGTACTCCTCTTGCTTATGAGAATCCAAAAGACGCTGATGCAGATCCTCAAGCAGGATAAGCACGTTTTCATTGATTTGAAGATGCCCCTGAGCGGTCTTTCCCTCAGTGCGCATCATCTCAATCAGGTCTTCATACCACTGACGCCACTCACGGCACTCATAATCACTGCGTCCACTGCCTTTGATTACAGCATCATAGAGCCGGTCACTGTCCAGTCCGACAGCACGTATCATATCCTCAACCTGCCACATATAAAGCAGGTATTCGGCAATATTCTTCTCTCTAAGTTCTTTCTGTACAAACATTCTACAACTTAATCAAAATTGATGTACACCACGCCACGGCGGCTACAATCAGTATGGTGCCCAACACCCTGTTTATCATCCACAGGCCACGCAAATCAAATCGGTTACGCAGTTTGTTGATCAGAGTTGACAAGGTAAGCCACCAGCAAACATCGCCCATAAGGACAAACAGGTATGTCTGCATCTTTACGGCGGTACTGAAATCATCCACCGGAAGTGAGAAGAATGCAAACAGTCCCATATAGAAAAAGACCACAAGAGGATTTACAATGGCCACTCCGAATCCGGTAAGCATTATCTGCCAGATGGAATCCTTCTTGACCTTAACCTCTTTTGATGCCGCAAGGGGGTTGTTCCTCACGGTCGTGATGCCGAACACCAGCAATAGGGCGCAACCTACAAGTTTGACCACCAAAGCAATGGTAGGATTCTCCAGATAGCCCAGCACCAAAGACAGACACATCATGGTAACCATGATATATATGGCATCACTTACAGACACTCCAAGGCCGGTAAGAAATCCTTTCCACCGGCCTTTGTTAAGTGTACGCTGAATGACAAGCACCCCCGACGGTCCCGTCGGGGCTGCTGCCAGAAATCCTATAGCCATGCCTTTGAGCAATAACTCAAAGACTGATATGTCATTCATCAATCGTTACGTTTCTCTCCTAATGCCAGGTTGAATCCTAAACTGAAATTCAAGCCAAAATCGTGCAAAGGTATAAATTGCTTGTTAAAATCGGCATCAAGGCGGTCAACGGCCAGGAAGAAATTAAAGCCGGCCGGATGCAGGTTGATAAGCAATCCCATGGAAGTTCCCATGCTGGATAACGCCAGATTACCGGTAACATCAAACCAGCTGCACGGTGACATGCAAATGGATGTACGCGACTCGGCATACGGGTAGAGTCCGGTCTGATAAGTGAACAGTTCACCGAATGACAGCCAATCCACATAAGGTATTGCATATTCCACGCCCATACGGAAGGTTGCATCAAGACCAATATCCTCACTCTCCACATCACCGGTGCGATAAAGTTTGATCATTTCCTCAAAGTCATCACGAACCTTATCAATGACTGCATCGTTGTCATTGCCGGTCACATCATAGTCCTTGAAACCTTCAAACTCCACGTACTTGTTCTTGTCGGTCTCAAAGGTTGTGGTCTTACCCCAATTCATAAAACCCAGATCCGTGATAGATGCCGATACCTTTAGACCATCGACCAAATCCTTGAAATCATACTCCGCTCCCAAATCAAATGCCACACCGAAACTGGAGGGCATTTCAAATTCATAATTGTCAAACCCTTCAAGAGTATTGTCATCCTTCAGTTTGTACTTGGCACCCGGAGCAGAGGCGCGAAGCATGCCATTGGAACGTACGATCCATTTATCCTCATTCAGTTTGGCATCGATCTCATTGATATTCAGATTGGCATATGCCAGTCCCTGTAACACCTTGAGCGAACCGCCAATAGTAAGGTTATCACCTATCTTGTGAGAATGGGATGCTGAATACTCAATGTATGATATGGAAGTTACGTTGGCGTTCTCAATGAGATAGTCTCCCTTGGACAAGCCGGCTTTCATGAAACTGAACAGTTCCTTTGGCAATGACACCTTCTCGGTATTCCTAAGTTTCATATTGAGCATAGTGTACCAGTTAGTGGAGCCGAATCCCACACTTAACAGGTCCATATTCACCCCAGCCCTTATCTGAGCGGCATCCGGTAATGCATCCAGAAAATCCTTGGCATCGACATCAGAACTCATGAATGTGGTCAACATTTCCGGTTTGGATTTGGATTCATACAGGAAATTAGCCATACCCACATTGCTCTGGGCATCAACCTGAGTATTGCTCAGGAACGGGATAGCAAAATATAGACTGCTCTCGGGAGCGAATGCAGGATTCAGTTGGTAACGCTGGTTATAACCCTCAAGGAAATATCCTGAACTTGAACTCTGCGCGTAAGACATGACCGCAAGAAGCAACATTGCGGTAACAGCCGATAATTTGTAGATATTATGCTTTTTCATATCAGTATTTCTTGTTGGGTTGTTTATTATTTGTTCTCAGTAAAATCAACGTTCACTCCACCGGGGAATTTCAGGCAGACTTTGTCAAGTTCCAAATACTGTCCTTTCCTTAGGCTTGCCTTGGAGTCACTGCCGGCTGACTCGCATTTGGCGGTGAACTCGATTGACTCAAGTTTGGCCAGAGCGCCTTTTTCAACTTTGGCCTCAAGTTTTACCTGGGACGAGCTACCCTGGTCATTACCTGCAGCAATAACGCACTGACCTATTGTTATGCCATTAACAGGCTTGCCATCCTTGTCAAGTGTCTTAGCGGTAAGCCTGACGCCAAGCGGTATTGTGCTCGTGGCATTTGCATGAAGTTCCATTGTCACGGCATCAATCTTATCGGCAATATCCTTAAGCTCTTTACCAAGGTTGCCTATCTTATCCGAATATTCAACATAAACGCTTTCAAAGGACATGGGTATTGAAACATCGTAACTGCCTGAAACCGAGAATTCGCGGGACAGGTCAATAAAATGGCTGTCTTCACTTTGGTCAACACTGGCATCAAGGTCAAACAGTATCTTGTCCGGTACCGTTGACATAAGGTCGGACAGCTTGCTTATACGTACCAGGATCGTATCCTCCGTAGCCGGGGCCGGTCTTGGATTCTTATGGATTACCAGCACCTTCTTATGTTCCGAAGCCGTTGCGGGACATGACGGCAGGTGAATCGGTCCGGCATCAGGTGTTATCCTGGCTGATTTGCTGTTGTCCGAAAATACAGATGAGATGCCAAGGTCAATGGCAACAGGTACCGTCACATTGCTTACAAGGCTGATGACAATCTGAGGATCGCTCAATACGAAATGGTTTGCAGAATCTTTCAGGAAGCCGGCATCATCACCCAATGAGACCTTCACCTCCTCCTGATGCCCTTCAATTTCAGGATTCACCTTTCCGGTTACGGACTTCAGCACAAGCTGACCGGAAACCCTGAAGCTGATATCCTTGTCGTTCAGTACATCCAAGGCACTTTTGTCAATACCGGTTGTTGCAGATACGCCAATATTGGCACTGTATGCCACATCATTATTGACCTCTATCGACTTCTTTGTCTGGTCAACAGTCTTGTTCAATGTCAGTGAACTGACCCTGAGAATGACTTCCTTTCCCTTGACCAGTCCGGGGTATATATCCAGTTTATTGCCGTCTTTCCACTGACCTACAGCCACATCGCCGGCATAGACATTGCCGTCGCCCTGGTCAAACCCGAATCCCGATGGGAACGTGACCGTAATTGCGCTGTTGGGAGTAAACTCAAACGGAGTAATGTCGAAATCAGATAAGGAGAAACGGATGAAACTTGCGGATTCATCAAAATCAATCCTGTCAATTCTCAATATATTGTCCAGACCGGTAACCTCGTAAGATGACGGAATGACTTTCTCCTCAATGTTCAGCTCCTTACCGTTGGTGTTAACCGAAAAGTCGCGCATCTGAAGTTTTTCATTCATCCCCACATTGATATACAGTTCTTTATTTCCTACTGAAGTGGATGTTCCGGAAACTGAAACCTCCAGTTTATATGAGAGCTTGTCGCTGTAGTTAATGCTGGAACCGTATTGAGAGAAATCTATTTCATCCAAATACAGGGAAATAGGTAATTTGCTGTCATTCAATCCCGATATGACTGCGTTGCTTATACTGAACTTGTTATCTGTTACAGTTACGAATTGGGAATTAATAAATCCGTCCAGCCCGGGGTCTGCCGAAATCCTGCAGTTTTGCGGAAGCTCTATCTCCAAAGACTTGATGATAATCATCGGATTGCTGCAGATTGAATAGATACTTGACAAATCCACATTCAAAGTGAGTTTCTGGCCTTTATCTGACCCTCCGGTGCCAAAAAAGACCTTATTTAGGCATGACACGTCGGCTGGAAGGTCATATTTTACTTTAAAATCCAAATTCTGCTCAGGAATGGAGAAGTCCGTAACAGGAATGCTTATTCCAGACATGACCATAACAGATATGGGATTTGTGGAGAAACTGCTGCTAAGTGAAGGCAGACTGTTGTTTATAGTTGAAAGGTCAACGGAAGGAATCTCAAGCTTGGTTTCCTGAATCTTCTCGGATATCACGATATCAGAGACACTGAAACCGTCCGCCTTGATATTTTCAATCTCACCATTCATGGAGAACCCGTACATTCCGTTACCCAGAGTGACGAGCGAAGAGGCGTCGCCTGTCTTGATGAGGGAATCAATATAGATCTTCTTCAGATTACCGAGCGGGATTGTCGGTCCTTCCCCTTCATTGCCGATCTGCATATCCAGGCTTATCTTCTTATCCAAATCCAACTCATTGGATGTTGTAATACATGAGCAAAGACAAGATGCGGCTGAAACGACGCATAGCGCCAAATACCAGTTGTTTTTTCTCATAATCTTTAGTTTTTTGTTGTTATCCGGCTTTTGTCAACACTTTATAAAGTTGCAAATATATAAAAAAACACATATGCGCGCGAATACACGCATGTTTTTATAGGCAAATAAACAAGTCACTCAATCCTGTCAGCAGGTCTGTCGTTGCGTCTGACAGTTACACGGATGCCGGAGAGCCTACGTTCCTTCTTTTCCATCACCTTGAATATCAGGTCTTTACAAACAAGTTTCTCATCCTTTCTGGGAAAATCTCCCTTTAGTTCAAGCAGGAAACCGGCCAATGTGTCGGCCTCACCCACATACTGGGCATAATCATCCTCATCAAGCCCTATAATCCTGAAAAAGTCAGAAAGAAGGGTCTTGCCTTCAAAGACATATGTATCAGGCCCGGTCTTGCGATAACCCACTGAATCATCGTCAAACTCATCGTTTATCTCGCCAAGAATCTCCTCAATCACATCCTCAAGTGTCACCAGTCCGGATGTACCGCCGAACTCATCTACAACTATCGCCATGTGAATGCGCCCTGTCTGGAAATCATGCAGCAGGTCATCAATCTTACGTGTTTCCGGCACAAAGAAAGCAGGACGGATAAGGGACTGCCAGCGGAAACCATCGCCTTTCTCAAGATATGGAAGCAGGTCCTTAATATACAGAATTCCTTTTATGTTATCGGAGGTTCCGGAATAGACCGGCACTCGGGAATAGAAATTCTCCTTGATGCATCTCATGACATCACCATAGGTGGCCTTGATATCAAGCATTATCATGTCTATCCGGGATGTCATTATATCCACAACCGTTTCGTCGCCGAAGCGGATTACTCCCTCCAGAAGCTGATGCTCATCCTGAATGTCCTCCGAGTCAGTCAATTCAAGTGCATGTTCCAGCTGATCGACCGATATATTGAAGTTCTTTTTGGTCTGTACACGGTCAGAAAGGGCCTTGGAACGCATCAGAAGCGACGACACCGGACGCAGTATGACCGTCAGCACCGAAAGCAGGGGTGCCGCCCTGAGGCTGAATGAAAGCGAATTATGTGCAGAATAGAGCTTGGGGATTATTTCACCGAACAGAAGCAGCACAAATGTAAGGATTACCGTGAGTACCACAAACTCCACCCATTCGGCACCGAATGAGAGCATCTGGGAGAAAGCCAGGTCAAGCAGAAGTATTATGGCCACATTCACCAGATTGTTTGCAGTGAGGATTGTGGCAAGAAGCCGCTCGGAATCGGAAAGCAGCGTTGCGGCCTTCACCCCACGAGGCGAGCTATCGTCAGACAGACGCTTCAGCTCATCAGGAGAGAGCGAGAAGAATGAAGTCTCAGATGCGGATACGAAACCTGAGAGGAACAAAAGAAGCAGGGCCGTCACAATTGCTATGACGGACCCCGCTGTCGGAGCATTGAAATCGACCGCCCATCGGGCCATCGTCCCTGTAACCAAAACAAGACCGGTTTCTATAATCTTGAGGTTTTAAGTCAGAATGGGATATCGTTGTTTTCGGGTCCCGGCTGAACGGGAGCAGGCGCAGCCTGGGCATCCTGTCTCTGGGGCTGTCGTGATGAAAGCATCTCCATAGTGTCCACAAAAATCTCGGTCACATAGCGTCTTACACCGTTCTGGTCATCATAGTTACGCGTTCGGATGCTTCCCTCTACATAGAGTTTGTCACCTTTGTGAACGTATTTCTCAACGGTTTCGGCCAATCCACGCCAGAAGACGAGATTGTGCCATTCGGTACGGTCCGGCACCTGAGTGCCGTTCTGGGCAGTGTAGCCACGTTCTGTCGTGGCAAGGGTAAGGTTAGCTACACAAACATGGTTATCCAGATACCTTACGTCCGGATCCTTACCCACATTTCCAATCAAAATAACTTTGTTAACTGACATAATTTATAGGTATTAATATTTCAGCAGCAAATTTAGTCACTAGAGCTTACGCTTCCAAAAATATAGCCAAGTTTTTTGCCGACCGGCAATTGCAAGGCGCATTTCGTATGAAATATGAAAAAATTTTAGAACAAAAAGAGAGAAAAATTTTTCTGTATCACCAAAAAAGAACTACATTTGCAACTCGAAATCAAAAAGCGACATTTTAGACTTAAATAATTGACAATATGACAAAAGCAGAAGTTGTTAGCGAGATTGCCAAGAAGACCGGTATAGACAAGACCGACGTTCTTGCATGTGTAGAGGGTTTCATGGAAGTAGT
>Ga0310786_10011351_pt1 | contig 11118 bp, 10 predicted proteins | sample AusTroGonzalo_MG_FD_203881 | JGI IMG/M metagenome (GOLD analysis project Ga0310786, IMG submission 203881) | Bovine rumen microbial communities from tropical cattle in Woodstock, Queensland, Australia - Gonzalo_03 (v2) (version 2) | ecosystem: Host-associated > Mammals > Digestive system >...
CCTAACGCTACTTGCTGTAGTAATCGCCTTTTTCATTAAGTTCTACCAAAAAATCTTCGCTCTCACTTTCGACGAGACCTTCGCTCAGGCTATCGGTATCAAAGTTAAAGCCCTAAACATCGCCTTTGCTGCGCTCTCGTCCGTTGTCATCGTACTAGGTATGAAACTACTTGGCGTCTTACTAATTTCTAGTCTCATTGTCTTTCCAAATATTTCCGCCAAATATCTTGCCAAAAGTTTTCGCGGACTCACGATTTTATCCGTCTGTTTTGCAGCTGTCGCCTTTATTTTAGGCCTAGCCCTATCTTATTCGCTGAATATTCCAACCGGCGCCAGCGTAGTACTAGTCAACTTCGTCATCTTCCTATTTGCCAAACTTATTGCCAAAAATTAGAAACGCCACCAAATCAAAAACTATTGACATATTATATCGTGTACGATATATATAAAATATAACAGGAGATTAATATGAGCAAAATTTATGACTTTACGGTCAAAAGCCGTCAAGGCAAAGACGTCTCCTTGTCTAAGTTTAAAGGCAAGGTGTTACTCATTGTAAATACCGCCACAGGCTGTGGTTTTACTCCACAATATGAAGGCCTCGAAAAGCTTTATGAAACATATCACGACCAAGGTTTTGAAGTTTTAGACTTCCCGTGCAACCAATTTGGTCATCAAGCTCCAGGGAGCGATGACGAAATTAAGGCATTTTGTACCGCTAAATACCAGACAAAGTTCGATCAATTTGCTAAAATTGAAGTGATAGGTGACCATGCCGACCCATTGTTCGTTTGGCTAAGCCACGAAAAAGGCGGCAAACTCGGCAGCGCCATCAAATGGAACTTTACAAAATTCCTCGTCGATCGTGAAGGTAAGGTAGTTAAACGCTTCGCTCCGATGACTCCCCCAGAAAAAATCGAAGCCAGCATTAAGAGTCTACTCTAGAACATGGAAAACCTCAAACTCAAAAACCAACTTTGCTTTCCGCTTTGGCTCTGCGCTAAGGAAATTACCCAAGCCTATGAGCCAATGCTCAGTGCGCTCGACCTGACCTATACGCAGTACGTTGCGATGATGTTCTTCTGGGAGAATGATGGTGCAAGCTGCTCGGATTTAAGCGATGCCTTGTATCTCAAATCTAGCACGACTACGCCGGTGATAGAACGTCTCGTCCAAAAAGGTTACTTGTCAAAAAGGCAAGCCAAGGACGATGCCCGCCGCCAAATCATAAACGTCACACCAAAAGGTAATGAATTAAAATACCAAGCCGTCCGCATTCCTGAAAAAATTGGAAGTTGCGTCGACTTGAAGCCGGAGGAGGCGGCTACTCTATATCGTTTATTATATAAAGTCATCGATAATATCGAGAAGGAGAAATATGAACATCGTAATCGGGACTAAAGATAACTTTAAAGCTGAAGTTTTAGAATCAAAAGAACCAGTGTTGGTAGATTTTAGCGCTACCTGGTGCCCACCATGCCAAGCCCTACATCCAACGCTTGAGGAAATGGCTGAAGAAAGCGACAAATATAAAATTGTCACTGTCGACGTCGACGAAGAATCTGAGCTCGCCTCAGAATATGGCGTCTCTTCAATCCCATGCCTCGTCACTTTCAAAAAAGGCGCCGAAACCGAACGTATTATCGGTCTTCAATCCAAAAAACGCCTTATTAAAATGTTAGGAGCCTAATGTACGACATCGCTATTATTGGCGGTGGTCCGGCCGGACTAACCGCTGCTATCTACGCGCGCCGCGCCAACAAAAAGACTTTGCTCCTAGAATCCACCATGTGTGGCGGCCAGATGATTAATACCGTCAAAATCGACAATTATCCGGCTCTAGCGCACACTGATGGTCTCGAAATTGCTAAGTCTATGCAAAAACAGGCCGAAGATCTTGGTACGGAAATCGAATTTGAACGAGCCACTAAAATTGAGGCTATAGAGGACGGTTTTAGTATTACTACTGAAGATAGTGAATATCAGGCTCGCAGTATAATTATCGCCACTGGCACCAACCCGCGCAAACTCGGCATTGCCGACGAAGCTCGCTACGAGGCCAAAGGCGTATCATATTGCGCAACTTGTGACGGTGCTTTCTATAAAGATCAACCCGTTACAGTATATGGTGGCGGCAACTCCGCTTTCCACGAAGCGCTTTATCTCGCCGGCAGCTGCAGCAAAGTTTATTTAGTCAATCGTAGTGAAACTTTCCGTGCCGACGTCGCCCTAGTTGAGCGCGCCAAAAATACCCCAAACATCGAGATTATTGCGGGTAGTGTTATTAAGGCGCTTTCTGGCGAGCCAAAGCTCGAACAAATCATCCTAGACGATGATACTAAGCTTGATTCTAAAGCGCTCTTCGTAGCGATTGGCCGCATTCCAAACGGCTCCGATTTATTAGAGAATCTTTCAGTCGACAAAGACGGCTTTATCGTATCTGACGACGAGTGTACAACTAATATTCCAGGTATCTTTGTAGCTGGAGATGTTCGCACTAAAAAGCTTCGCCAGATCGTCACCGCCACTGCTGATGGCGCCGAAGCTGCCACTGCCGCAATTGAATTCTTGAATCGTTAAAAATTATGTTATAATAAGGTGGCGCCGACTTAGCTCAGCTGGTAGAGCAACGGTTTTGTAAACCGTAGGTCGTCGGTTCAAACCCGACAGTCGGCTCCACGAGGAAAACCAAAAAAATAGAACGCTTGCGTTCTTATTTTTTGTTTTCCGAGTGGAGCATCTGTGCGAAGCACAGTTGGCTCCTTATTTTTAACAGAGGTAAACCCCTGGAAAAATAAATTGTTGTAAAATTTACATTTTTAACATAAAAACTATTGACACCCCACATATAGTGCTATAAACTAGGAACAAGACACTAAATCTAGTGCTCCACAATAAAAAACACATTCAAGAAATACATTTGAAGGAGGTATATTTCTTATGTTCAAAAAAATCGTTAAGCGCGATGGAAAGATTGTAAATTTCAATCCCGACAAGATCGCTGAAGCAATCGCCAAAGCTGGCCTTGCTACCGAAGAGTTCAAAACCGATCGCGCCAAAGCTCTCGCCGACAAAGTAGTCAAACGTGCTGAAGAAACCATCAAGGCTCGCACTCCAAATGTCGAGCAAATCCAAGACATCGTCGAGGAAGTCTTAATGGAATCGGCTTTCAAAAAGACTGCCAAGGCATATATTTCATATCGCCAAGAACGCTCTCGCGTACGTGATGCTAAATCCGATCTTATGATGATTTATCGCACCATTTCTCACGCTGATGCATCCGAAGATTCCGATGTTAAACGTTCTAACGCTAACGTCGATGGTAACTCCGCCATGGGTAAAATGCTCCAATTCGGCGCCGAAGGCTCCAAAGTCTTTGCTAAGACCTTGCTCCTCCGCCCAGACATTGCTGCCGCTCATGACAATGGTGATATTCATATTCACGATCTCGATTTCTATGCTACTGGTACACTTACTTGCTGCCAGTCTGATCCACTTAAAATGTTTGAGAATGGTTTTAACACTGGTCACGGCCATCTTCGCTGTCCAAATTCCATCACCGCTTACGGTGCTCTTGCCGCTATCCTTCTTCAGGCCAACCAAAACGAGCAACACGGTGGTCAGTCCATTCCAAACTTTGATTACGCCATGGCTCCAGGCGTCAACAAATCCTTCCGCAAAGCCTTGAAACGCAATCTCGAAAAGTACAACAAATTTGCCGACAAGAAACTCGACCTAGAAATTAAGAATACTTATAACTATGGTGATGACGCCAAACTCGAGAAAGCCAAATTCCCGAAAGCTGTCGTCGAAGCCGCTAATGAAGATGTCGAACGCGAAACTCTCCAAGCTATGGAAGCTTTCGTCCACAACCTTAACACCATGCACTCTCGTGCTGGCGCTCAGGTTCCATTTACTTCGATCAACTTTGGTACTGATACTACTCCAGCTGGTCGTCTTGTTTCTCTCGATCTTCTCGAAGCCACCAACAATGGTCTTGGTAAAGGCGAAACGCCAATCTTCCCAATCTCTATCTTTAAGGTTAAGGAAGGCATCAACTACAATCCAAAAGATCCAAACTACGACCTCTTCAAACGTGCTATGGAAGTATCCGCAAAGCGTCTCTTCCCGAACTTCTGCTTTATCGATGCTCCATACAACTTGAAGTATTACAAAAAAGGTGATTACCGCACCGAAATCGCTACCATGGGCTGCCGCACTCGTGTCTTCGCTTCCATTTTCCCAGAATCCGATGGTATCGTAACCGGCCGTGGCAACCTATCCTTCACCACTGTTAACCTCGTCCGTATCGGTATTAAGCATGGTATCGCCACCGGCGAACGCAAAGAAGCTGACTGGGAAGGTTTCTACAAAGAGCTCGACGAAAAAATGGAACTCGTCAAAGACGAACTCTTGGAGCGCTTCGAATTCCAGGCCAACCAACACGTCCGCAACTTCCCATTCCTCATGGGTCAAGGCAACTGGTTCGGTTCTGAGAATCTTAAACCAGATGACACTCTCCGCGACGTCATTAAACACGGTACTCTTTCCATCGGTTTCATCGGCCTCGCCGAGACGCTCGTCGCTATGACCGGCAAGCATCATGGTGAAGACGCCGACGCTCGCGAACTCGGTCTTGACATCATCACCCATATGCGTGAAAAATGTGATGCTTACTGCAAGAAGTACAAACTCAACTTCTCACTCCTTGCTACTCCAGCCGAAGGTATTGCTGGCCGCTTCACTAAGATTGATCGTAAAGAATTCGGCAAGCTCAAAGGCGTTACCGACCGTGAATTCTACACCAACTCATTCCACGTACCAGTTTACTACCCAATCTCTGCTTTCGATAAGATCGAAATCGAAGCTCCATACCACAACCTTTGTAACGCTGGTCATATTACCTACATCGAGCTCGATGGTGACCCAACTCAAAACATCGAAGCTTTCGAAGCAGTTATCCGCAAGATGCATGACTGTGGCATTGGCTACGGTTCCGTCAACCACCCAGTTGACCGCGATCCAGTCTGTGGCTTCTCCGGCATCATTGCTGGCGATACCTGCCCATCCTGCCATCGTAAAGAAGGCGATGTACCATTCGAACGTCTCCGCCGCATCACCGGCTACCTCGTAGGTACGCTTGATCGCTGGAACGATGCTAAGAAAGCAGAAGAAAAAGCTCGCGTCAAACACAATGTCGATGGCTGCTACACCGTAGCTGAAAAAGCTGCTCGTGAATCTGCCAAAAAGACCGCAGCTAAAATGACGGGGAAAGACTAATGCAAATTCGCTTATCTGGCCCACTAGAGCACGATAGCATTGTAAACGGGAACGGCCTGCGGGCCGTTCTCTGGACCCAAGGCTGTTACATCCATTGCAAAGGTTGTCAAAACCCAGAGTCTTGGGATCCAGAAGGCGGTTTCCTTGCTGACACCGAAGATATCAAAGAACAGCTTCGTGGCTTCAAAGGCCAAGCCGGCATCACCTTCTGTGGCGGCGAGCCGTCACTCCAAGCCGAAGCCTGCAAAGATATCGCCGATTTCTGCCGCAACGAACTTGGCTGGAACGTTTGGAGCTTCTCTGGCTATACCTATGACCAACTCAAAGAACGTGGCGGTGCTGCCTGGGAATTCGTCAAATCTCTCGATGCTTTAATTGATGGCCCATTCGTTCTTGCCGAGCGTGATCTTACGCTCAAATTCCGCGGCTCTCGTAATCAGCGCCTGCTCCATCTCGAACACGGTACTGGCAAAATTTTATCTATTGAATAGCCCCATTTAGTCTCTAAAATACGTTATAATTTTAAAAAGGAGATTTTATGGGACTAAATGCCGCGCAAAAGCAAGCCGTTGAATATCTAGAAGGACCACTACTTGTTTTGGCTGGCCCTGGTACCGGCAAGACTCAGCTATTGTCCAATAAAGTCGAATACATTCTCAAAAATACCGATACTAACCCAGAAAACATCCTTTGTCTCACCTTTACCGAGTCCGGCGCATCCAATATGCGCGAGCGCCTCAAAACCATCGTCGGCCAAGATGCCACCAAGGTTAATATCGGCACTTATCATGCCTTCGGCTCAGACGTTCTGGCGCAGTACAAGAATTATTCTGATACTTATGACCGCCGCCTCGATAACGCAATTGATGAAGTTACTCAATTCAAAATCATTAAAGACATTCAGGACCACCTAAGTGGTACTGATATTTTGCGTGGCGACGCTATCCGTGACATTATCGACACTATTTCAAAAGCCAAAGCTGCCAAGCTTACTGCCGCAGATCTTGATACGATTGCCGACCAAAATATTGCCGATTCTAAAGCTATCAGCGATTTTTCGGATATCTTCCTAAAGAATATCGTCCCACGAAACTACGAAAAATCTCTTGCTGGCGCCTACCAACCGCTTTATGACGGACTCAAAGCTTACGAAGATATCGAACCAATCACAAAAGGTATCGATCGTTCCATTAAGCAACTTGTTGTTGATTTGAAGAATGCGCTCGCCGACGCTAACGAAAAAAGCAAAATTAAACCTCTTTCCGACTGGAAAGATAGATACTTCGAAAAAGACGAAAAAGGGAATTATCGCCTAAAAGATCGCATCGCTAATAAAAAGCTCAAATCTTTGGCTAACGTAATGCAAAAATATGACGAATATCTTGCCCAAAATGGACTCTATGATTTTGATGACATGATCGAAGAGGCTATCAAAGCACTCAAAACCGACCAAGGCTTCCGTCTTACGCTTTCTGAACGTTATCAATTTGTTTTGCTTGACGAGTTTCAGGACACCAACCCATCACAATTCGAAATCATTAAGCAAATTACCGACTACGAAAAACCACTCATTATGGCTGTGGGCGATGACGACCAGGCAATTTACGAATTTCAAGGCGCTTCAGCTACCAGCCTTACTGAATTTCAAAAACATTACGACGCTGAAGTAATTACTCTAGTTGAGAACTATCGTAGTACACAGGAAATTATTGATTACGCCACCACCATTATCCGCCAAGTTGATGATGGCACGCGTTTTGGCGATAAATCGCTTCATGCTAATCAGCCAGCACCATCAAAAACCGCCATTGAGCGCCATGAATTTATTTCTTCCGATGCTGAATATTCCTATGTAGCCGACCAAATTGATGATCTGATTAAATCTGGTGTTAAACAAACTTCCATCGCCGTGATTGCGCCAAAGCATAAATACCTCTTGCCACTACTGCCGTTCTTGAAAAATCACAACAATATTAATATCGCTTACGAAAAACGCGATAATTTACTCGAAGATCCACGCATTCATGAAATTATTACTATTTCCAAATTAATTCACGAACTTGCTCACGAAAAACAACCAAAAACCAGCCTGCTCGAAGTATTATCGTTTCCATTTTGGCAAGTGCCAATGCTCGAAGTCATCAAAGCCGTCAACCACGCACGTGATGATAAGAAATCTACACTCGATTATCTTACCGAATCTGGCAGTGAAGATTTGCAAAAAATCGCCAACTTCCTAGCTAGTCTCGTCGCTAAATCATTCAATACGCCACTCGAAATCTTTATCGATTACGTCATCGGCACCGCTCCGCTTGGCGATTTCAGGTCGCCATTCCTCGAATATTATGCCGGCAATTCTGAGCGTGCTGCCGAATATACCACTTTTGAGCTCTACGAAAATCTCGCCACTTTGCGCGGCAAACTCGCCAAACACTTCGTTAGCGACAATGCACCAAAACTTGATGACTTCATTACAATGATAGAAGATTACGAAGAAGCAACCATGCCGATTGCAAGCTCCAGCCCATATCGTGATTCAGACGACGCCGTACAACTGCTCTCAGCTCACAAATCCAAAGGCCTCGAGTTTGAACATGTCTTCATTATTGCCGCCGATCATTCAGCCTGGGGTAAAGGCAAGGGGAATAATAACCTCCTCGCCTTGCCAAAGAATCTCGCCAACATCCGCCATACTGGCACTACTGATGGCGAACGTTTGCGCCTGCTCTATGTTGCTATGACTCGTGCTAAAAAACATCTCGTCATCACCAACTCCTTGAAAGATTTTAATGAAAAGTCGCCAGAACGTCTAGAATACCTCGGTGAATACGTCGAAAAACAGTCAGACGGAAAGGAGATTGTAATCACGCCAAATTTGCCTGCCAAAACCACCGTCTGCCATTATGATTATGCGGACGACGCATTAACCTCAATGTCGCAAAATATTAGCACTTGGCTCAATCGCTATGTTACGCCATCGCCAGATATGCGCGCCATCTACAAAGAACGCGTCGAGCGCTACTGGATGTCCCCAACCAGCCTCACTAGTTTCATTGATGTAGTTTACGCTGGTCCGGAAGAATTCTTTAAGCGTAACATCCTGCGCGCCCCAGCCGAACCGTCCACCGAATCCGCAATTTTTGGTACACTCATTCACTCTACATTCCAGTATGTTACCGAGCACCCAGAAGTTACCGATGACGAAGCCATCAATTACTTCTTATCCGAATTGAATAAGCAAAATGTCGAGCCAGAAATGCTTACCAAACTCCGCGAACGTGGCCCGGCTGACCTCGCCATTTCGCTCCAAGCTTTCGGAGAAATCTTACGCGCTGGAAAAGCCGAAGTTAATCTTACTCCGGATAAAATTTCCATCGACGGCATACCAGTTACCGGCACCATCGACCACCTCGCTATTGACGAAGAAAACAAAACTATTGAAGTTTATGATTTTAAAACCGGCGGCTATCACAAAGAAAAATGGGCTTCGCACCCAACTCTTTACAAATACATGCTGCAACTCGGCTTCTATAAGCTTCTTCTTAATCTCTCGCCAACCTATTCCAAATACAAAGTTACTCGCGCCCACATTTTGTTTGTTACACCAGACCGCGATGGCGAAGTTTACGACAAAGTCTATGAATATTCCGACAAAGACGAACAAGAATTAAAGGCATTGATTAAGGCCGTCTATCAGCAAATTACTTCGCTTGAATTTCTCGATGATCCAGATATTTTCATTCCGGCCGACTCGAACAAAGGCATCAAAGACATCCTTGAATTTGTTAAGCTTATGCTTGCAAAATAACCTCAAAAATAATATAATATGCCTCAACCAAAATTCACCACTAATTTTGAGTTCTTTAGAAGGAAGGAGGCGAAATGTATTGGTATTTGATTCGCTTTTCGGGTTTCATTCCGATGGGAGGAAAGACACTTCCATAGGTATCGTTCCGACCGCCGCAGGCTACGATCAGCTCTTTGATCAGGCTAAAGCCGTAAGAGCAAGCGGTAAACGTCTTGACCGAAACGATCCTAGTCTCGCGAGACTAGCAGAACAGCGCGGCAAAACGGTTGATGCCTTGCTGAGTGAGGACTTCGGCCAGTATTAAACGCTTATTAGTGGGTATCCCCCAAGTATCCATTAATAATATTTTTCCCCCCTCGATTACGGCGGGTCTTTAGACCCGCCATTTTTATGTTTACTTTTTTCAAAAACTATGGTAAAATACATCTAATTATGGCAAAAAAGAATAATACTAAGCGCAAACTCGTTGGCCTCGTTTCTGAGGAATCTGGCGTTCGTGCCTATTACACCAAGAAGAACACGATGAATACTCCTGATAAGCTTTCTTTGAAGAAGTATGATCCAGTTCTAAGGAAGCACGTTGTCTTTACCGAAACCAAGAAAAACCTTGGTCGCAACGAAGTCAAAGAGAAGAAACGCTAAAATAAGCCCCACGCGGGCTTATTTTTGTGTTATAATAACAAAAGCGCTAGGGGCGTAGTACAACGGTTAGTATAGCGGTCTCCAAAACCGTAGATATGAGTTCGATTCTTGTCGCCCCTGCCAAATACCCAGCTTGTGGCTGGTTTTTTGTTGTGTTATAATGGGGGCATTATGGAAGGTAAGAAAGTTCAGCCACGCGCCATTCTCGTATTCGGGGCACCTTGCAGCGGCAAGTCAACCTTTGCCGAAAAATTTGCTAAACGCTTCGGCATCGCTTATTACAATCTCGACGAACTCAAAGAAAAATATGCTCTAAATCGCAAACTAGTTCTAATGTTACTCGAGCAAATCAGCCACACCAACCAAGATCTTGTTATCGAGGGTGGCATTGGTACCGAGAAAGAACGCGAAGAAATTCGTCGCACCCTCCATCCACGCGGCTATAATGTTCGCACTGTTTGGGTCCAGACCGACATTGCTACCATCCGTTCTCGCCTAAAATCCCGCTACAAGACCATCGCTAAGGCAAAAGAAGTTTACAACAGTATTATTCCTAAGCTTCAAGCTCCGTCCGAGCTCGAATCTCCAATTATTCTCTCTGGCAAACACACTTTTGAAACTCAGCTTCGTCACATCCTAGCGGCCCTAGCGTAAGAGGCAAAATGATTCTAGAAGATCCCGAATTTGGCGAAGTCATCGTCAGAAAAAGCCCCCTTTCTCGTAATATTAAGTTTTCTGTTTCGACCTCTGGCAGATTGCAGATGTCGGTACCAGAAATTACCTCAAATTTTCTCGTCAAACGCTTTCTCAATCTTAATCGTGAAGTTATTCGTGCCAAATTGCCGTTGCGCGACCCTAAAACCCAGCGCACGCGCGACTATCAAAAAAAGCTCCTCATGAAGAAAGCTAAGGAGTATTTACCGTATCGTCTCGAATATTATGCCAAGCTCTATGGCTACACCTATGATAAATGCCGTCTCTCGCATGCTAGCACGCGCTGGGGCAGCTGCTCGTCTAATCGCACAATTTCGCTCAATATTGGTCTCATGAACGTTCCCGAGCCACTACGCGACTACGTGATCCTTCATGAGCTTGCCCATTTAAATCACATGGATCATTCCACGGCTTTTTGGGCCGAAGTCGGCCAGCATGATCCTCGTTATAAAGAGCACCGCCGCAAAATTAAAGCCTTTAGTCCAGGAATTTAGATTTCATTAGCGTACACGATGGTACGATGTGTGGCGTTGCGGCCAGGCAGAGGTTGTCCAGCACAAGTCATCAAAGAAACTGAGTACTTAACACCGTTATGGATGGCTCTAGCCACCTCAGTTTCCATTAAATCGTCAAGTTTTTGATCATTTGGCACGGTTTGATTAATCATAATTTTA
>Ga0310786_10011352_pt1 | contig 11118 bp, 10 predicted proteins | sample AusTroGonzalo_MG_FD_203881 | JGI IMG/M metagenome (GOLD analysis project Ga0310786, IMG submission 203881) | Bovine rumen microbial communities from tropical cattle in Woodstock, Queensland, Australia - Gonzalo_03 (v2) (version 2) | ecosystem: Host-associated > Mammals > Digestive system >...
AGATTAAAAATACGGCATTGAATTATGCGTCCACTGCCCTTTTGAGGGTGGAACTGGCAGCCGAGGAATCTAAGCTCAAAAAACGCTTCCAGGCGCTCGGACAAAAGCTCCATGGAGCCGTTCGTGACGACCTTCTGGCCGCAATCAAGGACGATCCGTCGGTCGTCGAAATCCTGGGCGCGATTGAAGAAGAAAAGCGCGTCATAGAATCCTTACGCAAGCGAATCGATAACCCTGGGTCTGAAAGTGAAGAAGCTTGAGGTGCATGTATTCCCGACCAAGACAACGTCGGGTAGAAGTTACGAGTTTTCGTTGATTGGTGCCATTGTTGCCGTGTTGGGTGTGGTGGCTGCTATTTTAGGGTTTATCCTGTTTTCGCCAGGGCAGATTATAGACAACATAACGAGTGGCAATATCACTAACGTCTATAAGCAAAATGCGGCCATCAGAAAGGAACTTAAAGAAATCCGCGCTTCGGTTGACGAATCTATTTTGAAAGCCGAAGAAACCCGCGTGCTCCGCGATAGCGCCTTGATGGTGGGCGGCCTTGGTTTTGTGCTTGAAACCGTTTCTGCAATGGACGATTCGATTTTGGAAAAGCGCAAGAGCGTGAATGAAGTGGAAGCCTCGTTCAAGAAGTTGCTCGCGGCTTTGGAAAGCGATTCTGCGACAGCCGAGAAAATTCCGGTGTTGCACCCGATGCGCAACAACCATGCCGTTAAAAAGCGTTTTGAAATGGTGTACGACCCGTTTACCGATAGCGAACTTCCGCACAGGGGTATCGACTATGTGGCAGTCGAAGGCGATACCGTTTATGCAACTGGCGCGGGCATCGTGTCCGAAGTCCGAAAGCATCGCGGTTTTGGGCTTTCAGTCAAGATCGACCACGGGCATAAAGTGCGTACTTTCTACGCCCACTTGGGTCAGGCCTTGGTAAAGCAAGGGCAGCAGATTCAACGCGGAAAGCCCATTGCGCTCATTGGCGAAAGCGGCACGCAGTCGAGTATCGGCCTGCATTACGAAATCCGCATTGACGGCGTTTCCATCAATCCGGAAAGCTTTTATCTGACAAGATAGTTAGCGCACGAAATGCGCGAGCCCATTCGCGTGGTAGAATTCCACATCTGAAAGCACTTGGTCGACCCAGCTCTTGGTGAGCGGCGACTTGCTCCAGTTTTCGGGCTTTGAATTAATTTCGGGATTGGGGTAGAATGTGGCGACCGCGTTTTCATGGCTTACGCCCACCTGAAGCATTTTGCCCAGGCGTTCCGCTCCAATAAAGATTTGTTCCAGACCTTCGCCTTCCTTGAGAGCAAGGATTCCCCTGGAATCTTTGCGGCCGCGGTAGTCAAAATTAAAGTTTGACACATGTCGTATGAGCGACATCAAAAGGGCCGGGTCCAACTGGTTCCTTTGGGCGGCCTCCATAACGGGGAGTGCCGTGAGCTGTTCGATATCCCAAGGTTCATCGTTGTATGTCACGATAAGTGTGTGTGTCGAACCTTCGCTTTCGATTTTGGTCTTGTAACGCTTGCCCAACTTTTTCTGCAAAAGCCTGTTCAAGCGAATGCCCCTGTTCTTGAATTGTTTGTAGCCTTTCAGCGCCAAGTGCAAGGTATCGTCGAGTCGCGTCACAATAGGGAGTGTGGGCTTTTCCACAATCTCATTGTAGGCACCGAGAATCAGTGGCAATACGTAAGCCAGTTCCGGTTCTGGGTGTTGCAAGTTGCAATCGATATCGACCTTGAGCGCCTGCAAGGAATCCAGCTTCATGACTGCCGTAGCGGCGTAGTCTTCGAAAAGCATTCTTTCGTTAGTACTGGGTTTGCTTGATTCTGGAACCATGAGATACGTGACAACAATAGCTGTAACAAGTGCTACGCTCGCGACAATGGTACGCCAGACTCTAGGGGCCTTGAAAATCAATTTAAGCCAGCTACGTACCCTGGGGCTTTTCCCAAGGTAAATAGCCAAGAAGGCGAAAATGATTGTCCACAGGATAACGAATATCACGGATTACATTATAGCAAAGCGCGCAAATTCTATCTTTTAGCTATGCTGAATCCGCTAAAGAATGTCGTGGTCATTGGTGACCGAATCCTGATTAAGCCCCTAGAAGCATCGAACAAGACCGGAAGCGGCCTTTATTTGCCTCCGAGTGTTCGCGAACATGATTCCGTGCATACGGGTTTGGTTGTCAAAGTGGGGCCTGGTTACCCGCTCCCTGTGACGCAGGATAGCGATGCCGTATTCCGCGGTGAATCTCCGGACGAAGTCAAGTACTTGCCGCTGCAAGTCAAAGAAGGCGACGAGGCACTTTACCTGCATGCAAACGGTCATGAAATCGAAGTAGACGGCGAACGCTATGTGATTATTTCGCAGAACGCCGTGCTGATGGTCATGCGCGAAGATGTTCCTGATGATGTCTCGGGAATTGAAAATCTTTAAAATTAATGTGAGCAATAAGCGCCTCGTATAAACGAGGCGTGTTTGCGAGAGTGAGGCGATATCACATTTTATTATATGAGATAGAGCCGAACGGTCCTATAGTTTCCACTTGTCTTTCGCCGCTTCCAATTCGGCGGATACCTTTTCCCATTCCTCGTAGAGCTGGTCGACTTTCTTCTTGTTGTCGTCCATGTCTTTTGCGATGGCGGTGATGGCATTGCCGTCGCCACTTTCAGAAGCGGTCACGAGCTTGGCTTCGAGTTCACCGCCTAAGGCTTCAGCCTTTGCGATATCTTCTTCGAGCTTTGCGAGTTTCTTTTCGAGCGGCTTGATAATCTTGCTGCGTTCGGCGATATAGTCGGCGCGGGCCTTGCGGTCTTCCTTGGCGCGGGGAGCGCTGGAAGGTGCATCCGTTTTCACGTCGATGTTGGAAACCTTGATGTTCGCCGATTCAGAACCGCCCGGTTTCTTTTCGCTAGCCCAGCCCACCTTCTCCAAGAAGTCGGCGTAGGTGCCTTCGAACACGCGGCACTTGCCGCCATCGAATACGACGAGTCTTGTAGCAAACGCATGCAGCAGTTCTTCGTCATGGGTCACTACCATCGCGGTGCCTTCGTAATCTTCGAGGGCGTCGATCAGGCTTTCGATGGATTCCATGTCCAAGTGGTTCGTCGGTTCGTCAAGCAGCAACATGTTGCAGGGGCTTGCAAGAATCTTTCCGAGGAGCACGCGGCTGCGTTCGCCACCGCTGAGCACCTTCACCTTTTTGAGGGCGGCATCGCCGCTGAACATCATGAGGCCCGCGAGTCCACGGGCGCGGCTCTTCTGCGAGACCTCTTCGATGGCCGAGGCGATTTCTTCTTCAACAGTGTTGTCGAGATTCAGGCGGTTAATATTCGTCTGGCCGAAGTAGTTAATCTGCAAATTCGGATTGTGGCTGATTTCGCCGGCGGTCGGTTGCAGTTCCTTGGCAATCAAGTTCAAAAGCGTCGTTTTACCGCGGCCGTTCGGACCGATGATTGCGATGCGGTCGCCTTTGAAGACTTCCATGGTGAGGTCGGTAATCAGTTCCGGGCCTTCGCCATAAGCAAAGTGCAGTTCCTTGATTTGGAGCATGCGTTTGCCGGGGAATCCTGCTTCGGTAAAGCTAAAGTCGAGGTTCCTTTCGTGAGTAAGGCGCTCGCCGGTCGCAAGCTTTGCCGCGGCCTTGATCTTGGATTGCACCATGGCGGCCTTTGCGGCCTTGTAGCGGAAACGTTCAATAACTTGTTCCAGCTGGGCTTTCTTTTTCGCCTCATTTTCCTGAGTGCGCTGCGCGACTTCTTCTTCTTCGGCAATCGTTTCGCGGAGCTTTTCTACGGTGCCCTTGACCTTGCGCATCTTGTGGCGATGAATGCCCACTGTGTGGGTGCAGACCTCGTCCATAAAATGGTGGTCATGGGTAATCAAAAGGACTTCGCCTTTCCAGCTGCGCAAAAAGCGACTGAGCCAACGCATAGACACAATGTCCAGATAGTTGGTCGGTTCGTCGAGCAAGAGCATGTCGGGCTCGGATGCCAAAACCTTCGCCAGGTTCAAGCGAATCTGGAAACCGCCCGAAAGGAGCATCGGGCTTTTGTGCATGGATTCTTCGTCGAAACCCAGGCCGAACAGAATTGCTTCGACCTTGTGTTCTTCGATCCAGCCGTCTTCATTGGGCTTGAGCACGCTACAGGCTTCTTCGTGAACTGTGGCGTGTGTGAAGTTCAAGTGCTGTTGCAGGTAACCCAGCGTGTATTTCTTGGGAATGTCGATGCTTCCGCCGTCAATGCATTCCTGGCCAAGAATCATCTTGAAAAGGGTCGATTTACCGCAACCATTGCGGCCCACAAGGCCCACGCGTTCGTGGTCGCCTACAAGCATAGAGGCGCCGTCAAGCAGCACCTGCTCACCAAAAGACTTCGAAATGTTCTGAATTTGAATCACGGGGTAAAAGATAGAAATATAGGAGGACAAATGCGTAGGTCGAGCGTCGCGGCCAAGCTTGCTTGGATATGACGTTAGGGGAAGGGGTGCTTGCCAAATTCCTTTTAGAATTATATTTTCAAGATAGTAGCGGTTTTTCCGCAGAAGGAGTTTGATGATGATTAAGAAATTCTATTCAATTGCAGCGTCTTGTGCGTTTGCCATGGCCTTCGGGCTTTCCGCCTGTTCCGGCGATTCGTCTTCGGGCACGGACGCCAATATCGACACCGGCAACGAAATCAACATTCCCGTTTCGGACAAAGGAACGTCTGACAATGCCTTTATAAACGAGGGCTGGCGCGAAGATTGCCTCGCTAAAATCAACGAATACCGCGCTACCGAAGACCTGGAACCGCTTACGCTCGCGTCTGAAGAAAAGCAGACTTGCGCCGACAAGCAATCTGCCGACGATCTTAAATCAGGCAAGGCTCATGGTCACTTTGGCGACTGTGGCGAATGGGCGCAGAACAGCGGGCCGAATTTCAATGGGAGTTTCCAGAAGAATGCCTCGGCCGTAGCGGAATACTATCTAGAAATGATGTGGAACGAAAAGAAACTCGTTGAAAGCGGTGAGGCGGACTTGAATAGCGACGCCGATTATGGCAAGATTGGCCACTACAAGAACATGCGTAACAAGAGTTACACCAAGGTCGCTTGCGGAATTGCCTTATCTTCTGATGGTAAGAAAGGTTGGTTCAACGTAGACTTTTTCTAGTCGTTCTTTTTGGACGTCTTTGACTTTAATCTCTTGACGTATTCCAATCCCTTGCTCCTGTCGGCGGCGAGGGATATTTTTTGTTGCTGGAGATAGTCGATATAGATTCCTAGGCCTTCTTTCAGATCCAAACCCGCGGCTTCGATAATGTTGAAGAATACCTTGATGGTGGGGATCTTTTCTCCTTTTCCGAGATGCCTTACGTATTCTCTGGAAATATCGCTAAAAAAGGCAATGTTCTTCTGGGTAGTCTTCGTCCTCAAAAACGCGATAAACGCTTTTAGAGCATTTTTGTGGACGTCTTCATCGAACATACTGCAATTGTAAAAACGGAACCACGAAAATCACGCCAACTAAAGTTTGCGAGTTTGAATAAAAAAATGGCTATGTATGAAAAAATTATGAATGACTGCCGGTACAAAAAATTATATTGCCTCATTATATGAAATGGTGTAGCATCGTTCTTATTTCAGTTTCTGCCCTTTTTGCAAAGGAATTAACCTGGGTGTCCGACAAATTGCTCGGAGAACCCTTCAGAATGCATGAATTTGAGGCGGAGAGCTTTCATGCAACGCTTGTCGATTACCCATTCGATTTGGCAAAAGATTCTGTATCATTACGTGTTCCTAAAGCGACAGTTCTTTACATACACGGGTTTAACGATTATTTCTTTCAAAAGGAACTTGCCCAAAAGGTTGATTCCGCAGGCTATTCCTTTTATGCAATAGACTTGCATAAGTACGGTAGGTCTCTACGCGAAGGCGAAACGATTGGCGAACTTCGCGACATTTCGGAGTATTACGCCGAAATTGATTCCGCTATCGCTAAGATTCGCGGCCTTGAGGGAGATTCTCTTCCGTTCGTTTTGATGGGGCATAGCACCGGCGGGCTTATCGCATGCCTGTATGCATCTGACCGGAATAACGGTGCAGATATTGCTGCTATCGTCTTGAATAGTCCGTTTCTCGAAATGAACTATGTGTGGCCTATGCGTCGCATCATTGCCCCTATGCTTTCTGCATTGGGGGGCGTATTCCCGAATGTCGGGATTCCGCGTAGCGAAAATTTGAACTACGACAAAAGCTTGCACAAGTCCGAGGGCGGAGAATGGGATTACGACCATAGCCTTAAAATCCCAGGTAGCCTGCCGATTGATTTGGGCTGGCTCCATGCGATTCACCAGGGGCATGTCCGTGTCCAACAGGGGTTACATCTCGCGCCTCCCGTGTTGGTGATGCGCAGCGCCTGCAGTTATCGCGACGACGACTGGAGCGAAGAATACACCCATTGTGACGGCGTGCTGAATGTAGAGCACATTCGCGAATATGGGGCTAATTTGGGCCCGAGTGTCACGCTCGAAGAAATTGACGGTGGTCTTCACGACCTGATTCTTTCACATAAACCTGCCCGAGACAACGCTTATCAAAAGATTTTCAATTTTTTGAATGATAAAGTGAAATAGTGGGCAATGAGGGCTTATTTGGCCCGGCGTCCCTTTACATCGACTTTATGACGTAATTTGCGTAGCTTCGGCTGCGCTTTTTTGTTGCGGTCCGGAGCGATTCCTGTTGTGCCGCTCAAATCGGTCACTTCGATTTCATTGCTCAGGAGCCAGGAATCGTTGTCGTTTTCCACCTTTACAAGAGCCTTATACTTGCCCTTTTCGGTTAGCGCAAGAGTGGCCTTGTTGGCGCCTTCAATCAACTTGCCGTTTTTGTACCAATGAATTCCAAAATTCGTGCCGCTCACTTGCAAGGTTGCTTGTTCTTGCTTGAGTGCGGGTTTTGTGAGAGTCATGTACTTGTTCACGATTTTCGCAAGTTCTTGAGCGCCTGTCGCATTCGGGTGGACGCTATCGTCCAAGAACCATGCGGGGGTCTGGAACAGCGTATGCAGATCGATGATGTTGACGCCCTTCTTGACGGCGGTTTCCTTGATAATCGGGTTGATTTGGCTTACGATAGCCGTATCCATGATGGCCCAGCCCACGTTGTTGCTGTAGGGCTGCAGCGTCGCGTAAATTTCGGGATTGGTGGGCAGGTGCGCAAACGTGTCGATTAGCGCCTCGTAATCGGCGTACAACTGGGACTTTTCGCATTGCCTGTAAAGATAATTGTAATTGCCACCGGCGCTTTCCATAAAGTACTTGCTGTCGTTGGTGCCGAGTTCGATAACCACAATGTTAGGCGAAGAGGCGAGGGCCGCCTTGAACTTTTCGGTTTTCCAGTAGCTGGAATTGTTGTCGCCCGATTTAATGGTGGCGCCTGCGAAAGTCATGGAGGATACGCCGAAGTTCGTGACGGCATAATCGCTTCCGAGCATTTCTTGCAGGTGGTCGGGGTATTTCTTTTCGCTCCAGATTCCGTAACCTTCGGTAATGCTGTTGCCGACACAGGCCACGTTTGTTGCGGCAAGTGCGCTAGAAACGGCTAGGGGAATAGCCAAAGAGACTGCAATCGTTAATTTTCCAAACATCCGAAAACACTCCTTTATGCCTATAATATAAAAAAGCCCCGGCAAGCCGGGGCTAAAAGTTTCGCATTCTAGAATGCTACAGAATTAGAATTTCTGTATGAGGGCCTGCGGGCAATCCACTTCCTTGTAAGTGTGCAGGGGGTTGCCTGCGGCTTCCATCCAGGTGGCAAGGAAGAGGCAGCCTTCCTTGGCCTCGGTGTCGTTGGCGAAGGACTTGTTGCACTTTTCGGTAAGGCATTGTTTGCGCTTGGTCAGAAGGTCGCCGTCATAGCCGACTTCGTCTTCGCACTTGGAGAGGAGACCACCGTATTGAGCGCCTTGATCGCCCCAACCCATGTTGGCGCAACCGTTGAATGCTCCCACGCCGCCGCCCGGAATCATCACGTCAAACTGGCCGCCCTGCACATCGTAGCCGATGTTGGAAGCCATCACCACGAGGGTCTTGCCCTTGAGTGCCTGGTGGTTAGCCTTTGTTTCGTACTTGCCTTGACCGGTAAAGGTGAGGGCGAAGCACTTGCCGCAAGTATTGTCGTTACCCGGCGTTGCTGCGAAAGCGTAGGCGAGTTTTTCGCTCACGATAATGGGGGTCTGGCTCGTGCAAGTGGTGCCTTGGCCGTTAGAGCAGATGCTGCCGTTGTTATTACCGATAGGAGTCTTACCCTTGGCGTCGCAGGTCTTGGCCTTGCCGCCGTGTTCGGGCCATGCGCAGTGGGGCATACAGCAGTCCCAGTAACGCGTTGCAAAGCCCTGTTGGCCACCTGCACCTGCATTGAGGTACTTGGCTTCTTCTGCAGAGGCATTGGGATTTGTGGTCTGCGTGCTGCTCGAGGATTTTGCAGAACTGCTCGAAGACTTAACCTGCTGGGAGCTAGAAGACTTTTGCTGTTGCTGCTGGCTGCTTGAGGATTTCTGCTGCTGCTGGGAGCTCGAAGACTTGGCCTGTTGCTGGCTGCTGGAGCTGTTGGCCGGAGCTGCGCCACCGCCGAGGTTTTTGCAATTTTGATTGGTCGGATCGTAATAGCAGTTAATCTTGCAGGATTCGTCGTAGGCGTATTGTTCGTCGTGAGAACCCTTGAGAGTGGTGTGCGGATCGACGCACTTGCCCGAAGCGCTGTCAAGGCATTTTCCGTCGCACTGATTGCTAGATGTAGCAGAAGAGGACTTCGGCTGCTGCTGATTCGAAGAAGAGCTTTGTACTTGCGGGTTTGTGGCAGAAGAAGTTACAGCGGTCTTTTCAGAAGAGCTGCTTGCCACAGGAATAGTGGGGTTGCTGCCAGAAGAAAGCGTCGGCGTGGGATTCGTTGCGCTAGACAGCGTGGGAGTCGTAGAAGTGCCGGCAGACGAAGCGGGAGTCGTCGGCGTTGTCGTTGCGTTCACCGTAGCGCGAGTTACGAGAGGGAGGGCGCTGGCATCGACATTTTCCACGATTACAGAGCCGTCGATAGCGACGATAGAACCAGTAAGAGTTCCGTCGATAAAGGTGATGGTGCCCACTACGTTGCCGTTAACGTCGGTGACAATGCCTGCAGAATAAATGAGAAAATCACTGCCGGCATTCAAAAGCCAACAAGGTTCATCTGCCGGAAGCGTGTTGGGATTGTCTTCTGTGGGCTGGTTAGCTTGGGGGTCCAGGTTATTGATTGCATCCGCGGTTTCTTCGGAGCAGTTGACAAGTGCTAGAACAGTGCTCAAAACTAGCACGGATTTTAGGAATCGGTTTTTCATATGCATCCTCAAACAAATACGATTAGACTTTCGTTCCGAAAGTCCTTCCAATTCCATCCGCGCTTAAAGATAGTTTAATTGGCGAAAAAATGCACGTAAATTTTTGGAAGACAAATACTTGCGAGAGATTCGTCACATTTTTATTGATGCGAAAAATCCCGGCTTTTAGCCGGGATTAAAATTCTTGAAAATATGTAACAGATTAGTATCTCTGTTTCAGCACGTCGGGGCATTCCACTTCGACATAGTTGTGTTCGGGGTTGCCCGCGGCTTTCATCCAGGTCGCAAGGAATAGGCAACCCTGCTTTGCTTCTTCGTCGTTAGAGAAGGCCTTGTTGCACTTTTCGGTGAGGCAACTTGCGTATTTGCCGGCGCTGTAGTTGGTTTCGGTTTCGCAGTCAGAGAGGAGACCGCCATACTGTTGACCTTGGGCGCCCCAGCCCATATTGGAGCATCCGTTGAACATGCCGACGCCACCGCCCGGGATCATGATGTCGAATTGTCCCTGCGCCACATCGCCACCGATATTGGTTGCCATGATGATGAGTTTCTTGCCTTTCAGCTTTCTGGTATTGTCGTTTGTCGAATTGTAGTGCCCTTCGCCAGTGAAGGTGAGCTGGAAGCACTTGCCGCACTGGCCGCCGTTTGATGCCGGTACTGCTGCGAAAGCGAATGCCATTTCATCACAACCGTCAACCGTGAACGGAATCTGGCTCGTACAGGTGGTTTGTTGTCCGCCAGAGCAGATGCTGCCGCCGCCACTGACGGGGTTCTTGCCCTTGGCATCGCAAGTCTTCGCGGGGTTGCCGCCGGCGTTTTCAGGCCAGGAACAGCTCGGCATGCAGCAATCCCAGTAACGGGTTGCCCAACCGCTTCCACTTGCGCCACCCTTGACCTGGATGTTCGGGCATCCGCCGGTCGGCTGGCTGGAGGAGCTGCTTTTTGCGCTGGAAGAGGACTTGGCAGAGCTACTCGATTTGGCGGAACTGGAAGATTTCGCCTTGCTAGAAGAAGATTTGATGGTCTTTTCCGAGGATGAACTTTCGCCTTGCATTTCGCTGGAGGTGGGCTCCGGAATCTTGCTGTCGGAAGAAAGTTCCGGCAAGGTTTCCGAAGAGCCCGGAATAATGCCGGTAGCTAGCTGTTCAAGGGTAGTAATGGGGTAGAGGGAGACGTCTACGTTTTCAAGAAGAACCGTGCCGTCTGCGGCATAGATTGTTCCTAAAAGCGTCCCTTCTATAAAGACGACGGTTCCGATCGTGTTGCCGCTTGCGTCGGTTACAGGGCCTGTCGGATAAATCAAGATGTTCTGACCAATGTTCATAAGCCATGCGGCATCGTTCGGCCCGACGACTTGGACGGAACCGTTTCCGTTGATGGTAGATTCTTCTCCTGAATCGGAGCAGTTGACCATGGCCAATACGGTGCTTAAAACTAGCACGGATTTAAGGAATCGGTTTTTCATAAATCTCCTCATAACAATAAAACGAGACTTCCTTTTGAAAGTCCTCCAATTCCATCCAACTTTATAAGATAACCTAAACGGGTGTGAAAAGCACGTAAAATTTTGTAAGGTAAACTCTTGCGAGAGATTCGTCACATTTTTACTGAAACGAAAAATCCCGGGGCTGAACTGACCCCAAAAAGTTGGACAGTTTAAAGTTAGGATAAAACAGCGTTATGAGTCCGGTATTGTACCGGGCTCATTCCTTTTAGGCGTAGTTTTATCCGGTCGTTGTTGTAGTATCTGA